>Ga0207646_10007714_pt1 | contig 10893 bp, 7 predicted proteins | sample KBSK5502metaG_FD_184343 | JGI IMG/M metagenome (GOLD analysis project Ga0207646, IMG submission 184343) | Corn, switchgrass and miscanthus rhizosphere microbial communities from Kellogg Biological Station, Michigan, USA - KBS K5-50-2 metaG... | ecosystem: Host-associated > Plants > Roots >...
ACTGATTGCCGCAGTCTCACGCGCGGTCGATTACGCACACAAGCAGGGAATTCTTCATCGCGATTTGAAGCCGGGAAACATTCTGCTCGACGCGCGGGGCGCGCCTTTGGTGAGTGATTTTGGTCTGGCCAAATGGCTCGATACGACGAGCGAGCTGACGCGAACCCTAACCGTTTTCGGAACGCCCGGATACATTGCGCCGGAACAATCGGCCAATTCGGGCGCAGAGCTTACGCCAGCCACGGATGTGTACAGCATCGGTGCGATTCTGTTCGAACTACTCGCTGGACGACCGCCATTTTTGGGAGAACACGCCGTCGCAGTGATCCGGCAGGTTGAAGAGAATGACGCGCCGAAGCTTCGCTCCGTCGTGCCGAATGCCTCGCGCGATTTGGAAACGATTTGCGCCCGTTGTCTGGAACGCGAGCCGATTGTTCGTTATCAAACAGCGACCGATCTCGCCGAAGATTTGGAACGATGGCTGGAAGGACGGCCGATCAAGGCGCGGCCAATCTCGCCCGCAGCGAGGTTCTATCGTTGGTCGCGCCGCAATCCCATTCTCGCGGCCAGCGTTGCCGCCTGTCTCGTCTTCTCCGGCACGCTCATCGCCCGCCAAATTCAGAGCTGGAAGCTGGAAAATAAAATTCGGCAAAATGAATTGGCGCGAAACTCAATTGCCGTATTGCCGTTCCTCGATCTCGATAGCGCAACACAGCAGCGGCGATGGACCGCAGCATTCGCGCAAGCTTTGCAGATGGAGCTTTCCAGCATCGGGACGGCGCGGATCGCATCGGCAAACGACTCCGGCGACGCTGCAATCGCTACCCGGAATTTTCACACACGAACCGCCTTATTTGGAACGCAGAGGAAAACTGACCACGGAACAGAGATTTCAATCCAGCTCGTCAGTCCCGAAGGTGATGCCCTTTTCAATCGAGTTGTCGATCTAAAGGAGCCAACTGATTTGAAATCGTTGACACGTGGTTTGGCGGCGCCGCTCTTCGCCGCAGTCAGCGCAAATGATTGGTCGGGATTGATTGCGGCGAAAAGCGATCCGGGAATGCGAAGCGAGCAGGCGCGCGAATTGATCACCGCCGGGCGCGAACTGACTTTCCATTACACCGTACGTGACCTCGATCGCGCGATTAGTTGCTTCGAAAAGGCCATCGCGATAGAGCCGCGATCGGCTCTTGCGCACGCTTACCTGGCCAGCGCGTCGGCAGCGCGAACTCATTATTTGAACGACACGAGCATGCTTGGCTACGCGAAGAAAGAAGTGGAAGCGGCTTCGCGATTGGCGCCCACCTCGACCGAGGTGCTTCGTGTATCCGCCGGAATCAAATATCAACAGGGGCAATTCCGCGGGGCGCTTGAAGACGGCCTGCACGCGATCGAAACGGCCGCTCCTAATGCGAAATCGGCCGCCATGCTCGGAATGGTTTACAATGAACTTGGCCGCCCTGATTTGGGATCGCGCTGGTTTGAATTAGCCAGGCACTTTGGTTCCCGTGCTGGCGAATATGAATGCGATATCGGAGATAGTTGGGCTGCGTTGGGCGATTACGAAAAAGCACAAGCCTGTTACCGCCGGGCCAATGATCTTCATCCGGAGCGATCGGAGGGATTGGTCGGATTTTCCCGACTTTCATTGTTGAGCGCGGATTTCGCGCAGGCCCGAAAAATCTGCCAGGAGAGCGCCAGTCTCACTCCGGAGCGAATTGAGAACCTTCAACTTGCCGCCCAAATTGAATTTTTTGACCGAAATTTTTCCGCGGCGCAAAAGCTCTACAATTCACTCGAACAAAAGGATCAGGGGGGCGGCGGCGTCTTTTACGGCGGCGTGACCTACAAGTCAGCATTGGGCTGGCTTGCGCTTTCCAAGAAAAACACTCGGTCAGGCAAAGCGCTGTTACGCGAATGCTTGGAGCAAGAGAATCGGCATTTGGCCGCGGCGCCGGACAATCCGGACATTTTGTACCGACTCGCTGCGATCGAATCCGCGCTCGGCCAGTCTGAAGCGGCCATCACGCATTTAGAGGCGGCCGCTTCTAATGGTTGGCTGGATTATCGTTCGCTTTCACTCGATCCGCGATTCGACACAATCGCGGATGATGATCGCTTCCAAACAATTCTCGGCAAATTGAAATTGAAAATCGAAGACCTTCGCAGGGCAATGAGGGACTTGTAGACAGACACAAAAACCTAAAGAAAGTTACGAAATGAGAAAATGGACCAACACAGACGATAAAAAAGCGGCCTGCACCGCCGTTTTGAAGAAAATAATGACCGACCGAAGCTTCGGTGAGAAATGCCTCGAGTCCGACGCGTTCGCCAGAAAAGCGTTCGCGACGGTTGGCGAAATCGATGTGCCGAAAGACGCGAAGGTCGTGTTTCTCCCCGAAGGAGATGTCGATAAATCGAAACGAGATAGCGCGGGTTCACTCGTTCTCGAGATACCGCCGGCCGACGAGCACGCAAATGGCCACACCATGGAATATGTGCGCTGCACATATGTCATTTGGTAATCGCCGACGCCCGATCGGTCGAAAACAAGCTTACCGATAGTTAACGCGTGCGCGTGTGACGAAAAAGCACGCGACTGCGCAACAATCGTGTTGAGCGCTTTAAATCAGCGATTGCCGCTGAAAAGCGCTTCCACGATACAAAGGAATTACGTCGTCGCGTTGTAAATTTTGGGATATCGCAACGCAATAACGCGCGTGCCTCAGCCAAGCCGATGCGCCGATTCATCGACGACGAAGAGCAGTAATATTCGAGTGCCCGCCAGCGCGCGCCTCGAGATACCATATTACGTGGCTCAAAGGATTCGCGCAGCAAGCGCGCGTATTGCGCGGTCGCGCGCAGTAGAATTCGGTCGATTCCGTTCTTTCCGCTTCGCGCAAGCACTTCCTGAAAGAAGTCTTTTGCGAGTGGAGTGTCGGCAAAGACTTCCGCAACGGCTTTGAAACCTCGAACAAGTTCGTTCACATATTTCCAAGGCGGTTGAATCGCGCGCCGGTACCGCGGCCAACAATTGGCGGGACCTCGTTCCAAACTTCTTGTATCAAACGGCGCGATTCCGCGATAAGAACCGGCTCGATCGCGCGATGTAAGGGGAAACAATCCCGTTTCGAGGAGTGCCGGCAGCGATTGTCGATCCAAAGTTTTCCCTCCGCGCTTCGGCGTATGGCCGACGAATTCCAAGTCCACCAATATCGGTTGCGCTCCAATCGCCAGCCAATTGTCGCGATGTAAATCGATCGCGCCGAGAATTTGGGCGAGCGCCGTTTGCGCGCCCCAACGAAAATAAAAACGGCGCACTTCAGCGATGCTATGACAACTCCTCTTCGCAAGAAATTCCATCCAGAGATAGCGAGATCTCGGAAGCAACTTCGGAATTCGAAACGAAACGCCGAGTTGCTGTTGATTCAGCCAGCGGAGCGCGTTGAACCAGAGCTCTTCACAGTTTGCCGATCGCGGTTTGTAGACGAGACGCAAACCTCGAGCGAACTCCACCATTGTTGCGCTTCGCCCGCCATCGTGCGGATCCGAAAGGCCCGGGCGAATATGCATGACTTCCATTTGTAACCGCGTCTTGAAAAAATTTGCGCCGACATCTTTTTCATCGCGCAAGATGCGCGCGAGCAATTCTCTCTGCGCGTTCAACCACCCGGAAATGAGCCGCGCCGCAGTGTCGAACGGCTCTGGAAATTCAAGTGTTGTTTCCAGCAGTGCGATATCGTCGCGGCAACCGGCGGCTCTGGCGGCATTCCGTTGAAGGCGCAAGGTCGGCGTGAGTGCAAATCCTAATCGCGTCAGCAAGTGCCGGCGTAAATCATTCCATGCCGACGGTTGCAAGATTCTTGATGCGGGAAACGCTCGTGGCAACTGATCAATCGCGAAGTCGACCGCCGGAGTCAATATTTCGTCGAACGACTTTTGCCGGCTCGCTTGAAGCCGGACTTTGCGCGTCGTCCTCTCGAGAAATTTTTTGAGACTTCGCGCAATCCGCGCCGCTTCGGCATCGGCCGCGACCGTCGCACGCTCGAACTCTAGCCGTTCCGTCATCAAGCTCCGCGACCAGTCAGTCAGGTCGCTTGTCCGCGACGGCGAATCCGCCCGTCGGCGGATCGATCTTTTGCGAAGGCGATGAATTTTCGAAGGGTGTCGATTCGACGGCGCTCACTAACTCCGCCGAACACCGCGCTTAACGGTCGCCAGTTCGGATCGACATTGAGATAATGGTCCGGGTCCGCATTCATTACGCCCAACAAGACCTCGCCAGTAATGCGACTACCCAACGGCCCGAGACATTCGCCGCCGCGAAATTTTCGAACCCCCAGCAACTCCGCTTCGCGCAGCAAGTAATACCAGAGCGGAGTTTTCTCGTTCAGCCCCCGTGCGCTGAGGAAACCATTGTCGTCATCATCGAAACCAACTTGCTCGTCGCGGAGCGGCGACACCCCCGCGCGTCGACATGCTTCTTGACCAGATGGCAGACCAACACGCGACCCGCGAATGAGAGTCATTTCCGGCAGCGGCGGCGGATTGATCTTCCACGGAATAGGCATCGCCGCCGCAGGTAGATCAAACATGTCCTCGGAGATCAATGTGTCGATGTTCTCGGCAAAGTTTGCATTTCCTCCCCAGGTTTTTGTAAAGCGATCCCAATCCACGACTCGATTTGCTGGAAGCGCCTCGCTCCTTTCCTGTTTTCGGACAAGATCGCGCAGCCGCACGAGTCCAACCCATTGATTAATTTCGTATTGCCGTTGCGCCGTGCTGTGACCAAAACGAAAAGCGGCCTGCGTGAATTCAACTGGCAGCGCTGGTAGCGCTCCGTTTGTTTTAAAAAGTCGCGGCCCGTTCTGCTCGACGCCCCTCAAGACTTCGGGCAACACGAAATACTTCAGGAATTCATTGCGAACAATCCATTGATAGTGCCGGACAGTGAGACGCTGCGCCGCCTCAAAGATTGTTTCGTTTGGAAGCGCTTGCTCTGCGAACACGCCGCGCTTCAAATGATCGACGATGCGATTGTGGAATTGCAGGAAGACGATGTGAAGTTGCGCAATGATGAGATGTTGATCGTTGCGAGCATCGGCAAGCATCGGTTTCCCATCGCGGCGGTAAAAGTCGTCCGGCGTCGATGGAATCCTGGGATTCGAAACGGCTTCCGTTTGTCCGAGAAGAAACATCTCCGCGCCAACATCTGAGAGATCGTAAAGCTCTTGCGACTTTTGCGGCCCTCCGCCGTAAACACTTTCCAAGTTCAAACGCGGCGCGTGAAGATTAGCTGTCTTTTGCGGCTCAATTGAAGCGTGTTCGAGCCTCGTTTCGTCGCGGGTCAGATCGTGATCCAAGAACTGGCCCAAGTAAACGAGAGCAGACGGCGCGAGATCGCCGAGGCGCGGACGGCCGCGCCGATTTTCCGGAGTGTCCTTCATCCGCATCGACAACTCGCGCAGATGGTTCTCGTCGTGATCGGCAAAGGGTCCGCCGAAAAGTCGCGAATAATTCGAGAGCATGGGAACAGGTCCTCATCATCATCTACGATCTCGGAGCTGAGAAGTTCCAAGAAAAATGAATTAATCGATTCGTTAGAAACAAAAAGCCCCGGACTCCGGTCCGGGGCTTTCGTAAGCTTTGAAACAGCTAGCTTGCTTTAGAAATGGAAACTCAGACCGCCTTGGAATTGATGGAATCTAAAGTCCGTGTGGGCACGGGTGTCGCCGAAAAACGTCCGGCCTTGCGTGCTCTCGGAAAAAAGAGCAGCCGACTCGCTCTCGGAACCAAGGTCGACATACAGATAAGTAAAGTCCAACCACCAATGTTGGCTCAGGCAGATATCAAGACCGCCGCCGGCAGTCCATCCACCTCGGATAGATCTGTCTCTAGCAAACAGGAAGTCTTTATCGGGCGCATTGTCTTGCGGCGTTAACCCGAAAAGACTGGAGAAGGCGTTGTACTGGGTCGACCCAACCACGCCGCCGCCTGTGCCAAAGATCATAAAACGATCGGCAAAAACATATCCGATCCGCAGCCGTCCGGTGCTGTACCAATCGACGTCAGCTTCCGCGTTCATCTCGGTGGTGAAGACAAATGGCGTGCCGGGAGGCAACACCAGGAAAGCAGTGGCATCAGCGGTGTTTCTCAATTGAGTTCCCTGAATGTCCGCTTCAAGACCGAATACCCAGTGGCCAAACTGCCAGTTGTAACCGGCGTGCAATCCACCTTCACCGCTCCACTCATCATCTTTCCTGGTGGAATCGAAAGCCGATTCGCTACCGCCGCGCGGCGCGAATGTTTCTTCCGCAGCCTCCGCGCGGTTATCAAAGTTTGAAAGGATTGCGCCACCGTGGATACCGAAGTACCAACCTTCGAAACACGAAGTCGGCATTGGCGCCGGCGCGATTTCTTTGGATGGAAGTGGTTCCGGACCGGCATAAGCTAACGCGCCGCAGGCAGCGAACAGCGCAAAGGTTAAGGTAAATTTCTTCATAGCTTTGTCGGTTTATGCATTACACGGCTTGCCGTCAATAAAAAAATAAAAAGGGAAATTATTCGTTAGGGAGGGTTATAAAAACTAGAATGTTTTCCCCGGCCGGCCGCTCACCTTTCAGCGAATAAGTGTCCAACGCGACTTGAATTCTGAAAGCGGAAACGCGAGCAGTCCGACAATTGCGATGCATCCATGAGATCCACGCTCGAGAAACTGCAGCGAAAGCTGTTCGCGCCGATCGACAATGCGTCACTGGTTTTTTTTCGAATCGCATTCGGCATTGTCATGCTCTGGATGGTGCAACTGACTTGGTCGCTTCATCGGATTTCGCGATGGTGGATCGATCCACCGTTCTTGTTCAAGTATCCCGGCTTTTCCTGGGTTCAGCCGTGGCCCGGCAACGGACTTTATGTCCACTGGATTTTGCTCGGCGTATTCGCGTTCTTCCTCACCATCGGCTTTCTCTATCGCGTCAGCGCCGCGCTCTTTTGCCTCAGTCACACTTACTTCTTTCTTCTCGATCAGGGACGGTACGTGAACCACTTCTACCTGATTTCCCTTCTCAGTTTTCTGTTAGTTTTTGTTCCGGCAAATCGGGCGCTTTCGGTGGATGCATGGTTGTGGCCGAAGTTGCGTTCGTCGAGCGCGCTGGCCTGGTCACTCTGGCTGTTGAGGGCACAAGTCGCAGCGTTGTATGTTTTCGCCGGGGTCGCGAAAATTGCTCCGGACTGGCTGCACGGTGAACCGCTCCGTGGTTGGTTCAAACAAGAGATCGGGTCGCCGTTACTAATCCGCTTCCTGAGCCAGGATTGGGTGGCTTATGTGGCGAGTTATGCTTCGCTCGCTTTCGATTTGCTCATCGTGCCGTTTCTTCTCTGGCGCCGCACGCGTCTGGCGGCGTTTTGCGTCGCGGTCGTTTTTCATTTTCTCAACGCGCAGCTTTTTCCGATCGACATCTTCCCCTGGCTCGCGATCGCGGCCACAACCCTCTTTCTTTCGCCGAGATGGCCGCGACGCGTCATTTCGCTTTTTCGACGAAAAGTTGCGCCGCCCGCGATCCCAGCCGCACCGTTGCCTTCACGCGGGAAACGAGTTGTGCTTTTAAGTTTCGCAACAGTTTACGTTGCAATTCAAATTCTGGTTCCGCTTCGACACTTCTTATATCCCGGCGGCATCGAATGGACCTACATGGAGCATCGTTTCAGCTGGCAGATGATGCTCGAGCGTCACGTCAGTCGCACATTCTTTTACGTCACTGACCCGAATACCAGACAGGAGTTCCGAGTGAGATCGCGCCAGTATCTCGATCTCGAGCAAACCACTCACATGGGCTGGCGCCCGGACATGGTTCGACAATTCGCAGTTTTTCTAGCGAACAAAATGCCACGCCTCGGCCCTGAGCTGCTTCAGGTGCACGTGCGCATGTACGTTTCGTTGAATGGGCGAAAGCCGCGGCTCTTTTTCGATCCAAACGTTAATCTCGCCGCCGAACCGCAAACTTGGGGAAGGCCCCGTTGGCTTCTGCAAATCTACGAGCCGCTTCCGCCAGCCGGACAAGATTTTTCAGGAGAACTGATCGGCGCCACGCCAGCAGCGATCGAGTAGGCCAATTTCGGAAAAACACAACGGGCCTGCCATTGCTGGCAGGCCCGCCGGATGAAACAGACAGTCTCGAAAAAATTAGTGGTGTCCGAACAGGCCGAACGTGCCGAAATTATAGTTCACCCCGACCCGAAACGTGTAAAGATCATCGCTAAAAGTAAACGGATATTCGTATCGACTGTAGGTGTAGTAGTAACCCCCTTTTGGCCCGGTAATATATGACGTGTTTGAATCAAGCCAGGTTAATTGCGCCTCGCCGCGGAGCGTCCAATGGCAGTTGATCATGTATTCAAGACCGAAACCGCCAGTCCAGCCCCAGCGCCAATCACGCCCCTCCCAAAACGCGTTGTAGTAATAATTTCTCGGCTGACCCGGATAGAGATAGTCGCTCTCCCAGTTTCCGTGCGCGTATGCGGCGCCGCCAGTCGCATAAAGAAGCACCTTATTGTTATCCAGTGTAACACCCACGCGACCACGGAGGGTGGTCATGAAATCCACCTTGAGGAAGTCGTTCTGATATCCACCGTCGTAAGAATTGTAAGTCTTTGCGTTCGGGAAACCTTGGGCATCGCCCTCAATACCGAAGACCAGATCACCCATTTGATAGTTGAATCCAATCTGGCCGCCGCCGACAAAACTGGGTTCGTCCCGCTCGCGGGTGAAGATCTCGAACCAGTCGCCATCGTCGGTGACCCGGGAGTAATACTCGGTCATTCCAATATTTCCACCGATGTAAAACCCGGTCCAAGTGCATTCGGGCGCCGGGGTCATCGGAGTCACGTTTTTCTCAGCCGGCATCGGACCGGCAAAGCTTGAAGTAACAAGAAACACTGCAGCGATAACCGCAGTGAGTGAAAGACAAAGTTTGGTTAAGGATAGTTTCATGGCCGCGAGATTAGGGAGTCGTTAGACAGGCGTCAACGGAAAAAAATGACCCCCGGGGTGCCGGGTCTCACCCGACGCGAAATCGGATGTCCCGAATCACTTTCCCGCCGAAGCGTTGCTTCAACTTGCGCAAGATGTCGATCTTGGAAACCTGCTCGAGCTCGTAATGAAGCGCCGGCTGGAGCACGCGCACAAATAAGATTCCTTCGCGCAAAGCGATCGGCGATGAATGTGCCGCGATAAAATCGCCGACGATCTTGCTCCAAGCCTCAAGCACTTCGGTTTCATGCAAACGCTCCTTTAAGCCAAGTCGCTGCATTAACTTCGGCAAAACATCCGCCGGAGCGGCCCAGCGATTCTGCGGAATGTTTTTTTCCGGCAGCCCGCGCCACTCAGCGATGACGCGAGCACGAAGCGACGGATTCAGTGCCATCAATTCGATCCTAAGATCGACAATCGAAAAGCGAAAGCGCTAATAGCGCCGGCGCATGTTGCTCGGCAAAATGTTCAGTTCGGTCCGGTACTTTGCGACCGTGCGGCGCGCGATCGGAATGCCGCGCTTGCTCAAAATCTCGACGATCTCTTTGTCGCTCAACGGCGCGTTGCCCTCCTCGCTCTTCACCAAATCGAGGATCGCTTCCTTCACGCTGGTATTGCTCATCGATTCGCCAGTAGCGGTTTGATAACCCGGCGTGAAAAAATATTTCATCTCGAAGACGCCCTGAGGCGTGGACATGTATTTGCCGGATATCGCGCGGCTCACCGTGGTTTCGTGCACGCCGACCGCGTCCGCGATTTGCACCATGGTCATCGGTTTGAGGAAGGCCGAGCCCTTGTCGAAAAACTCGCGCTGCCGTTTCACGATCTCGTGCGCGATGTTGGAAATCGTTTGCTGGCGTTGATGGATTGATTTGATCAAAAACTTTCCGCTCCGGATTTTGTCGCGAATGTAATCCTTCACTTCGCTGCCATTGCGGTCCTGCGCCATGATGTCTTTGTAAGTGTTGCTGATGCGCAGATGCGGAATTTGTTCGCCGTTTAAAATGACTTGGTAATTCCCATTAATCTTTTCAACCGTCACGTCGGGCAAGACGTAGTTTTTCGGGGCCTCGGCAAATATTGCGCCCGGTCTTGGATCGAGCTGGGCAATGTTGTTCGCGCATTTTTGAACTTGCTCAACGCTGATTCCGATACGGCGCGCAATTTCCGGAAAACGGCGCTTTCCCAAATCCTGCATGTGGTCGGCCACGATCTTGTATTCCAAACTGCTTTGCCGCCCTTCGCGTTTGAGTTGGATTAACAAACATTCGCGCAAATCTCGCGCGCCGACTCCCGGCGGATGAAAACTCTGGATCAGCGTGAGCATGTGCTCGAAATCTTCCTGTGGAATTCCGGTGTTGAGCGCCATCTCTTCCGGCGTTGTTTGCAGAAATCCATTGTCGTCGATGTTGCCGATGATCAGCTCCGCGGTTTTGCGATCGTCCGCGTCGAGCGCATTTTGATTGAGCTGTCCCATCAAATGTTGCTGCAACGTTTCCTGGGTCGGGATTGAATCGAAAAAGAACTGGCGCTTTTCCTCCGCTTCTTGCGAGCGGCCGCTGTAACTGCTCGATTGCGCCATGTAATCGCGCCATTCCTCATCGAGCTTCGCCAGCTTATCGAATTCTTCTTTGAAATTATCGTCCGCGGGGGGTGTTTCGGATTCAGCAGTTGGCGAGTCCGGATTCGGCGGATCGGCCAATTCTTCGAGCACCGGATTGGTTTCCATTTCTTGCTGCACCAGATTGCGAAGCTCGAGTAACGGCGCTTGAAGGATGAGCAAACTTTGTTGCAGCTGCGGGGCGAGGACCTGTTGCAGAGAAAGATTCTGCGTTTGATGCATCCCAGGACCGGCCATACGTGGA
>Ga0207646_10007717_pt1 | contig 10891 bp, 10 predicted proteins | sample KBSK5502metaG_FD_184343 | JGI IMG/M metagenome (GOLD analysis project Ga0207646, IMG submission 184343) | Corn, switchgrass and miscanthus rhizosphere microbial communities from Kellogg Biological Station, Michigan, USA - KBS K5-50-2 metaG... | ecosystem: Host-associated > Plants > Roots >...
GACCGCGCATCTGCCTGAGCAAATTCGGGGCTACGGACATGTCAAGCTGGCCAGCATGGCCCAGCGCAGGTGAGCTGGAATGCGTTGACTCAAGAGTTTGCTGCGCTGCGCGAAGATGCGCGCGAATTCGAACGGCGCAGCGCCAAGCAGCTTGCCTCGGTACCTGGAATACACTAGTATGGTAGCAAGAGCCAATGCTTTTATAGCCGGCCCGCATCGGAGCGGGGATAGGAAACGTCTTGAAGATCGACAAAATCGAAGACCTCCATTGCGATGCCGGATGGCGGACATTTTCGTTCCTAAAGGTCACCACCGACGACGGCCTGGTCGGCTGGTCGGAATACACCGAGGGCGACGGCAGCCGCGGGCTCACGTCCATCATCCATGGCATGGCCGAGGCGTTGATCGGCATGGACCCGGGGCCCGTGCAGGCGATTTCGTCCCTGCTGTACATCCGGCACCAGCAGGCGGCCAACGGCGTGAACTACCGCGCGATGGCGGCGATCGAGAACGCGCTGCTCGACATCAAGGGCAAGGCGCTGGGCGTGCCGGTGTACGAATTGTTCGGCGGTCCGATTCGCAAGCGCTTTCCCGTCTACTGGTCGCACTGCGGCACCTACCGGGTGCGCAATCACGTTGACGTGGGGACGCCGCGCGCACTCACCTACGACGACATTGCGGCCCTGGGCGCGCAGGTGAAGGCGCGGGGTTTCAAGGGGCTGAAGACCAATATCCTGGATTTCGACGGCGAGAAGCTGGTGGGCTTTGGTCCTGGCGCCGGTCGCACGCCAGGCTGGCCGGAATTGAATGTCGACCGCAAGACGCTCAAGTCGGTGCGCGACACGCTGACCGCCTTCCGCGCGGGCGCCGGCCCCGACATGGGCCTGTACCTGGACGTCAACTACCACTTTAAGACCGAAGGCTTGCTCAAGGTCGCGAAGGCCGTCGAGCCCTACGACCTGACGTGGCTGGAATTCGATACCTGGGATCCGCAGGCGCTGGCGCTCATCCGCAATAGTGCGCCGTGTCCCGTCGCGTCATCTGAATCCGTGACCGGGCGACGCGCCTATCGGCCGTTTCTAGACGCCTACGGTTCGGATGTCGTGATCATCGACGTGCTCTGGAATGGCTTCCTTGAATCGATCAAGGTGGCCGCCATGGCCGAGGCCTACGAGGTCAACGTCGCGCCGCACAACTACTACGGCCATCTGGCCACGGCGATCAGCGCTCACTTCTGCGCCGTGACACCGAACTTCCGGGTCATGGAGGTCGATGTCGACAGCGTCAGTTGGCGCGACGAGCTTTTCCTGAGTGCGCCTGTGATCGAGAACGGTGATCTGTTGCTGCCCACCGGTCCGGGTTGGGGCGTCGAGGTCAATGAGGCGGCGGTGCGCGCGCGTCCGCCCAAGTGACGATGAGTGCCCAGGCTATGGACTTCACGGGCAAGGTTGCACTGATCACCGGCGGTGGCGGCGATATCGGGCAGGCGGCCGCGCTGGGCTTCGCCACGCACGGCGCAAGAGTCGTGATCGTAGATATCGACGAGGCCGCAGGCCTTGCCGGCGCCAGACTGGTCAAGGAACGTGGCGGTGACGCCAGCTTCGTGCGCGCCGATGTCTCTCGAACCGACCACGTCCGCCACTATGTTCAAGCGGCGCTCGACGCCTATGGCGCCATCGACTGCTTCTTCAACAATGCTGGAATCGAGGGCGCCATCGCCTCTACGCAGGACTACGACGAGGTGATGTTCGATCGGGTGATCAGCATCAATCTCAAGGGCGTTTTCCTTGGGTTGCGCCATGTGCTGCCCGTGATGCTCCGCCAAGGGGCGGGCACCATCGTGAACAGTGCTTCGATCACGGCGATATTCGGGGGCCCGCAAATGCCCGCCTATGTCGCTTCCAAGCATGGCGTGCTCGGGCTGACCAAGGCGGCGGCCGCCGACGTCGCGCGTTTTGGCGTGCGGGTGAATGCCGTCTGCCCCGGCCCGGTCGAGACGCGCATGATGCGTTCGCTCGAGGCACAGCGAAACCCGGCCGATCCCGCCGCGATGGGCGCGGCTATTCGCGCCGGCATTCCGACCGGCTCCTACAGCACGCCCGAGGAAGTGGCGAACGCCGTGCTGTACCTGTGCTCGGCGCTATCGGGCAATGTCACAGGAACCCATCTGATGCTCGACGGCGGCCGTTCGGCCACCGGCGGTGCGCCGTCCCCGGGGAAGTCATAGGAGAAGGACAGAGATGAAAGTCCTCGATGGCAAGGTCGCAATCATCGTCGGCGGCACGAGCGGCATCGGCGCGCGCACGGCTGAACTCTTCGTCGAGGAAGGCGCCACCGTGGTCATCGCCGGCCGCCGGCGCGACGCAGGTGAAGCGCTGGCGCGCAAGCTTGGGTTCGCGGCGAGCTTCGTGCAGACCGATGTCGCCCGCGAGCAGGAGTTGAGGGAACTGATAGAAGGGACGGCCGCGCGATTCGGCCGGATCGATTGCCTGTTCAACAACGCGGGTTACGGAATTCCCCAGCGGGGCATCGCCGATCTCGATATCGCCGAGTTCGACGCGCAGATGGCGGTGATCGTGCGCGCCGTGATGCTGGCCATGAAATTCGTCGCGCCGATCATGTTGCGGCAGCGCTCCGGCTGCATCCTCAACACCGGCAGCATCGCCGCGCATCGCTCCGGCCTGAGCTCCCAGACCTACTCCGCTGCCAAGGCCGCGGTGGTGCATGCAACCCGCTGCGTGGCCGCCGAACTCGGTGAGAGCAACATCCGTGTCAACAGCATCTCCCCGGGCGCGATCGTCACCGGTGTCTTCGCCAAAGGCGTGGGCGTCGATCCCAATATCGCCGACCGTCATCTCGAAACCGTGACCAAGCACTTTGCCGAGGCACAGCCGATCCCCCGGGCCGGCATGCCGGAGGACATTGCGAGGGCGGCGTTGTTCCTGGCTTCCGATGCCGGCAGTTTCGTCAATGGCATCGATCTGGTGGTGGATGGCGGCGTGATCACCGGCAATCGCTTTTCCGCCGGCGCCCAGGCGCGTCGCGAGTTGGTCGCCGCGGTGAAGGCGGAGATCGATGCAGCAGGTTGATCGCCAAGGCGCGTAGGTTCATCCCAATGGAGGCAACATGTCGAACAAGATCATCGTTACGTGCGCCGTGACCGGTAGCGCTGAAACCTATCGGACCAACCCCGCTGTTCCCATCACGCCCGAACAGATCGCGACGGCGGCGCTCGAAGCCGAGGGCGCAGGCGCCTCGATCGCGCACATCCATGTGCGCGAGCCCGAGACCGGAAAGGCATCCGGGCGCCTCGACCTGTTCCAGGACGTCATGGAGCGAATCAGGGCTGCCGGGTCGCAGCTGATTCTGGAGTTGTCTTGCGGCCGAGGCGGCACGTTTGCGTTTGACGCGGGGACCCCAGGCCGGGCGGGCGAGGGGTCGAACATACTGACCGCGGCCGATCGCGTGGCACAAGTCGAGACCCTGCGGCCCGAGCTGTGCAGCCTGGATGTCGGCTCGCTGAACTTCGAGAAGCTGGTCTACATGAATGCCCCGAGCGAGCTTCGCGAGATGGCCCGACGCATTCGCGCAGCAGGGACGAAACCGGATCTTGAAGTGTTCGATCTCGGGCATATCGAATTCGGGAAGCAATTGATCCAGGAAGGGCTCATCGACACGCCGGCCTTGTTCCAGATCGTGCTGGGTGTTCGGTGGGGCGCCCCGGCGACCTGTCAGGCCATGCTCGCGATGAAGGATGCCCTGGCGGGCTTGCATTGGTCGGTCTCGGACATGGGTTCGGGCCAACCGCACCGTACGATCACGCAAGGCATGCTCCTCGGTGGTAGCGTGCGCGTGGGTCTGGAAGACAGCATCTACATAGAACCGGGCGTCCTGGCGAAAAGCAATGCGCAACAGGTCGAGCAGGCCGTCAGGCAGATCGGGTACCTGGGATTCGATGTCGCAAGTCCGGGCGAAGCGCGCGACATGCTCGGCCTCCATCGCCATTGATCCAGGAGCGATCGATGCCACGCCAGCAGTGGGCCCTGACTCAATCGGACGCGAGTTTCCTCGTCGATCATTCGATCAGGACTGCCGCGGACATGGGCGTCGCCGTCACTGTCGCCGTGGTCGAGGCTGGCGGGGTCACCGTCGCCTTGCTTCGGATGGATGACACAAAATTGGCAAGCGTCCGCGTTGCCGAGGCAAAGGCCTGGACCTCCGCGCTGTTTCAACGTGCGAGCAGCGACTATGGACCCATCACCGCTCCCGGCAGCGTCGGCTATGGCCTGCAGAACGCTTTCCCCGGAAGCCTGGTCCCGATGATCGGCGGCCAGCCGATCTTTGCAAATGGCACGTGCATTGGTGGCATAGGGGTCAGCGGCGCGTCCGGCGAACAGGACGACAGCATCGCCCAGGCCGCGATAGCTGCCTTTGCTAAGCGAGTCACCGCATGAAAAACAAGAAGTTCAGTGTGGTCAAGACTGGAAAGGCCATGAGCAGCGTCGCGCTTTCATCGCCCCGGTTGCTGGCGGCGTCGGATTCAGCGGCGCAGCATATCCAGCAGGCATTGCGGCGCGCCATCGTGACGCTCGAACTGCCGCCGGGTGCGCATTTGTCGGAGAACGAAGTGGCCTTGCGCTTCGGCGTATCACGCCAACCGGCGCGGGAGGCGATGATTGCGCTCGCCAAGATCGGACTCGTGCGCGTGGTGCCGCAGCGCGGCACGGTGGTGGTGAAGATTTCGGCCCGGCAGATGATGCAGGTCCGCTTTGTCCGCGAGGCGCTGGAAACGGCGATCGTGCGCCAGGCGTGCAGCCGGTTCGATCCGATGTTCCGGGCCAGCATCGACTCGATCCTCGCAGCGCAGCGCAGGGCTGCGCGGGACAACGACATCCTGGCCTTTCAGGAGCACGACGAACGATTCCATGCGGCTCTCGCAGCCGGAGCGGACGCTGAACTCGCGTGGCAGGCGGTCATCGACATCAAGTGCCATATGGATCGCGTGTGCCATCTGACATTGCTGGATCAGAAGACCGTGCTGGGGCTGATCGACCAGCACGAGACCATTCTGGCCGCGATCGACGCCCAGGATGCGGACGCCGCCGACAAAGCAATACGACACCACCTGACGGAGATCCTCCGATCGCTGCCGAAAGTGCTGGCGGACCGCGCCGACCTGTTCGAATGAGCGAGATGGGACATATCGTGAAGGCCGCTTCGCTGGAACGCTGGTTCGATCGATATTTCGTGCAAGCCACCGTGCTGCCGACATTCCTGGTGATGGTGTGTGTCTTTGGCCTGCCGCTCCTATTTTCCTTCTATCTGAGTTTTACCGGATGGGGCCTGGAGCAACCGCTGTTTGCGGGCCGGTTTGTCGGGCTGGCGAACTACGACGACGTGCTGACCAACTCGGTCTTCAAGAAGGCGATCTACATCACCCTCGGCTACACGGCTGCCACGGTGGCCGCGCAGATGCTGCTGGGATTGGGGATCGCATTGCTGCTGAATGTCGATCTGCCGGGAATGCGCGTCTTTCGCACCGCGTTGATCGTGCCGATGATGGTCACGCCGATCGTCGGCGCGCTTTGCTGGAAGCTGTTGCTCGACCCAAGCCACGGCGTGTTCAACCAGTGGATCGGGGAAAAGATCGTCTGGCTCGGCCGGACCGATACCGCCATCTATGCAATCTGGCTGGTAGGCGTGTGGCAGAACACGGCCTACGTCACGATCATCTTGCTGGCCGGCGTGCGGTCGCTGCCGTCCGAACCACTCGAAGCCGCGGCTATCGACGGCGCCGGCCGCCTGGCAGCGTTCTGGTTCGTCACCCTTCCCATGCTGCGGCCGTATATCCTCGTGGCGCTGCTGTTGCGCACGATCTTCGAGTTCCGCGCGTTCGACAACATCTATGCGATGACCGGTGGGGGTCCCGCCAACAGCACGATGGTGCTGTCGATGTACACCTACCTGGTGACGTTCGTGCAATTCGACTTCAGCATCGGCGCCGCCGCGGCGTGGTTGATGCTGCTGATGTCACTGGTCCTGTGCGTGCTTTTCATCCTCGTGATTCGTAGGGCGCTCTGATGGCTGTCGTGGTCGGTTCCCCCCGTGTGCGAAAGCTGGAGTCGGCACTGATCTATGCGACGCTCACGGTGCTTGTCCTGGCATTCCTGTTTCCCGTGATCTGGGTGCTCGGCCTGTCGTTGAAGACACGGGCCCAGGTGTTCGCGTCGCCGCCGCTCTACCTGTGGTGGCCGACTTTCGAAAACTATGCCGCCGCACTAACACGATCCGACTTCGTTCGGGCGTTCACGAATACGCTGATCGTCTCGACCAGCGCGGTGCTGCTGTCGCTGGGCGTCGGTGCCCCGGCGGCTTACGCGTTTGCGCGCTTTCCTTTCAAGGGTCGGTCGATCCTGTTCTTTGTTTTATTGGTGATGCGCATGTTGCCGCCGATTGCGGTGCTCGTGCCCATGTATCTGCTGTTCAACAAGATCGGCCTCGCGACCACGCGACTGAGCGTCGTGCTTGCCTACACCACCTTCAGCCTGCCGCTGGTCGTGTGGATGATGCGCGGGTATTTCGAAGGTCTGCCGGTCGAACTGGAAGAGAGCGCCTCGATCGACGGTGCAAGCCGTTTTGGCGCATTGATGTACGTCATCCTGCCGTTGTCCCGACCCGGCCTCGTCGCGGCCAGCATCCTGTGCCTGCAACTGGCGTGGAACGATTTCCTGTTCTCTGCCGTGCTGACCAACAACGCCACGCAGACACTGCCGGTGATGATGACAGCGTTCAGCGCAGGGGACTCCGGCATGGACTGGGGTGGACTCACTGCATCGGGGATGCTGGTGATCTTGCCGGTCGTCCTCTTTTCGTTCGTAGCACAGCGTCATCTTGTGGCCGGGTTGTCGTCAGGAGCCGTCAAGGGCTGATGCGGGTGCAGCCCTTGGCTTTGTCAAGAAAACTTCCGCAAGACTGAACCGAAGGAGACACGTCATGGCTGGATTTACTAGAAGGCAATGGTTGCAGGGCTCGGCTGCTGGCTTGCTGGTGGCCTCGACAGGCAAGGCATGGGCGCAGACCAAGCCCGACAAACTTGTCCTGGTGTGCGAGAACTCGATCCCCTGGAAGCGGACTCTCCTCTATGAAGTCGCACCGGCATTCGAGAAAGCAAACGGGATCAAGGTTGAATTCGCGATGTTTCCGGTGGACGCCTGGCGGGCACGATTGAAGGCTGAGCTGAACGCGCGCTCGACAGGCATCGACCTCGCGATGTTGTCGGTTCAGATGGGAGAATGGATGGCGCCTCATCTTCTCGACCATAACGAAGTAGTGGCGAAGATCATGGCCCGCGACCCGGCGTTTGCCTGGAACGACTTTCTCGACGGTAGCAAAAAGGCGGGAACGTATAACGGGCAACTCGTCGGTATCCCCTATCGCCTCACTGCGCAAATCGTGAGCTACCAGAAGGCTCTCCTGCAGCAGGCCGGCTTCGCGCAGGCACCGAGAACGTTCGCGGAGTTCCAGAAGGCTGCATTGGCAGTAAACTCACCGCCGACCCGCTACGGGTTTGGTCTCATGGGCAAACAGGGTCCGGCCACATTCACGAACGTCGTATCTTGGATGTTTTCCGCCGGTGGACGGTTGCTGGATGTGAAAACCGGTGAGGTATTCCTTGACGATGGCAAAGCCGCGGTCGGGTTGCAGTTCTATGCCGACCTATTCCAGAAGGATAAGGTCGTGCCGCCAGAAGCAATGACTTGGGAATTCGACGACATCATCGCCGGTGCACAGAAGGATCGGTACGCGATGACAGCTACATTCTCTTCGTATGGGACTTTGTTTAACGATCCAAAGATCTCCCAAACTGCTGGCAAATGGGCATTCGCGACCTTGCCTGGACATACGTCGAAGGAACAGAGCCGATCCCTCGTCGACGGCCAATTCATGGCGATATCGAAATATTCCAAGAACCAAGACTGGGCGATGGAATTCGTGCGCATGGCTTGTAGCAAAGATTTGATGCTCCGCTCCATGGAAGGAGGAAATTCGCCTCCGCGTGCATCGGCGTTGCGCAATCCCGAGATGATCGCCAAGTTCGGCTGGCCTAGTGTTGCCGCAGAAGCGATCGAAACAGGTATCCCGATTTCACAGTACGCGATATGGGATGGCTTGGAGATCGCACTTCGCACCGGCGTCTCCGAAACCCTGCTCGGGCAGAAAACCGCCAAGGTGGCGCTCGAAGGCGTGGCGAACGAATGGCGGCGCAATCTTCGCCGCGCCGGCATTCTCAAGTAAGGTTTGCCAACTCAGGACAGGTGAGACCCTTTCGGGGAGGGCCAAGAGGCAAGGGGAAATCAGAGTGGCCGAAATTACGATTGATAACGTGCGAAAGAACTGCGGGAGCCTGGAGGTGCTGCACGGCGTGAGTGCCAAGGTCGAGGATGCTCCGGCGAGACGAGACTTTGTCGGATTATACAAGCATCTCCGCGGATCGTTCTATCGACCTGTCGAATCGCCTGCCAAAGTTAGGCGAACAGGGCGAGACGTGAGGTAAATCCCGGCGGCTAGCTTGGACCTTACTTCAAGCGGTCGCGGCTGGATCGACGCAGTGGAGTCTTTGCCACGGCCGCGCCGCCCTGAAAAAGGATCGCAGAGGTGACGCCCGGCTCCTGATGATTCCTGATCTCGCAGGATCCTTCGTGGGACTCGACAGTCCGGATGACTACCCGGCCGATCGGGCGCTGACTCTGAGGTCGATCACACGAGTTGCCCTAGGTCTTCGTCTCTCTTGCTGACGTCACGCTGACGGTTTTCGCGGGATCTGCCGGGCAAACCAGGGATGTATCTGGACGTAGACAGCGAAACAAGAGGAGATTTGGGTCATATTTAGCCGACACGGGACGTAGGGAAGTCTCGCTCCCAAAGCAGGTGCGCTACCAGGCTGCGCCACACCCCGAACTCGCTAGAAAGCTTATCATTTCCTGGTCTTGGTAGGTCGTAGAATTGGGCAGGTGCTCGTAGCCAACACCCCCACGTCAAGAAAATCCGTTGGTTTCTGCGTCTCGTCGCCCAAAACCGGCGGGCCACACTATCCTCAAATATCCCGAGGTGTCCTCGAAAGACCGTCAGCCTCACGTCAGCGAGGACGAACGCAACCTGTCACTCTCGAAACGTGGTTTGGACCCGCTGATTAAGAGTGATCCCCAGAGCTTATCCACCAAAGTCCATGACGATGTAAGGCTGGAAGATCTCTACACTTGGGATTGACGTCGTACGGCGTGGACCGGCGTGGTTCGGGATGGTTTGGTAGCAGGCGGTAGCAAAAACGGTTCGCAGTCATGACAGGTGTCGCTCGCGTGCAAACGGATCCGGACCGTATGTTGGTCGTGGGGGGCTGAATTTGAACCAGCGACCTTGAGGTCATGAGATGATCCAATCCCCCCGCTATCTCACCTACCACGCTCAGGGAGTGAACCTTCGGTCCACTGATTAACGGTGTCCCGCGGGCATCTCGACGCAGGTCCACGACACGATTTCCGGACCTGCTCCCGACCGGTGAGGCGATACGACGACAACAACTATCCGGGGCGATACCGAGAAGATGCGAGGGCGTCCTGCCAAAAGTCCAGGCCGTCGCACGCATGCGAGGCCAGAACGCAGGCACATGACACCAACCTTAGTGGCCCGGTCGTTGCAGCTGCCGATAAACTTCGACGCGTTGGCCGGCATCGCCGGCTCACCACGGAGGTTGACATGAGCACACCGGGCATAGCTCAAAGTACCGTGGCTCTGAGCTCTCGGGGTGTGTGATGCCACTTGACCCGGTCCCGATGGACCGGGTTTACAACCCTTTTGCGATGGCGGATGGGGCGCATCGAGCGGAACACGCGCGTGCGCTCGGCGCCTCCCGGGGAGTTGAACGGTATTGCCGTCGAGCCGGATCACTAATGGAGTGTCTGCGCGCCCTTCGCGTCCGGGTAGTACTGCGGCGCCTCACGCCGATCGAACATGCCGTAGTCGCGCACCACGCGAACATGGCGGAGCCTCACGCCCTCCTGCAGTGACACGGTTTTCTCGAAAGCCTCGGCTGCCGCCCGATCGCGCCACGTCAGCATCAGAATGATGTCCCCTGGCGTCAGGACAGCGTCGAACACATCCCAAGCCACGAGCCCCGAAGCACCGGGCACCAACCCCAGCCACTTCGCGACGGCCTCAGGCTTAGAGTTCTTCACCCACTCAGGCGGTCGCTTGCCGTCTATCACAGTCACCGTCGTGCCATTGCCGACCTCGGTCTCGTCCAGCCGCTGGTCACGGAGCTCATAGCCCTCAGGAACGCGTGTGTCCTGAAATACTTCGCCGACACGCAAGTGGTAGTCGGAGAGGATTTCCGAGCGGCCCTGTTCCTGCACCTGGTGATGCCGCATCCGCGTGCGCCAGCGGACGACAGCTTTTTCATCGCGCCACCCCGAAAGCGACAGGATCCAGCCGTCACGTAGTAGGCTGCGATACCGGATGTTGTCGACGAACCCATCCACTCGCTCGAGTTCAGGTCTGAGCATCTTGGCGTTACCCAGGTACGCATCCCATTGTTCCGATTTGGGGTGGACCTCGAATATCACTGAGAACATTGTGTCATCCTCATCCCATAGCAGCGATACAGACAGCCTCGCGCGAGGAGTACGAGCAAGGACCTTTCACTCCACACGTCGCGCGCGCGATAGTGCGAAAGTCGATCCCGCGTCTTCTACTTATTCGTCCGATCGGCTCACGCCGTGAAAGCTTATTTCCAAGCCGTTGAAGATAGATAAGCGTGAATCTGAGCCACGGCTGCGGCTCCCTCGCCGACTCCGGCAGCCACACGCTTCACCGAACCGGCTCGAACGTCGCCAAT
>Ga0207646_10007720_pt1 | contig 10889 bp, 8 predicted proteins | sample KBSK5502metaG_FD_184343 | JGI IMG/M metagenome (GOLD analysis project Ga0207646, IMG submission 184343) | Corn, switchgrass and miscanthus rhizosphere microbial communities from Kellogg Biological Station, Michigan, USA - KBS K5-50-2 metaG... | ecosystem: Host-associated > Plants > Roots >...
ACTCCAGGCTGCACGGCGTCGAGATCTTCGAACTCCGGCTGCCCGCCCAGGCGAACCTCGCGCTGATCGTCCGCGACGGGCGCGGATTCGTCCCCCAGCCCACGACAACGCTGCAGGCCGGCGACCGGCTGCTCATCGTCGCCTCCGCCGCCGTCCGGGAACAGACCGAACGACGGCTACGCGCCGTCGGCCGCCGCGGAAAGCTCGCCGGATGGTTCGGCGAACGCGGGCTCTGACCCGCAGCCACGTGCCCCTTTGGCAGCCAACCGGCCAGTAAGCACACGAACGCCTCGTCAAAGGCATCACGGATACGCTCGTGAGCCGCCTGCTCCCACAGCCTCAGCAGCAGGGGGCAGGGAGCCCGCACGTACGCGATCTCCCCGCCTGCGGGAGCTCACGCGAGCACCGCCAGCAGCCCCGCCCGGGCTGAGCGGGCTTCCGCCACGGCAGCCCGCAGGGCTCCCAGGCTCCGCAACGAGCCGCTCACCCCGGCGATGACCCGCCGGCTGCCCGCCGCCACCGATGATCCCTCTCGCCCGCCTCCGGTGCCCTGCTCCCCAATCCAACTCCGCCAGACTCGCAGTGGCAACAGGACGCATGACCGAAGACCAGCCGCTCCGGGAGCTGGAGGCCGGGCAGCTGCGAACGCATCCCTGCGGACTGCTCCGCCGGCTCGCGGCGGCCCGAAAGGTCGGCGACACCTTCCGCGAGAGCGCTGCCGGGCCGCCCGCCCGCGAACATCGCCTGGGCCGCCTGGGCGAATCCCGTGCTGCCCTCAGAGATGCCTCTCCACACCGGTTCCATTGCGGCTGCGCGCCTGCTTCACGCCCGCCAGGTACCAAGGGGCCATGACGTGTGGTACTCGCGTCATGTGAGGGCTTGACGAGGTCACCGATGGCTGCGCCGCTTGATGTCTCACCGGTCGAGTCCGGGGCCGCGCCCGATGCCGCGCTGGCCGGAGCCGGGCCGATAGAGGGGCGTTCGCTTGGCCAAATCGCGTGGGGGCGGCTACGGCGCGACAAGGTGGCCATGACCGGCGGCGCAATTGTGGTGTTCTTGATCCTGCTAGCGATCACCGGACCGCATCTCACCCCGTCGCCCAACGCCTTCCACCAGGACCTCATCGACCCGACCCTCAGCCGGCCCACCGGGCCTTTCGGTGGTATCAGCGCCGCGCATCCGCTCGGCGTGGAACCTGTCAACGGCCGGGATGTGCTCAGCCGGATCGTAAACGGCGCGCAGTATTCCCTGATGATCGCATTCCTCGCCACCTTCCTTGCCGTCGGGATTGGTGTGGTCTTCGGAGTAGTCGCCGGCTACTTCGGTGGCTGGCTCGATGCGGTCATCGCGCGTGCCATGGATGTTTTCCTCGCCTTCCCTTTGCTGGTTTTCGCGCTCGCGCTTGTAGGCGTTATTCCGCAGCATGCGTTCGGCCTGTCTGGCAACGCATTGCGAATTGCGCTGCTGATCTTTGTCATCGGTTTTTTCAACTGGCCCTACATGGGCAGGATCATCCGGGGCCAGACGCTCTCTCTCAGAGAACGCGAGTTCGTCGACGCTGCGCGAAGTCTTGGAGCGCGGCCGGGATACGTTCTGTTCCGTGAGCTTTTGCCGAACCTCGTGGCACCGATTATCGTGTACTCGACTCTGCTCGTGCCGACCAATATCCTGTTCGAGGCGGCACTCTCCTATCTCGGCGTCGGGCTCTATCCGCCCACGCCCACCTGGGGAGGAATGCTGTCTGATGCCGTCACCAATCAATATTTTCAGATCGATCCGGCGTTCATGCTCGTCCCCGGGCTAGCCATCTTCATTACCGTGATGTCGTTCAATCTCTTCGGCGACGGGCTCCGGGACGCCCTGGACCCGCGGGCGCGGTGAGCCTGTCGCCATGGGTTCAAGCCTTATACAAATTAAGGGATTTGAATAGGGGAATCGCTCAAATGAACAGACGCAAGAAATTCACAGTAGCGGCGATCGGAGCGGCAGCAGCCGTGGAGCTTTCCGCCTGCGGCGGCACCCCCGCGGCCACACCCAGCCCGCAAAGCACGGCGCAGTACAACGCCGCGATCAGCGCGGTGGTCAGCCCCTCCAGCAATGAGGGCGGGACGATCCACTTCGACAACAGCAGCGTCCCCGACTCGACCGACCCCGGCAACACGTACTACGCGTTCATGTGGAACACGGTCCGCCTGTACGGCCGGGCGCTCATAACGTACAGGTCCGTGCCTGGAAGCGGGGGCAACCAGATCGTGCCGGACCTCGCCACCAGCCTGGGGCAGGTCAGCGACAACGGCCTGACCTGGACCTACCACCTCAAGCCGGACATCAAGTTCGAGGATGGCAGCACCGTCACCAGCCAGGACGTCAAGTACGCCATCGAGCGCACCTACGCCAAGGACGTGCTGCCCAACGGGCCCAGCTACTTCAAGCTACTGCTGAAGGACCCCAATTACCCCGGCCCGTACAAGGACAAGACGCCGGACAAGATGGGCCTGACCTCGGTCGACACTCCCAACTCGACCACGATCGTGTTCCACCTGCAGAAGCCGTTCGCTGACTTCGACTACGTGGTGGCGATCCCGCAGACGGTACCGGTGCCGCCGGCCAAGGACACTGGCGCGAACTACCAGCTGCACCCGGTCTCCACCGGCCCGTACAAGTTCCAGAGCTACCAGCTGGACAAGCAGTTCACCCTGGTGCGGAACCCGCACTGGAGCGCGGCCACCGATCCGAACCGCAAGCAGCTGGCCAGCAAGTTCGTGTTCAACCTGAACGTCAACGCCGACACCATCGACAACAACCTGATCCACGACTTCGCCGAGCTCGACATGGCCGGGACCGGCGTGCAGGCAGCCGCGCGGGCGCAGATCCTGACCAGCCCCTCGCTCAGGAACAATGCTGACAATGCACTCAGCGGCTTCCTGTGGTTCACCTACATCAACACGAAGGTGAAGCCGCTGGACAACGTGCACTGCCGCCGGGCCGTCCAGTACGCGGCCGACAAGGTCGCCTACCAGACCGCCTACGGCGGACCGGTCGCGGGCGGGGACATCGCGAGCACGGTCATGCCGCCGAGCGTCATCGGCTACCAGAAGTTCGACCTGTACCAGGCGACCACCATGCCGCATGGCAACGTGACCAAGGCAAAGGAGGAACTCAGGGCGTGCGGCGAGCCGAACGGCTTCAGCACCGGCTTCGCTTTTCGCACCGACCGGCCCAAGGAGAAGGCGATGGCGACCGCGGAGCAGCAGGCCCTGTCCCGGGCGGGCATCAAAGTGACCCTCCAGGGGTACCCGTCGGGCAAGTACTTCACTAACTTCGCCGGCGTGCCGAACTACGTGCACCAGCATGACCTTGGCCTCGCCGCCGGCGGCTGGGCGCCCGACTGGCCGGACGGATACGGCTTCCTGTACTACCTAACGGCCGGCCCCGCCATCTCCTCCGCCGGAAACACCAACATCGAGGAGCAAAACGACCCCGCGGTGAACAACCTGTTCACCAAAGCAGTGGCAACCGCCGACCCGGCCGCCAGGAACCAGATCTGGTCCCAGATCGACCGGCTGACCATGCAGAACGCGGTCATCCTGCCTGGCGTCTATGCCAAGTCACTGCTGTACCGGAACCCGGATCTGACGAACGTGTATGTCAGCAGGTACTACGCCATGTACGACTACGCCAGCATCGGCCTGAAGTAGGAGACTGATCCGGGCGAAGGAAAGTGAACTCCGCACACAGTGATCAGCTTCATCGTCCGGCGCCTGATCGTCACGGTCTTTCTGCTCCTGCTGGTCAGCCTGATGACGTTTGCCATCTTCTTCCTGATCCCACGGCTGGCCGGGCAGACATCCTACGAGCTCGCGCAGCAATATGTGGGGCGCAACCCGACCCCCGCTGCCGTCCACGCGATCGAGCGGAAGCTCGGCTTCGACCAGCCGCTGCCCGTGCAATATGGCCGGTTCGTGAAGGGCATCGTTATGGGTGCGCACTACGACGCCGGACCGGACAAGTCGTACTGCCCGCCGCCCTGCCTCGGTTACTCGTTCCGTAACCAGCAGCCAGTGTGGCCGATGCTGATAAGCAACGTCCCGGTCACCGCCTCGCTGGCGATCGGCGCAGCGGTCTTGTGGCTGGTGGCTGGCATCGCGATCGGCGTGATTTCCGCGCTCAAGCGCGGCACGGCGTTCGACCGCACAGCGATGGGGCTGGCGCTGGCGGGAGTGTCGCTACCGATCTTCTTCACCGGACTGATCGCACTCCAACTGTTCAGCTATAAGTGGCCGGTCTTCCCGAATCCTCAGTATGTGCCGCTCACGGAGAACCCGCTCGCGTGGGCGCGCAATCTGGTGCTGCCGTGGACCACTCTTGCATTCCTGTATGCGGCCCTCTACGCCAGGCTGACCAGGGCAGGCATGCTGGAGACCATGGGCGAGGACTACATCCGCACCGCACGGGCCAAAGGCCTGCCCGAACGGACGGTCATCGTCACGCATGGCCTCCGGGCCACGCTCACCCCGATCGTCACCATTTTCGGGATGGATCTTGGCCTGCTTTTGGGCGGTGCCGTGCTCACAGAGTTCACCTTCTCCCTCCACGGCCTCGGCTTGTTCACTGTCCTCGCGATCCAGAACAACGACCTCCCGGAGATCCTGGGCGTGGTCATGCTGACGGCGTTCTTCGTGGTTATCGCCAATCTGATCGTGGACATCCTGTACGCGGTCGTCGACCCGCGGGTGAGGTACTGATGGCACCCGCCACTTGCGGAAAGCGCGGGGAGGGCTTGCCGCATTGCCGCCCGCATCGCTCTCGGTCAGGACCTCAGTGCGCTGCGGCCCGCCCGGGGATCCCCTCCGCTCTTGCGCCTGCCGGAGCGCGGTGGCTGCCGGTCTGGCTGCCGGCCCGCCTGGGCGCGCTGGCAGGCCGGCTGTTGTCTTCATCCCAGCTCCACCAGCGGCCCACCTGAACTGCACCCGCGCCGGGTTCCATCGCAGTAACGGATATTGGTTATCAGCACTGGCTTGCTGAGCGAGGCAGAGCAGGTGACTCGGCCCGTGGTGACCTGGCGTGGCATTCGGGCTCAGGCTCCGGGAGTACGCCGCCGGTTGCCGCACGTCACTGGAAGGCAGGCCGCGCGATCATGGTGTCAACGGATCTGCCGGAGCGCGCTGCGGCGCTGACGTCCCGGCAAGCCACAGTGAAGCAGGCCGCCGGAACCGGCCCCGGGGCCGCACCCGGGAAAGAACCATGACCATGACGCGCACGCCGGGCACCGCGCCGGCCGGGCGGGGCACTGACCCGGGGCGCCGGAGAGGCGGCGTGCGCCTCGCTGGATTCAATATCAGGCTCACGAGGGGCGCCTACATCCTGGCCATGCTTGCCGTGGTAATCAGCGCGCTGAGTTTGCGCGCTGCGGCTCCCGGGCGGCCGGCCGGCGCCTACGCTGCCGCTACCGGCGGCGTGGTCGTGGTCTTGCTGGCCAGCATGATCGGGCACGGACTGGCGCACGCGGCCACCGCCCGCCGCCACGGCGCCCGCGGCGGTGAGATCTCCGTCGGCTTCTTCGGCGGCACCATGCACGGCAGGTATCATCTGCCGGCCCCGCGGGCGCAGGGGCACACCGCCGCCGCGGGACCCGCTGCCAGCCTGGCCGCGGCAGGGATCAGCGTGGCCGCCGCGGCCGGGCTATCAGCGCTGGGCGCGGCGCAGCTGGCCGTGCTGGTGTTCGCCGCCGCCGCCTGGATCAACGCGGTTCTCGGCGTGGTCAGCCTGCTGCCGGGAGCCGGGCAGGATGGCGGGCAGATCGTCCGGGCCCTGGTGTGGGCGCGCACGGGCGACCCGGTCCGCGCCGGGCTCGCCGCGGCCAGGACCGGGCAGGTCACCGGAGCGGTCCTGGTAGCCGCCGGGCTGGCCGCGCTGGTACTGGGCCACATCGGCGGCCTGTGGGTCGGGCTGATCGGCCTGCTGATGCTCGCCGCCTCCCGGGCCGAGGCCCGCCAGGTGCTGCTGACCGCCGCGCTGGCCGGCCTGCGCGTGCGGGACATCCTGCCCCCGTCACCGGCCGCGGCTACCCACTCATGGCAGACGGTCCGGGCGTTCCTCGATGGCGCGGGCCCCGGCGCGGCGCTTGCGGGCCCGGCTGGCCGCGCCGCGACCGCCTTCCCGCTCCGCGACATCGACGGCCGGCTAGCCGGGATCCTCACGCTGAGCCAGCTTGCCGCCCTCCGGGCCGATCGCTGTGATACGACGCGCCTGTCCGAGATCGCCACCCCGATCGCGCACGTCGTGACGACGACGCCGGATGAGCCGCTGCCCGGCCTGCTGGCCCGCCTGGCCGTGCGGCCAGCAATCCCGGCGGCGCTGCACACCATGGGCCACGCGCTGGTCCTCGGCGACGATGGCGCGCTTGCTGGCGTGCTCACCCCCGCGGACATGGCCCGGGCCAGCCAGGCTGGCGCGCTCTGCCGCGGCGGGCGGGCGCGCTGACCCCGCGCCAGCGCCCCGGTCATGGATCCCCTCCAGGTCCCGCTCTGGGCCTGGAGCGCCACCGTCGCGGGCCTGATCCTGCTGGTGGCCGCGGACCTGATCCTCGGCGCCCGCCGGGCGAGGGAAGTACGGCTGCGCGAGGCAGCGCTGGGGACCATGGCCGTCGTCGCCCTGGCCGTGCTGTTCGGCACCGCCCTGGCCTGGACCGCCCACCCGCGCGCCGCTGGCCAGTTCTTCGCGGGATGGATAACCGAGTACAGCCTCTCGGTGGACAACCTGTTCGTTTTCGTGATCTTGATCGGCCGCTCCACCGTGCCACGGGAACTCCACAGCCGGGTCCTGCTGCTGGCAGTCGTCCTCGCCCTGCTGCTGCGCGGGATCTTCATCGCTCTCGGCGCCGCCGCGCTGAACCGCTTCGGCTGGATCCTCTACCTGTTCGGGGCGTTCCTCCTTTACACGGCCGCCAGGATGGCCTTCGGCCGCCGCCCCGAAGGCGAGGCGGCCAGGGACAACGCGCTCCTGCGCGCGGCACGCCGGATCATGCCCGTGGCGCCGGCCGGCGACGGCGCCCGCCTGACGGCCCGCATCAGCGGCCGCAGACATGCCACCCCCCTTCTCGTCCTCATCATCGCCACCGCCATCACCGACCTGGCGTTCGCGTTCGACTCGATCCCCGCGATCTTCGGGCTAACCCGTGATCCGTACCTGGTCTTCACCGCGACCGTGTTCGCTCTGCTTGGCCTCCGCCACCTCTACTTCCTGATCGGCGGGCTGCTCGGCCGCGTGCGGCATCTCTCCGCCGGCCTGTCCGCCATCCTCGGGTTCATCGGAGTGAAGCTCATCACCGAGGCGCTGCTGGAATCCGGCGTGCACCAGATCGGCCCGGTGCCCGTGCCGCATATCGGCACCGGCCTCTCGCTGGCCATCATCGCCGCGGTGATCACCACCGTGACCGTGACCAGCCTGCTGGCCACAGGCCGGTGCACCAGGCCAGAGACCCTCCGCCCGCCGGGCGGGAGCAGCAAATTACGCACGCAGCGAGACCGCGCCAAGGTTCGCGACAGGCGCCTACCCACCCGGTCGGGCAGCCGGTCCGGATGAAACTGCCATCCGGGGCCGGCCGGATTTGATATGCGGGTAGTGCAGGTCGAACGCGGGCCGCTCGGACCGGATCCGCGGTATCGATGTGAAGTTGTGCCGCGGCGGCGGGCAGGAGGTCGCCCACTCCAGGGAGTTGGCGTACCCCCACGGGTCGTCCGCGGCCACCGGCTCCCCGAGCCGGGATGTGAGGTACACGTTCCAGAGGAAGAACAAGGTGGACACGCCGAGGATGAACGCGCCAACCGTGGAGATCTGGTTCAGCGTGGTCACGTTGCCGGGCAACTCTGGGTAGCTGGCGACGCGCCGCGGCATTCCCTCGACACCGGCCCAGTGCTGCACCAGGAAGGTCATGTGGAAGCCGGTGAACAAGGTCCAGAAGTGCCACCTGGCGAGGGTCTCGTTGAGCTTCTTTCCGGTGAACTTCGGCCACCAGAAGTAAAAGCCGCCGAACATGCAGAACACCACCGTGCCGAACAGCACGTAGTGGAAGTGCGCGACGACGAAGTAGGTGTCGGTGACCGCGAAGTCCAGCGGCGGCGACGCCAGGATAACCCCGGTCAGCCCGCCGAGCAGGAACGTGGTCATGAAGCCGATGATAAACAGCATCGGCGCCTCGAAGGTGAGCTGGCCGCGCCACATCGTGCCGATCCAGTTGAAGAACTTCACTCCGGTCGGCACCGCGATCAGGAATGTCATGAGCGAGAAGAACGGCAGCAGCACCGCGCCGGTGGTGAACATGTGGTGCGCCCATACGGTCATCGACAGCCCGGCGATGCCGGCCGTGGCGGCGACCATGCCCTTGTACCCGAACAGTGGCTTGCGGCTGAACACCGGCAAGATCTCGGTGGCGATGCCGAAGAACGGGATCGCCACGATGTACACCTCGGGATGGCCGAAGAACCAGAACAGGTGCTGCCACAGCAGCGCGCCGCCGCTGGCGGCGCTGAATACCTGCGCGCCGAGCTTGCGGTCGATCTCCAGCACCAGCAGCGCCGCGGCGAGCACGGGGAACGCGATGAGCACCATCATGCTGGTGAGCAGGATGTTCCAGGTGAAGATCGGCATCCGGAACATGGTCATGCCCGGGGCGCGCATACAGATGATCGTGGTAACGAAGTTGACGCCGCTCAGGATCGTGCCAAGCCCGGAGAGCACCAGGCCCATGATCCACATGTCGCCGGCGATCCCCGGCGAGTGCACCGAGCTGGTCAGCGGCGCGTACGCATACCAGCCGAACGCGGCAGCGCCGCCCGGGGTGAGGAAACTGGCCAGCAGGATCAGGCCGCCGAAGGCGAACAGGTAGTAGCTGAGCTGGTTGAGCCGGGGGAACGCCACGTCCGGCGCGCCGAGCTGCAGTGGCATGATTTCGTTGGCGAACCCGACGAACAGCGGGGTGGCGAACAGCAGCAGCATGATGGTGCCGTGCATGGTGAACAGCTCGTTGTACTGCTGGTCGGACACCAGGTGGCTGTCCGGGCCGAGCAGCTGGGCGCGCATGATCATTGCCATCAGCCCGGCGGCCAGGAAGAAGAAGAACGAGGTGATCAGGTACAGGTGGCCGATCACCTTGTGATCGGTCGAGGACAGCCAGTCAGCCAGCAGCGCGCCCTTGCGGTAGCCGCGCGGCGCGGGGACCGGCGCCCGTGCGGGCGGCGTGATCGTGCTCAAGGGACATCACCTCCGGGTGTCTCCTGGAGCGGTGTGATGTTGTTCATCGGACGCGCGGGCCTGCGCGGCCGGCCGTGGCCATGCCGACGGCGACCACCGCCTTCTCGCCGTTGATGTCCGAGACAACCAGAACGTGGTACCGCGCAGGCGTTGTGAAATCGCCGTGAACACCGCATGGAGAGGGACTCCATGCCATCCACACAGGTTCGGCAACCCACACTCCTCCGCCCCCTCGGTAGGCGTCGGATTGTGCGGTGGAAAATCAGGCTCAGGTGTCGGCCGCTGCCACGCGGGACTGCCGTTGCGGACGGCCCGAGCAGGGCTATGCCTGTGATCGCCGCGACGGCCGCGCCGAGTTGCACCACCAGCCCGGCGGGGAGGAAGCAAGGGGCTCGTCGAAGACGACCATCCCGATGATCACGCCGGTGATGGCTGTGACCGTGTCGATGACGGGCAGGCTGGCAGAGTAGTCCCCAGGACGGATGGTCCGCTGGAGCGGTATCACGGGTGCTGGCCGTGTCCGCCTTGGCCAGCGACGGGGTCATCGCGCCGGGGAACAGCCGCTGGTTGCGGTATGTCACCCTCCCTTGGCCACCGATGTGGGGACGGTTCCAGGAAAGGCGGGCGGCATGGAGCATGCGAATGGTCAGGTGGAGAGCAGGTACAGGCTTACCACGATCCTGGCCATGGGTTGCACTCGTCGCGGCGTGCTATGTGCGCGATGTGATCATCTGCTGAACTGGTTCCGTACCCGTTACACGTTCTCGTGGATCCCCCGCGCTAGTTTCGGCCAGCGAATGGAGATGTACTTCCACAATTTGCAATTGCTGCGATGTGGCACCACGATGCGCATCTTCTGATCAATTGCCCTGTCGAGCGTTGCTTGTGCGCCGCAACTTCCGCAACGGTAGCCACGGTAGAATGACCGGCGCGGGACGATCGGCGACCGGATGGGGCCTTCATCTATGGCCCGCTTCCGCGGCTTCCCGGCGCCGGAATTGGCAATCGTCGCACCCTCGTCGTTCTGCTGACTGCTGCCAGCCGACAGGTACATCAAGACCTCTGTTGTCCTCGGAGTGTCGCTGATCTCCCCGTTGATGAAGTCCCGGAATCGCTCCTCTGGTAGGAGAACGACGAAGCTGTTGTCGTCGGCGACCAGGCACGCAGCCCGGTCTCCAGAGAACTCCAGATTGAACGCAGCGCTGAGCTCTGCGAAGAACGCCCCGGACGCCCCCGGGTCCCTGACCGGCAGGTTCACAAAGATCATGCGCATCGCGGTGTCCTTCTCCTGATTCGAGGCATGGGTCCTCGGATACAGGCGCCCGGGTATTGTGCCCTCGCCTCCACGCCACGCCGCTGGCCTGGATAGGCGAACGACGCAGGCGACCCGCGGTACTCAGGCCATATGCCACTCGTAGTCACGGAGCGTGGTATTGGGGTGCAGCGACGGTGGAGTCCCGATGGAAGCAGGGGCAGACAGCCGGGCTCCGGAACTCAGCTGGGTTGCCGAGGGCATCTCCGGCAGGCTGCGGCCCGGGGGCAGCCGCTGACTCGTTGCGCAGATCCACGGTCCACAAGGCTGGGCCGCCGAAATGAGCCTGCGCGGGAGGCGCCGCGGTTCGGAGGCTAGAAGCGCA
>Ga0207646_10007721_pt1 | contig 10889 bp, 12 predicted proteins | sample KBSK5502metaG_FD_184343 | JGI IMG/M metagenome (GOLD analysis project Ga0207646, IMG submission 184343) | Corn, switchgrass and miscanthus rhizosphere microbial communities from Kellogg Biological Station, Michigan, USA - KBS K5-50-2 metaG... | ecosystem: Host-associated > Plants > Roots >...
CCGCCGCTGCCCGACCCCCGCGAAAAACCCCGGCCACCCGCGGCCCGCGCCACGCCGACGCGGGAGGGACCCAGTTTTCACATCCCACGGCAGCGCCACGCCAGTGGCGAATGATTTCTAATTCGAAAATATTCGAATGGGTCATGGATGCCAGTGGGGACTAACGGTTCCCGGGAGGGCATTTTCAGGACAGCCGGGGCACTTCGGCGCCGCAGCGCATGAAGCTGGAGCGGGACGGTGGAGGGGTCCTCGCGAGCGTGGATGCCGGACAGATCCCGCGTTCGGTCGTCTCGCCCGGTCAGTGGCACCTGGGCCGCTGCCTGCTGCGTTGCTGACCAGCTACCGCTGGCCACGCTGGATCTCAAGGATTTCAGGAACTTCGCCGGGCAGCACGGGTCGCCGCTGCCTGAGCGGTAGCCTCCAGCGCGCTTGCGCACCCGCGGACAGGGTGTCCGGGGAGCGCGGTCGCCGCGGACAGCAGGCCCGCCTGCCCGGCTGCTCGGGCGGGGGAAAGCCCGCCGCGGCGGATGCCCTCACCCGTAGCCGCGCCCGGGATGACACAGTCGGCCGGTGTCACCGTCTGCGCCGTTTTCGATGGGCCGCATCATTTTCCCGGGCATACAGGCCGGCTCGGCGAGCACGGGTGGCACCGCATCGGGTTCATTGCCGGGGCTTGCCAGCCCGGCTGGGCTGTGCCCGGTCCTGGCGGCTGCTGTTCTTCTGGCCCGGATGCGGGCGCCCGTGGCGTGCTGCGGCTCTGGCCGGCTGCTGGGTGTGGCCCGGGCAGGCCGCGGATCACCCGCGTGTCATGCCGGCGTTTGGGTTGTAGCGTCGTGGACGTGGAGGCACGCGAGCTGCGGGAGACCTGGTTCAGGCGGGCGCTTGACAGCGCGGATATTGAGCGCGGGAGCTGGCGGCCCGGCCGGGGGGTAGAGGAGAACCGGCGGACGATCGAGGCTGTCTACGGCTACTACGGGCGGCTGTTCATCGAGCACCCCTACCTGCAGTGGGCTGGCCTGGCGGGGATGATCGGCCCGGCTTTTTACGCGGGCTTCCGGGACCTGGGAGTGCTCCCGGACGCGGTGCGCGGAGCGCTGATCGCGGCGTTCGGGCGGGCATCGCGGCGGCTGGCCGGGCACGCCGCGGGTGATCTCGGCTTCTACGAGACGACGTTCCTGATCATGCAGAAGAAGATCTTCGAGGACCAGGCGGTGATGCATGAGGCCTACCTGGCCGGCGGGGTGGCGCAGATTGAGGAGTTCTACCGCGCCCGGATCATTGACGCGGCCACGCTCGAGGCCTGGCGGCAGATCGACACAGGCCGCCGCGACCCTGCCGCCGATGCCGTCGCCGACGGCAACCGGATGCTGCTGTTCCGCGAGCAGCATGACATCATCGACCGGTACTACGCCCGTATGCTTGCCTACCGGTGGCCGCTGGGCCGGACGTTCACCTACCTGCTGACGCTCGCCGGGACGCCGTCGGTGCCCCGGGCCCGGTCTTTCCCGCAGCGGTACCCGTTCCGGATCGACGCGCGGCTGCCACCGATCGCGATCAGCGCGCGGACGCCGCTGGCCGGCGGGAACATTGCGGTGTTCGCGGACCGGTGGAAGCTCATCGACGCTGACACCCTGCCGGCCTACCTGGCATTCATCCGGGACCACCCCGAAAAGGCACGCGCCCTGGTGGCCACCCCGCTGTCGCGGCGGGTGACCGGCTACCGGCTGCTGGCACGGGCCGGGCAGCTCGCCGCGGGCGCGCTGACCCGCTGGGACGTGGACCTGCGCGCCGCTCCGCCCGGGCCGCGAACGCCCAGCGCCCGCCCTGCCCTGCAATCCCCGCGGCCGGCCACGACAGTAATCGACCTGGCCCGCGCGCCCACCCGCGAATCGGCCGGCTTCGCCGCCGGCACCGCCAGCCGCGTCTGGGCGAACCCCGGCCGCGCGCCGTTCGACGTCACGATCACGCTGCCCGGCGGCCGCGCCTATCACGCCCGCGCGGAGCTGGCGGTCATGCTCGGCTCCACCCGCACCGGGGACCCCGACCGGCTGACGGTCCAGCTTCCGCCCGCCAGCCTGGACGCCACTGCCCGGCTAATCAGCGACTACGCCGCACAGTGGGGCTTCCCCGCGGACGCAGTCACGCACTGGCACGCCAGCGCAGCGCAGCGCGCGTCAGGCGACCTCAACTACGGCACGCAGGTCTTCACGCCCCCCGAGATCGGACCCGTGCACCTGGAGTTCCAGGTCTCTCACCATGTGCCCGAACGCGCCTTCGTCATCGCGGCCTTGTTTTCCTGGCACGCCCAGGCCCACTGACCCGCGGAAAGCACGCACGCAAAGCCCCCGGATCACATCACAGCCCAGCCGATCCCGGGCGGCACGCCGACCAGCGACCCAACGACTACCCAGGCCCGTCACGCAACGCGGCCGGCCCAGTGAGGGCGGCAGGCACGCAGAACCTTCTCATGGCCGCCAACCTGGCCGGGGCGGTAACCGCAGCGTGCCGCACCGAACCGGGTGATCCGGGCCCGGATACGGACATGACCGGCCGTCGGCCGACGACCGGATCTGCCGAAATGAGTACTTCATCCGCGCGCATGTCTATGCACGAAGTGGAATACTCACTCACGCTCTCTCGACCTCGCCCGCAATCGCCGTGGAGCGTTTTCCATCGTTCTGGTAGGGAATCGGATCGTATGATATACGGGTGATCTTCTCTGCATATCGGACCGAAAACGAGCGATGATCACCCGTATATCTAGCGTTATACTGCCGAAGGGTTCGGTGATCTTCGATCACCAGTATAACGATGCTCCTATGTTTGTCGAGCCTGCCTTGAAGTGTCCCTGGGTTTCGTATTTCGTGCGCGGCGCGGCTGGCTCAGATTAAGCGTGGCTGCTTCTTCGAGCTAAATGTCGTAGGGCCGCTCGGGTCGGCTCCTGGTGATTCCGGATCCAATCGAGCCGGGCCTCGTGGGGGCTGGTGGCCAGGCGCGGACCGTCAGCCGATTCCCGAGCCAGGCCCGAACCTGTGCGAGGTCGAGGGTACTCGTGCACGACCCACAATGTGGAACAAGCGACCCGATCGGCCTCTATACTCCCTGCCGACTCTGAGCGTGTTGCGAGGCCGTCAGTTGGCAGTTGTCGGGTACTCCGATTTGCCAGTTCTGTTTCGCGGCCGCAGTTTCCTCTGTGCGATGTTGCCAGATATTCGATGACGGGCTGGGTAAACCAGTCCGAATCAACGTCCTCGTTCTGTTACGCGAGCCCTTACGACGCCGAGGCCGCCGCTCGGCCATCAGCCGTCGGTAGGCTAGGCGTGGACTGGCTGATCAGTGACCTAGGCATCGTCCTGCAGGTCAGCGACATTTGTTGTTTTCTGCGATTACTGCGGGAACCCCTTACGACTCCTTGCGGGCCAGGAACGGGTAGCGGTTGAGGCTGAAGAGAGAACTCTCTACAGCTTCAGCTCGTTCTGGTACGGCGTTCCACTTAATCTGATCAGGCACCAAGAACTAAGCGCCGATTAACCGGCGACTAACCGCGGCCCAGAATACTGAGGCCATGAATCGCCCCCGGCCTGGCGACGAAACGACACCTGTCCCCCCACCCAGGGCTCAGACGACCTCGGCGCAGCCCCGCGCACGTCCTTCGCGTCCGTCACATTCGACCAGCACGTCGTTACCTGCTAAGCGGGCCGGGCGGCCCGGTGCCGCGCAGCGGAGAAGGGTTCCCTCATGAGTCTGACCCAGGCGCACCACGCGTTCGCCGCCGTTAGCCAGGAAGGGCTGAACGAGGCTCTGGCCGCCTTTTTCAGCGCCCGGCCTCACTACCTTCACTACGGCTCGCCACCGTTCGTGGTAGCCAGCTCTGTGACCACCACGCTCATCGACCCGATCCCGTTCCCGAACACCCCGGGCGGGATCTCCTGGGCGGTCGACTTCTCTGTCCCTACGGTCGACCTGTTCCCCGCCGACGGCGCGCTCCCGCCGCCCCTGACCCTCGTCGCCGGCCAACTGGCGTTGGCAACCACGGTGGACCTGACGATTGGGTGCCGTCTTAGTGAAGACCCGAAGGGCCGCGTCGTTCCGCTGCGGACGGCGCTGCCGGTCGTGGCGGTCGGGCACCCGGTGAGCAGGTTCTTCTCGCCTGGGGTGGGTGATATCTCGTTTACCGTCGACGCCGTGTCGGCGCAGGGTGTGGCGCCGGGCTCGCTGGAGGCACTGCTTGAATGCCTCGTCCGGATGATGCTCAACGCCTTTCTGGAGGACGTGCGGCTGCCGTTCGACCTCATCGACGCCGGTTTCTTCAAGCTCGCCCTCGAAGAGGGCCCGCTCGTGGCCGACGACCAGATCACGCTGAGAGGGGATGTCTCCTGATGACTTCCGACCTTGTGGCGGCGGTGGACGAGACCGCTGCGAACGTTCTCCTGCATGCGGCCGAGGCAGCGCTCGGCACCCGCTCCACCAGTGGCAGCTCGTCACTGGGACCGTTCGGTGTCAGCTATAGCGCGGCCGTCTCCTTCAGCGGTGGGACCGTGCGGCTCGTCGCGCCTGGCACCGTCGCGATCGACGGCCTGCGGATCGACTACTCGCTCAGCCTGACCCTGTCTATCGACCTGAGCTTCCTCGACTTCTGCTTGCCGAGAATATGCATCCCGACGCCGTTCGGAGACATCTGTACTCCCAAGATTTGCATCACCTTCCCGACCATCTCGGTGCCCGTATCGTTCTCCGACCATGCCAAGGTGTCGGGCGACTTCGGGCTCGACGTGACCCTGTCCTCGGGTGAGTGGGTCGTGGACGTCGTGATCCAGCAGGTCCGTGCGATCGACCTCGGTACCGCCGCGACGCTGCTGCTGACCGCGATCGGGACGGCGATCTCCGTGGCCCTGCTGGCCGTCCCGTTCATCGGCCCGCTGCTGGCGCTAGCGGTGGGCATCATCACGGCGGCCTTCGGCATCGCCGAGGTGACCGGGCTGCTCGCCGCCGTCGTGAACGTGTTCATGGCGGGCCTGCGGTTCGAGGTTTACCGCCACGCCCAGACCTTTGCCGCCCTCCCGGCCGGCGGCCCGTTCGACCCGGCCGTGGACGTCACGCTGGCGAGCGTCACAGCCGAGGTTCAGGCCAGCGACGAGAACGAACTGGTCCTGAGCGCCGACATCTGACCGCGGGACCTGGGACCGCATTGCACCTCGACGAGGAAGGAAGACTCATGCACGCCCTCGACAGTCGCTACCTGAACCTGACCAACTACTTCGCCCACCGATTCACCACCGCGGGCACCTTCTCCTACGGCCTCTCCCCCCTGCCTTCGTTCCTCGTCGAGCCGGATCGCGCGGAGGACGAGTTGAGCATCGTGGTGCGGCCCGAGCGGGGCGCCGAGCAGCAGCAGCACGACGTCGTCGTCTCCCGGAGGGACGACGGCGTCACCGCCCGCCCGGGACGGCTGGAGATCGCCCTTGGCGACGTCGTCGGCTGGTCCACCGACGGCACGCTGACAACAGGCTTCGCCGTCCGCGGCAGGATCGGGGACACGACCGTCGACTCGACTGCGATGACCGATGAGTCGATCTTCACGCACGCCTTCGGTTCACCGGGTGAGTACCGCTGGGCGGACGCCCACGGGAGCACCCTGTACGGCACCGTCCAGGTGGTCCGCCCCGAACCCGGCGACGAGCGTCACGCAGGGTGGACCGCGGAGCTCGGCCGGGGAACGCTCGTTCACGTCACCGGCGAGCGCGCCGAACCAGAGACGGTCGAGATCCTGGTCGGCCAGACCGTCTTCTGGGCTGTGCAGAGAGCCCCCGGCATCTCAATCACCGACGTCACCCTGCTGCCCGGCCGCTGAGCCCAGCTAAGGCTCAGCCTGAAAGGCTTCGCCCGCCGTCGACTTCAGGACGCTCTGGTCATCGACGGTGCGCCGGTCCAACTGCTGCTGCAAACAGCCCGACACTTTCGCTCCTCCTCGACCGTATCCGGCAACGCGAGCCCGAGTTGTCATATGTGATTGCGGGGGTGCAACTCGCAGCAGGACTGGACGACATCGCCCGTGGGTGCTGGGCCGGGACGTGAGGTGGGGCGTACGGGCCAGAAATCAGCCTCCTCCGCCCGCCTGGGAAGACCTCGCCGCATAACAAAAGTCGAGCACATAGGGTCAGGTCAAGATTCTCACATCGTACGCGCTTCCCGGACTCACTTCGGTGAGCCCGAGTGCTTTACATGGTTTCTGAGCGGGTTCATACTGGTCATAGCTTACATTTAGCAGACAGTCACATTGGGGCGGTACAGCATGCCGGAATTTAGTAGCGGTAGAGGTCCGATCGGGGTTGGCCTGGCTCCTGGCCAGACTGATCATTGGGTTACTGAAGTGCCGCTCGGGCTTACTTCATTCTGGACTGCCCAGCCTCTCTCAGCGTTGGACGTTCCGATGGCCGTTGAAGTAACGAATTTTTACCACGAAAGCCCCACCACGGGCGTTATCCAACGTCACATCATAGTCTTCAATCGTGGCCAGAATCCCGCTATTTACATTCTTCTCTGGGTGCAAACACAGACATAGAATTTCAATGGCTTTCTCTCAAATGTATCGTTTTTCATAACTCGGGGAAATCTAGGAGCGAGAATGTTATGAAGATCCTGGTTATGCATGACGAGCAAGGTAATATCAAGTCCATAGGCGTACCGATAGGACCGCCTGGTCAAGAGATGCGACTCATACCGAGAGCCGGCCTAGAGGTTACTGAGGTCGAAGCCAGCCATATTAGAGATCACAACGATCTTGAACAACTACGCGCCATCGCAGAGACCTTTAAGGTCGATGCAGCCTCCCGAACGTTGCTGGCGAAATAGTCCTGCCATTAGCTGGACAATGGCAGCGAGAAAGACGATTTTGCTATACCGGTCGGGCGGGCCCCCAAAGGCCGAGCCCATCGTGGGAAGCGCCGAGCGGCGGCGCGCAGCGCTACCGCAGTCAGGGCAAGGAGTCGGCGGATTCCAGGCGATCGCAGGGTCGGTAGGCTTGCCGCCATGCCCGCCGAGGATCTGCCAGTCGCGGAGTCCGCTTTCCCGGGACCGTTGCGCGATCAGCTCGTCACCGCGATCCTGGCGGGTGAGAAGACCACGACGACCGGGCTGGTCGCCGACTACGAGCACGAGAAGGATCCACTGCCGAGCCCGGACTGCGCTAGGTTGTGGTCGACTCCGCTGGCAGCCCGGTCGCGGTTATCGAGACGACCGCGGTGCGGGTGATACGCCTGGCCGATGTGGACCTGAACCACGCGCTGGGCGAAGGCGAAGGATATGCCTCGGTCCGGGAATGGCGGGCCGTCCATGAGCAGTTCTGGCACTCGGCCGAGATGCGTCAGGCTCTTGGTAACCCCACTTTCACGGTCGGCGATGACACCCTTGTCGTAGCGCAGGAATTCCGGCTCATACAAGACTGAAAACCCCGCACGCCGGTCAAGATGCCCGCCCGCTCATGCCGCGTGGGGTGCGTGCTTGGTGAGCCGTCGCAGGCTGTGCGAGCGGCCCTCGGTCAGCAGGCTGTCACGCCGTTCTGCTTAGCGGTTAGGTTGATGCGGTGAAGATCGGTCCGCGGGAGGTCGTCGACCAGGCTGCGGCCCGGGCGTTCCTCGCCCGGCACGGCAGCCTGCGGGTAGCCCGGCTGGGAGAACTGGTTCATCCGCTGGACCATCCGGCGCTGGTCGCCGAGACGGGCGGCGGGCAGCTGCTGGGCATGCTCACGTACGTGCCGGGGCAGGACTGGCAGCAGTGCGAGATCCTCACCTTGCACGCGGACGAGCAGTGGCGCGGGGCAGGGACCGCCTTGATCGAGGTGGCCGGGCAGCTGGCAAGGCGGCAGGGATGCTCCCGGCTGTGGGTCATCACCACCAACGACAACGTTGATGCGCTGCGGTTCTACCAGCGCCGCGGCTTCTGCCTGGTGCGGGTGCATCGCGGTGCCGTTGATCGCAGCCGCGCCACTGTCAAGCCGGAGATCCCCCCAGCGGGCGCCTACGGGATCCCGCTGCGCGATGAGATCGAGCTCGAACGACAACCCTGAGCACTGATGCAAGCCCCGGCCCGAACCCGGCACCGCGTCCGGCTCCCCATGCGCGCGGAAGCGGCGCAGGCGGCCACGTAGGCCACCGGCATGCTGCCCTGCCGAGATTCGGATGCCGGTGAACTGCCGTTGCACACCGCATTACGGGGCGCGGATCAGCTGATTCGCTGGGCCAGGTTCACGATGAACCCCTCGGGTCCGCGCACAGACGCCATGCGCCAGCTGCCCTCGTACTGGCCGACGCCGCCGACCAGGTGGCAGCCGTCCGCGGCGAGCCGGCCGAGGATCGCCTGAAGGTCGTCCACCTCGAACGTCACGTTGCGCAACCCCAGTTCGCTGTGCATGGGGCCGGGCGAACCCGGTTCGTGGTCCGGGCGGATGAAGCCCGACAGTTCCAGCCCGGTTCCCCGGCCGGGCGGCCGCAGCATGACGATCTCGGTACCGGCGTCAGGCATGCCGGTGACGGTGTCCGGGAACTCGCCCTCCAGAACCGTCCGGCCCTCAGCCTCCAAGCCCAGCCCGGCGAAGAAGGCCGTCACCGTGTCGAGATCTGTGACGGTGATGCCGACGTGATCGAAGTGCCGGATGGGCGACATGGGGTGCATCCTCCTGTGTTCGTCCGTCCGGCCAGGTTCTCACTGGTGCGCTTGTCCGCGGGGACCGCCCGTCCGCGGCGGGGGCGCGGGAGCCGCGCCTGCGTTGCCGGTGGGGTTGACGACCAGAGCCCGCTCCGCCCACGGCGACGGCCGCTTTGCAAGCGTCACTACACGACGCGCTGGAATGTACTGATCTGCCGCCGACAGGGTCTTCCAGGCCGCCATGGCACTGGCACCTCTGTCCGCAGGTGCATGCCGGACGGGGTTCGTCATCCTGACGGCGAAGCCGATCGCCGGTCACGCGCAAAGGGCGAGCGGCGGGAACTCAGGCCAGGACGATCCAGCTGCCGCAGGCGCCCTGGACGCGGCAGCTTTGCGGCCACCTCCGGCATGATACGGCCCGCCAGCTGCTCCTACCTCAATGCTCCAGCCAGCAAGCCGCCCGGCGTTCAGAACTGGCCGCTCTGCGCGGCCGGAGCCGCCAGCGGACACGTCGGCGCATCAGCAAATAATCGGCGCGATCCGCGCTGTCAAGCGACTCTCGCGCTGTCACGTTCCGTGACGGGATTTCGGTGCGCTGCCGGAGGGTCACAACCGGCGCTTGACGGCCACGATGACGCCGCTGCTGAAGCTCAGCTCGGCACAGACGAGCTCAGCGTCACCGAGCAGACGGTGACGCACAACGGCCAGGGCCGACCGAAGTTGCTCATCTTCGTGGCGGGTGAGGTCCATGTCGTCCACGATGAGGACGCCGCCACGGCGAAGTGCGGCCACGGTCTGGCGCAGCTTGAAGATCTTCCCGCCGGGCGCATCCGGGAATATCAGGTCAAACTGGCCGAGGCCGCCGACGGCCTCCGCCCCTTCACCTGACTCGAAACGAACCCACGGCGGCCATGGCGCCGACAGCGCCGTCCGCTGCACCTCATCATCGAGCTCGACCGTGACGACTTCGACGTCGCGGCGCGCTCCCAGGCCATGGACCAGCCAGGCAAGCCCGACGCCGACGCCGGTGCCGATCTCCAGAACCCGGCCACCGCCGGGTACCGCTGCGGCGAGTGCCGCCAGTAGCCTGCCCACTTCGACCTCGCAGGCGAGCTCGAAACCTGCGCTGGAGGCTCGTTCGTACGCGGCCCGGACGCTGCTGGGAAGCTCCTCGCCCTCGGTCACAAGGAAATGATGCCGAATACCGGGAGCCGGCCGCACGTTCCTCCCGATGGCCCGCCGGATCCAGCGATCATTGCAGCTCCTGGTGTCGAGGTCGCACCCGTGCACGCGCCTTGATCACCTGCAGGCACAACTCGGCCGTCTCGACGGCCCGGCCGCCAGCATGCCAGGACCTTTCGCGGGCCGCCCGCATCTTCGTCATCTGCAACCAGCTTGCGCACAATCCTGTCGGACTCCCATCACGGACTGTAGTTGACGCTGAATGCCACTTGACAAGCGATATCCGCCGTTCTGTCGTGCGTCCTGAAAGGGGAGTGAGGCGATGTAGAAGGTCGCCGGCACGAACCGTGCTGTGCCAGTGATGGAGGCAGGCCCTCCGGGTTCGCCGTGCAGGCGGGGAACCCAAACCACCGCAAGCTGCGCCGGTAAAGAGCCGGGGTGGTGAGCGTTGCGGGAAAAGGCCCGCTATCAGCGGGTCAGGTGCGTGACGAGAAGACGAACGTGTGTGAACCACTGCTGACGCATCGATAGGCGGAACGATGGCATCAAAACCGGGGGAGTACAGAGCTCCCGGGACAAAGGCGCGCGGATGCGTGCCCTCAGCCAGGGGGCGGCCTGCAGGCTGCCCTGGCGGTGCCCGGTGTAGAGGTGGCGTGAGCTCGTCGCAGGCGCCGGCACGGAACAGGAGAACCCGTCGCCCCGGTAGTGACGGTCAGCTGCGTACGGCAATCCAGCCCGGCTGGCCGCGAGAGGGAGGACCGCAAGCGGCGCGCACCGTGAGCGGCAGAGTACCGAGGCGGGGCACGGGGGCGGGACGGCTCGTAGTAGCGGGGAAGGTCCTGTAATGGGGCTGGAGCTCGTGAACACGAACGCAGGAGGTGGCTCGGGTGGATGATGGCGGGTCTGCTGACTGCGGTGCTGTACGAGTGATGGAGGTTGTGTGGTGTCAACGGCAACCGAATCTTGACCCTCTTGCGGCAACTGAATTTTGACCCTCCTCCGGTTCATTGATCTTCGGCTGGCTGGGCCGGGACCCGGCCCAGGTCGCGGTTCTTGAGTCTGTA
>Ga0207646_10007722_pt1 | contig 10888 bp, 5 predicted proteins | sample KBSK5502metaG_FD_184343 | JGI IMG/M metagenome (GOLD analysis project Ga0207646, IMG submission 184343) | Corn, switchgrass and miscanthus rhizosphere microbial communities from Kellogg Biological Station, Michigan, USA - KBS K5-50-2 metaG... | ecosystem: Host-associated > Plants > Roots >...
CCCGGCTTGCAAGGGTGATCCAACGGGAAGCCGCACGATCAGGGCGGGGACATTTTCTCCCGTCACTCGATTGTGGAATGTGAACTGTTTGGAACTCCAGGGCTTAAATTCCGAGACCGTTGCGATTGCTGGCGACTGTTCGGTTGCGACCGGAATTGTCGCTGTCAGGTCGGGCGCCGGTACCGGCACCTCAATTTGAGGTGTTGGAGGAGGCGCTTCCGTTCGTTTGGGCTTGGACAGGAGCCTTCCGGCAACAAACACCGCGATTAGGACTGCCACCAGACCAATCATCACCAGCCAGGGACCGCCAGAGCTGGCCGGCTTGCTGGGAGGGGTAGAAACGCCGGGAATCTGCGGCATTTCCGCCTTGAAGCGATCATTGAGTGCTGGGCCAGGCTGTTCCGGCATACGACTGCCTCCGAGCCGAAGCTTCCGCTAAACCTTTTTTCGGAAGATCAGCCGAAAATCTGCGTGCAATGTCACTGCGCAAGCTGACTGATGTCTTTCGAACGCCATTGTATGCTCGGTACGGAATGCCGGCAACGGGCAAGCCCTGCTCGCGTATCTGGCTTGGTACTCACTCGCGATCTCGCTCCGGTTTTCTATTAGTTAGAAGGCTACAAGTGGCTGCGGAAGCCTTGTCACGCGCGTTGGCGCATCCTAATGTAGTAAGTAATCAGAATTGACCGGATTTGGACCGGTCCGCGGAAACTAATGAGCGCTGATCCCAGAGCGGCTGCGCGGCAATTTGTACGCAGTCTTAACATTCTGCTGAAATTCGCGCGGCTGTACGAATTCGGCCACGTGCGCACCGCTGCGCAGTTTGAGACGACCTGGAAGGAATTGCGTTCCGCGTTAGACGAGAGTGGAGAATCCGGACTGTTGCTGGGCGCGTCCGGCACACAGATCTTGCTTGATGGAGTTCCCCTCGGAGCAGCGGCGGCCGAACGGAGTTTCGCTCAGCTGTTGTCCACATCCGGAATCGCCAGCATTCATTTTGGGCAAAATCTTTCGCAAGGGCATTTTGCGCGCTTTGTTCGAGCGTTTCCGAGCGGAAACAGCAAGTCGGCGGCGTTGGCAGAGCAGTTGAAGGCTGCGCTTGCTGGCGAGACAACGATCAAGGTGAATGAAATCCGCTACATCGCGGAGGACTCTTCAATTGCAGGCGCCAAGATCGCGGCGAATCTGACAGCAAAAGTGTTGGGCGCGCAAGGCGATAAATTCAGAGATTTTCTGGAGGATCCCAACCGTTTGCTGCAGATGATTCTTGCGGCTGAAGGTTCTCGCGGAGGATCCGGAGGGACCGGAGGCGGAAGCGGCCCGGGATTTGGCGGCGGCGGTGGAGTGCCTGGCGGCGGTGGAAGCGGATCTGGAGGCGGAGGAAGCGGATCTGGGGGCGCGGCCCTGCCGGGGGGAAACCTGTGGGATCCGGCTTCAGGATCAGTTCCTGCGCAGGTCCCGACGCGCGGCTCAGGAGCAGGAGTCATGGAAACTCCGGCGAATCCCTTTCCGACACTATCGAGTGCGGCGCGCGCCTTCGGTCCGGGACCGGTGACCGCGCCTGGAAAATGGCTGACAGCGTCGGCGATGTTGCATTCTGCGGACGAAGTCGCAGGACCGGAATTTGCCGTTGCAGAAGAAGAAGTTCGGTCGATGCTAACGCTGTTTGCGCAGCTCGGACGTTCGAGGAAAGATCCTTCCGTCGGGATGGACGCAGGAACATTTCAATCGCGACTTTCCGCAATGCCGGTGCGTAGCCAGGTCACATTGCAACAAGCGCTTGCGGGGCTTGCCGCTCAAGCGCCGAATGAAAAGCCAGATCGCCCGATGTTGTTGAAGCTTGCGGAGCATGTGGCGATTCGCTTCGCACTCGATAGCTATGAACGAGGAGAATTGCGCGTAAACGCCGTGAAGCAGTTGCTGGACCGGATGAACACAGAAATCGAAGCGTTGCGAAAAATCCTGACTTCGCAAGAAGAGCAGATGGCCAATGCCGGAATTCAAGTGCAGTCGTATACCGAACTGCTTGATCAGGAATTCTGGGAGCAAGTTCCCGACGAAAACAAGAAAGAGGTGCTGGCGTCAGACGAATCCTGGTGCGTTCCGCCGCGAAAGGTACGATCTTTCTTAGAGGAGATGTTGCGTCGGGGCGAGCTTAGAACCGTAAACGAGATTTTGATGAAGTATGCGTCGTGCATTGGACTGGAATCGGATGAAGCGCGGCGCACGACGGCGATCGGGCTCGGTGAATTGGCAGAACTCTATGGCAGCGGCGATGGCAGCGCGCTGATTGAGTCGATACGTCGAGTGGGGAACCAGCTCGCAGCCGAACGCGACGCGGAGTTGCAGACGCTGGTGAGCGCGGCTTTTGTCCGGCTGAGCCAGGAAGCCGCATCGAAGCGGTGCTATCCCGCGATGCAGCAGGCTTTGGCGTCGCTCGACAGCGTGGAAGCACAGCGGCCTGGCTCGTCACAGAGCTTGCGGCCCCGCATCGGCGCAGACGATCGCATCCCGGAATTTGTCGAAGAAAGTTTGCGATCCGGGGAAATCGCGGATGGCCTACTCGATATTCTGGCTTTGATGCCGAAGGCGACGCTGCAATACGTCACGCATCGATTCGGGCACTCGGGCTTCCGTGAGGATTGTGAATTGCTTGCCGACGTGGTTCGCGGGTTGGGCGAGGACGCGGCCCATCAGCTCACCGAAATCTTGCAAATTGCTCCGGCAAACGAAGCAGTGGAAGTGCTGGGTCTGCTTGGCCAGCTTGACCCGGACGCGGTTTCGAGGGTTTTGCCGGTACGCTTGGCACAATGGCCACGGTCGGTGCACGACCGTTGCGTACGGCAGTTATCTCCGGTGCCTCCGCAATCGCGCGCGTTGCTGCTGCTGGCGATTCTTGATTCGCTGGACGTGCTGATTCGGCCGCTGGCGCTGGACGAAATCAGCATGACAGGTTCGCCGGACTCCATTCCGAAACTACTGGACCTTGCATCGAGCGACGGAATATCCGGATACATCCGGTTGAAAGCAATCGAGGCGCTGGGGCGTTTGCGTGCGTCGGCGGCAAATCCAGTGCTGCAAACCATTCTTGAGGCGCGCCAGGTTTGGCGATGGCAGTATCCGTCGGAACTTCGCGTCGCCGCAGGGCAGGCACTGCTGCGTATTGATCCAGTGGTCGCAATGGGGAAAATTACGGCCGCGGGCTTTGAGAAAAGAGATCTGGTGCTGGAGCCGATTGATCCAGAAACAAACAGCTCCGTGATCCGGCAGCGCCGGTACGCGCGGCTGAAACTTAGCCGAAACCTGACGCTGGTGACGACAAACCTACGCGAGAATTTCCGTCTGACGGTGCCGGAGTTGAACCTGGGCGGTGGCATTGGCGCCGGCGAGCGACACCTTGCTCCAGGGACTTTGATTGGGCTGAAACTGACGCAGGGCGTTCGAACCATCAAGGCTCAGGCGATTGTGCGTGGCGCCCGCCCGCAGGCCATGGCGTTTGAATTCGTGGACATGGACCTGGAAGACCGGGCACGGCTGCGGAAGATTCTTCTAGAACTTGGCGGACTCCCGCAGGCCGCTAACGTAGCCAGCCGCACACGGCGGCGCGGGCGTATCGCAGCCTTCAAGTAAACCAGACGAGCCATTCGTTCCTGAATCAATGTGAATTTCGGCGCCAGTGCGTGCACGGCGTGGCGCGTAGATTGGCGCGTCTACGGCGAAACCGTTACAATTAGAGTTTATGCGGTCTGCGCTGGGCGTCGCTGTATGCCTGGAGCCGGCCGTCTTAGTTCGCGGGGAAACGGCAAAAACATTTCATGGACGCAGCTAAAATACTTGACCGCGTAGTCGCCACGTTCATCGGCACCAAGCACGAGCGCGACATCAAGAAACTTCAGCCCATCGTTGCCGCCATCAACGAGAAAGAGGCTGAGACGCAGGCGCTCTCAGATGAGGCGCTGAAAAGCCAGTTCGCGAAGCTGAAGGATGAAGTGCAGGAGCGGCTGAAGGACGCGGACGCTGCAGACGCCGGTTACAAAGAGCGCTTGCGGGCAGCGCTTGATCCGGCGATTGTGCCTGCGTTTGCAGTAGTGCGCGAAGCCGGCCGCCGCTTTCTGAACATGCGGCATTTTGATGTGCAACTGATTGGCGGACTGGTTCTTCACGACGGCAAAATCGCGGAAATGAAAACTGGAGAAGGGAAGACGCTGGTTGCGACTCTTCCTGCGGTGCTGAATTCGTTGGCCGGGCGAGGGGTGCACATTGTCACGGTAAACGATTATCTGGCTCGGCGCGACGCGGAATGGATGAGCCCGCTCTATCGCGGCCTCGGGATGAGCGTGGGAGTCATTGTAAACGACCTGGATGACACGCAACGCCGTGCGGCATACGGCGCGGATATTACCTACGGCACGAACAACGAATACGGATTCGACTACCTGCGCGACAACATGAAGTACGACATCACGCATTGCGTGCAGCGCGGCCATCAATTCGCGATAGTGGACGAAGTCGACTCTATTTTGATTGACGAGGCGCGGACGCCGCTGATCATTTCCGGTCCTGCGGAGGAATCGACCGACAAGTACTATCGTATCGACAAAATCATTCCGAAACTGATTCAAGAAATCGACTACACGCTGGATGAAAAGCATCGCACGGCAACCCTTACCGAAGAAGGCGTCAGCAAGTGCGAGCGGATGCTGGGCCTCGGAAATCTCTACGATCCGGCGCACATGGAGCTGATCCACCATGTTTATCAGGGTCTCCGCGCGCACACACTCTATAAACGCGACGTGGACTATGTGGTTAAAGACGGTGAAGTGATTATCGTGGATGAATTTACAGGCCGTCAGATGCCTGGCCGGCGATGGTCCGACGGATTGCACCAGGCGGTTGAAGCAAAAGAGGGTGTGAAGATCGAGCGCGAGAATCAGACGCTTGCCACCATCACATTCCAGAATTATTTCCGCATGTACAAAAAACTTTCCGGCATGACGGGAACCGCGGAAACGGAAGCCGCCGAATTCGACAAAATCTATAAGTTGGATGTTGTGGTCATTCCGACAAATCGGGCACTGATTCGCATCGAAAATCCCGACGTCGTTTACCGCACGGAGAAGGAAAAATTCGAAGCAGTGGTCAATGGGATTCTGCAGGAAGACAACTCGTTCGCGCACGGAATTCGCCACTATCACGAGCGTGGGCAGCCCGTGCTTGTGGGAACGATTTCCATCGAAAAATCGGAAGCCATTGCGGACATTCTGAAAAAGGCGGGAGTCCCGCACGAAGTGCTGAACGCCAAGCAGCACGAGCGCGAGTCGCGAATTGTGGCACAGGCAGGGCGAAAAGGCGCGGTCACTGTGGCAACGAACATGGCTGGCCGCGGAACAGACATCTTGTTGGGCGGAAATCCTGAATCCATGACGCGTGAGCATTTTCTGAAGAATCGGCTGGCGATGCCGTATGCACAAGCACCCGCGGTGATTGGAGCGGATACGCAAAGTCCTAACGGCGAAGCGGCTCCATCGGCCGTTCCGATGGTTCTGTTCCAGCACGAGGGCAAAATTTTTCAAGTTCCCGTCGATCAATGGAAGCCGGTTTACGAGCAGTTTGCCCAGCAGTGTAAGGCGGAGCACGATGAAGTGGTTGCGCTTGGTGGATTGCATATTCTGGGCACGGAACGGCATGAAGCCCGCCGCATCGATAACCAACTTCGCGGAAGAGCAGGCCGCCAGGGCGATCCTGGCTCATCGCGGTTTTTCCTTTCACTTGAAGATGATTTGATGCGGATCTTCGGCGGAGAACGGGTGAAAGCGCTGATGTTCCGCCTGGGCATGACCGAAGGGGTGCCAATCGAGTCGAAGCTGATCTCGCGACGGATAGAGAACGCGCAAAAGTCGGTTGAGGCGCAGAATTTCGACGCACGCAAGCACCTGCTTGAGTACGACGATGTGATGAACAAGCAGCGCGAGACGATTTATGCCATCCGGCGCTCAGCGTTGGAGGGCAAAGATCAGCGGGATTATGTGATTGGAATCGCCGAAGATATTGCACGGGAACTTGTCGACACCTATTGCGGCCGTGAGTTGCACCCGGGCCAGTGGAACGTCACGCAATTCCTCGCCGAAGTGAACAGCCAGTTCGGCGTTGACGCGAAGGCTGCTGGCGCTGATCCAGCTACGCTGAATCACGACCAGCTTTCGGACGCGATCGCCGAAGCGGTTGCGAAAAAATACGAGGACAAAGAAAAGCAGCTCACGCCCGACCTGACGCGCTGGCTGGAGCGCCGGATTATTCTGGACGTGGTGGACGGCCAGTGGAAAGACCACCTGCTGTCGCTCGATCACCTGAAGGAAGGTATCGGGCTTCGCGGTTACGGGCAAAAAGATCCACTTGTTGAATTCAAGAAAGAAGCGTTCATTCTTTTTGAAGACATGATGGCGCGTATCGACAACGAGACAGTGCGCTATCTTTACAACGTGCAGGTACAGATGGAGGGCAACGCGCCGCCGCAGGGAGCGCCTCAGCCGCAGGCACCGCCTACGGCCAGGGCTCCGCGTCCACTGGCCGCCGCTGCCAGTGCGGCTGCGCGTGTGAACGATGACGGCGCTGCACCGCTTCCTGCGTTCGCGCGTGAAATGGAACGCAAGCAACAGCGCCAGGAAAAAGAGATGCGGTTTCAGGCCGGCGCAACTCAATCCGAAGCGCCGAAGCCGGTTCGCGCAGGAGCCAAAGTCGGGCGCAACGATCCTTGTCCCTGCGGGTCTGGGAAGAAATATAAGAAATGTCATGGCGTGAATGCCTGATTGCATCGGGCGGCTATAGCGAATACATGGCGTGAACCGCAGCGGGATAAACTCGCTGGCAAATTGAGGACAAATGCCTCCAGGACCATCAGCTCAGCAACAAATGCCGGAACGCCAGCCGATTCCTGGCGTGAAGAATCTAGTTGCGGTGGCCAGCGGCAAGGGCGGCGTCGGCAAGACGACCGTCGCCGTCAATCTGGCGCTGGCGCTTTCGAAACTCGGACACAAGGTCGGATTGATTGATGCGGACGTGTACGGGCCGAACGTGCCGATTATGCTCGGCACGAATCAGGAGCCGCTTGCAACCGCCGATCGCCACATTATTCCCGTCGAGGTGTCTGGCCTGAAGATGATTTCGATGGGTCTGCTGAATCCCGGCGACAAGCCGATGATCTGGCGGGGCCCGATGCTTCATGGAGTTATCACACAGTTTTTGCGGAGCGTCGAATGGGGCGAGCTGGATTATTTGATCATTGATCTTCCGCCCGGCACCGGCGATGTGCAGCTCACTCTGATTCAAACCGTCGCGATCTCGGGTGCGGTCGTTGTTACCACGCCTTCTACGGTTGCGCTTGCCGACGTGCGCAAGGCCATTGAAATGTTTCGTCAAGTGAACGTCGAGGTGCTGGGCGTGGTCGAAAATATGAGCACGTTTGCCTGCCCGCATTGTGGCCAGCCCGTAGACATCTTCGGTCACGGAGAAGGTGCAAAGACGGCGCGTGCCTACGGTGTGCCGATTCTGGGAGAAATTGAGATTGACCCACGCATCCGCATTGGCGGTGATACTGGCAAGCCCGTGGCTACACTTGGCGAAGAAGCCGCGGCCGCGAAGAGTCTTTACGGAGTCACCCGGGCCGTCGTCGCGCGGCTTGATGAGCTAGGATCCTCGACGCTTGGACCATCCGTCCAGATTGATTAGCCCGCGGCTGCAATACTTGCGGCCTTTCCTTGTCACTCCATTGTGCAGATGCTATCTTTTCAAGCTTCGCGGTGTGAGACTGGTTTCGTTTCAATGCAAATTGCGTGACGTTGGCTGACGATTCTTATATCTCACATAAATGACTTAAGTCGCGCTTGCAGCCGCGGCGGAGGAAGGAATCAGCATAGTCGTGCGACGCCAGCCGGACATTCGGGCATACCAAGGCAAGCGGCCCGTCATCGCCAGTTCTGCTTACATTGACCCCGCGTCGGTGATCATCGGTGACGTCGTGATCGGCGACGATGCTAGCATCTGGCCGCTTGTCGTCGTCCGGGGCGACGTCAATTATATCCGAATCGGTGCGCGCACGAATATCCAAGACGGCTCGATTCTGCACGTGATGAAGGACGAGTACCCGCTGATTCTAGGCGACGACATCACGGTCGGCCATTCCGGTACGCTGCACGGCTGCACGATCGAATCGCGCTGTCTAATTGGAATGCGCGCGACGATTTTGAATGGAGTCGTGGTGGGAGAGGGAAGTATCGTGGCTGCGGGGACGCTGCTCACGGAGCGCACCATTATTCCTCCGCGCAGTCTTGTTGTTGGTGCGCCGGGAAAAGTAAAACGCGCGCTGACCGCAATCGATCAGGCGACGATTGACCGCTACGCGCAGCGGTATGTTGAGTATAAGGAGATCTATCGTAAGGAAGTGGCTGGTGACTTGTGACTAGTGACTGGTGGATCGAGACGCCAATCAAAATGTTCATTCCGAGCCTGCCTGCACAGGCAGGCGAAGCGAGGAATCTGCTTTAGATCATGGCTGCCAAGACAAAGTTCCAAGCAATCCGTGGCACGCGCGACCTTTTGCCCCCCGAAACTGAGTTATGGAACCACGTCGAGTGGACCGCGCGCGAGGTCTTTGGCACGTTCGGTTTCGGTGAAATTCGTCCGCCTATCTTCGAACCTACGGAACTGTTCGCGCGCTCCATCGGCTTGGAAACGGACGTAGTTTCCAAAGAGATGTATACGTTTCGTGATCCGACCGAAGAACTCGACAAAATTCTGATAAACGTTCTGCGTTTTGCTGAAGAGAAGGGAATTACGTTTGGCTTCGGTTCTGACAATGTCGAAACTCCAGCCAAAGTACAGCGAATCCTTTCCGAACAGCTGCTCTTGCAGAGTGAGTCAGTAACGCTTCGCCCCGAAGCGACGGCCTCTGTTTGCCGTGCCTACATCGAACACGGCATGCAGCAACTGCCGCAGCCGGTGAAGCTGTATTACATGGGGCCGATGTTTCGGCGCGAGCGGCCGCAGAAGGGAAGATACCGGCAGTTTTATCAAATTGGCGCGGAAGTGCTGGGTGGCGGCGATGCCCCTGCGATCGATGCTGAAGTCATTGAGATGGTGATGACTTTTTTCGACAAGCTTGGTCTGGCCGGCGTTGAGCTCGGTATCAACTCGATCGGACACAACGCCCTGGATTGTCGCCCTGCGTACATCGAGAAACTTAGAGCGGCGCTTGAAAAAGTGAAAGACCGGCTCGGCGCCGATAGCCAGCGCCGCATCGAAACGAATCCGCTCCGTGTGCTCGATTCGAAGCTCGAACACGAACAGGCTATTATCGCAACGCTGCCGCGCATTGCCGATCAGCTTTGCCCCGACTGTGCGGCGCACTACGCGGCAGTGAAACGCCAACTCGAAATGCGTGGCGTGTTTTTTAAGGAAAATTGGCGCCTGGTTCGGGGGCTCGATTACTACATGCGGACAACTTTTGAAATTACCGCAAAAGGACTCGGTTCGCAGAATGCGGTCTGCGGCGGCGGGCGCTATGACGGGCTCGTGGAACTTCTCGGCGGCCCGCCGACAAAAGGAATAGGCTTCGCTATTGGCGAAGATCGCCTGATTCTTTCGCTGCAGGAAAGTGGAAAGGGCGCCGCGCCGCAGGGCCGCGACATCTATATTGCCTGGATGGGTGAGCGCGCTTACGCAACGGCGGTGCGCGCCGCAAAGGATTTGCGCAACGCGGGATTTAGCGTCGAACTGCCTCCGACAGAATTGAAATTCGGCAAAGCGCTAGAGCGGGCAGATAAGCTCGGCTCGCGCTACGCGCTGATCCTCGGTGATAATGAAGTCTCTGAAGGCTCGTGGACACTAAAGACCCTGGTAGACGGTACTCAGCAAAAGTTCACGGAACCGGAGTTACTCGAATTCCTTAAACAGAGGAAATCCGGCAGCTAGCTGCAGATTTTCAACTGGCAGCAAAAACTTTGAGCCGTGCAGTTCGAGGCAGAAAGCGCACAGAATGAATTCTGTGCTTAGGAGTGATCTCTTGCTTGATTTCTTGGGCAATTTGAAACGCACACATTATTGCGGAGCACTTCGCGTATCGGACGCGGGCAAGCCCGCCGTTGTGCTCGGATGGGTAGCGCGGCGCCGCGATCTCGGCAATTTGCTGTTTCTCGATGTGCGTGACCGCACGGGCATCGTGCAGGTAGTGTTTAACAAAGAGACCCAGCCCGAAGCTCATGCGAAAGCCGAACAGGCACGTAGCGAATTCGTTGTCGCGGTCGAAGGGAATGTCGTTCAGCGGCAAAAGGCAAATCCAGAGTTGGCCACCGGCGAAGTCGAGATAAACGCGACGAAGTTGCACATTCTGAACAATTCGAAGACCCCGCCGTTTCCCATTGAGGATCAGATCAACGCTGCGGAAGAGACGCGACTGCGCTTCCGGTATCTTGATCTGCGCCGTCCTAAACCGCACGCAAACCTGGCATTGCGCCACAAAATTATTCTCGAAATTCGCAAGACCATGGACGAAATGGGCTTCATCGAAGTCGAAACGCCGATGCTCACGCGTTCGACCCCCGAAGGCGCGCGCGACTACCTTGTTCCAAGCCGCGTGCATCAGGGGCAGTTTTACGCGCTGCCGCAGTCGCCGCAAATCTTTAAACAGATTCTGATGATTGGCGGGCTCGACCGGTATTTCCAGATCGTCAAATGCTTTCGCGATGAGGATTTGCGAGCTGACCGCCAGCCGGAATTCACACAGCTCGACCTGGAGATGTCTTTCCCGCGCCAGGAAGATATTTTTCGCGTGATCGAGCAAGTGATGGTGCGCGCCTGCGCTGTGGCTGGAATCAAGGCGGAAGCGCCGTTTCCG
>Ga0207646_10007723_pt1 | contig 10888 bp, 11 predicted proteins | sample KBSK5502metaG_FD_184343 | JGI IMG/M metagenome (GOLD analysis project Ga0207646, IMG submission 184343) | Corn, switchgrass and miscanthus rhizosphere microbial communities from Kellogg Biological Station, Michigan, USA - KBS K5-50-2 metaG... | ecosystem: Host-associated > Plants > Roots >...
TGCGAAACATGTTGAGCCCCTTGCGGGCATCGAGCAACGCCAGATCCTGAGGCGTCGACACGATCACGGCGCCGGAGAGCGGCGTCTGCTGGGCAAGCGTCAATTGCGCGTCACCGGTGCCCGGCGGCATATCGACGATCATGATATCGATTTCGCCCCAGGTCACATCGCGCAGCATCTGCATCAGAGCCGACATCACCATCGGGCCGCGCCAGATCATCGGGGTGTCCTCAGGCACCAGGAACCCCATCGACATGACCTTGAGGCCATAGGCCTCCATCGGCTGCATGAGCTTGCCCTGCATGTCGGCTGCCTTGGGCTTGCCCATGATGCCGAGAAGCTTCGGCAAGGAAGGGCCGTAGACATCGGCGTCAAGAATAGCGACGCGCAGACCGTTGGCCTTGAGCGCCAGCGCAAGATTGACCGCCATGGTCGACTTGCCCACACCACCCTTGCCGGATGCCACCGCGACGATATGGCGAAGCCCGGGAATGCCGGCGCGCAGATTGGCGGTCTTCGGCGGCGCCTGCTTGCGCTCCGCGGTGAGCGCTACCATGGCCTTCTCGACACCCGGCATTTGGGCGACGATGCGTTCGGCCTCGCGGCGCAGAGGTTCCATCGCCGCCATGTTTCCTTGATCGGCGGTGATCGCAAACATCACCCGATTATTGGCGATGACGATGTCGCTGATCAGACCTGCCGAGACGATGTCCTGCGCCCCGCCCGGCAAAGCGAGCTTGCCAAGTGCCGTCAGTATCTGTTCGCGGGTGATCTTTTCCATGAACCTCGCTTAGCGCATGAGGCGATAAAGGGGAAATGTCAAAGTCATGACGACCTGTGCATGGGGAAGAGACCTGCAATTTCCCGGCGCAAAACCGGCAGAAGCTCTTCGGCGAACCAGGGATGCTTCTTCAGCCAGGCATTGTTGCGCCATGAAGGGTGGGGCAGCGGTAGGATACGTGGCCTGAGAGCATAGCCATGGCGCCAGTTCCTGACGGCTGTCGTCAAATCCTCAGCCGCAAATTCGCCCAGATGCCAGAGCTGAGCCGGGCGGCCGAGGCACAAAATGAGTTCGACGGCGCTCAGATGCGAGAGGAGTTCCGCCCGCCAGGCCGGCGCGCATTCAGGGCGCGGCGGCAGATCGGCCCCTTTGTCATCCTGCCCGGGGAAGCAGAACCCCATAGGCACGATCGCAACATGACGTTCATCATAAAAAAGGGTTTCGTCCATGCCGAGCCACTGACGCAACCTGACGCCCGACGGGTCGGTGAAGGGCCGGCCGGACCCGTGCACCCGGGTTCCCGGCGCCTGGCCGGCGATCAGGAGCCTCGCCGTTGAAGTTACTTGGAAAACCGGCCGCGGCTCATGCGGCAAGGGACGCCCTTTCGGGGTCTCGACACAGATGCGACAGGCTTTCATGCGCGCGGTCAGACGCTCAAGTTTTTCCGGCATGGTAAATACATAAGATCATTTTTAGCGTTTTCACGAACAGGGCTTTAAACCGCTTTGCCTATTCTGCCCCACGGGACGGCTAATGGGTGAATTTCCGTAGGCAAACAATGCTGATGACGGATGCAACGACAGTTTCCGGCGCCGAGGCGACATCCCCCATGGCCGGGGTGGGCCAGGGCATCGCTTTGGGTGACAGTGAAACCATTCCGTGGGAACGCGATCTGCTGACGCTGTTTGCGCAGAACCAGATCAAGGTCATCCTCGCTTTGCCGTTGTTCGCGGCACTCTTCGCACTGGTGACGCTGCTGTGGACGCCCTTGCACCAGTCACTGACCTGGCTTGCGGCAGCGCTCGGCTGCCAGATCATTCAATATTGCCTCTGCCGCTTCTATCTCAGGGCCAAGCCGACGAAGTCAAAATTCCACGACTGGCTGGGTATAATGACGGCGTCGGAATTCCTCACTGCCGCCTGCTGGTCGACGCCGCTTTTCCTCCTGTGGAGCAATGCCAGCGACTTGCAGCATATCTACGTGGTCGCCAGCCTCATGGTCATGATTGCGGCACGCATCATGATCTCGGCGAATTTCATGCCGATCATCATCGCCGGCACCGGTCTCATGACTTTCACCGTGGCGTTGCGCTGCCTCAATGAAACCGGCTATCTCTATTCGGGACTGGGGGCACTCGCCATCGGCTGCCAGATCTTCTTCGTCATGCTCGCGCGCAAGCTCCAGGAAACCGCCCGCGACATGTTCATCTTCAAGGCGCAGAAAGAAGAACTCGTCACCAAACTCATCGCCGAGCGCGACAGGGCGGAGGCCGCGAAAGCCGAAGCCGAGCGCGAAAAGCAGCGCGCCGAAGAGGCGAGCAAAGCCAAATCGCAGTTCCTCGCCACCATGAGCCATGAGCTGCGGACACCGCTCAACGCCATTCTCGGCTTCTCGGAAATCATCAGCCGCGAGATGTTCGGACGCCACGAGGTCTCAGCCTACAAGACCTATGCCAACGACATCCACAATTCGGGCAGCTATCTCCTGAGCCTTGTCAATGACATTCTCGACCTGACGCGCATCGAAGCGGGCCGGCGCGATATGCATGATGAGCCGCTCATCGTCACCGACTCGCTCGAGGACGTGAAGAACTTCGTCGCCTTCAAGCTCAAGGAAAAATCACAAATACTCACCTTCGATATTCCGGCCATGTTGCCGAAGGTCATGGCAGACCGCCGCGCCATCCGGCAGATCTGGATCAATCTCCTGTCGAATGCCGCGAAATTCTCCCCGGCCGGCGGCGAGATCACCGTCAAAGCCAGCTATCGCGAGACTGGCGAACTCGCCGTGAGCTTCATCGACAATGGCCCGGGCATGCCGGAAGAGGAAATCGAGACGGCCATGCAGGCCTTCACGCGGGGCTCGCTTGCCGTGAAGAAGGCGGTCGACGGCGCCGGCCTCGGTTTGCCGATCGTCAAAGGCCTCATCACACTGCATGGCGGTCACTTCGAACTGCGCAGCAAGCCTGGTCAAGGCACCGAGGCGACGGTGGTTTTCCCGCTCTCGCGCGTCCTCAGCGGGCCGCGTGCCGAAATCATCGCCGAGGCGGCCACATCGCCCAGCCAGCGCAAGCTCATCGCCATTACGAGCTGAATCTAGGCTTCCTTATCGCTGACGCCGGCGCTCTCAAAGGTTGCCATGCCGTTATGCAGATCGGCTGCGGCCTTGACCAGCGCCGCCGCGAGCGCCGCTCCCGATCCTTCGCCCAGACGCATGCCGAGATCGAGCAGGGGCTCCTGGCCCAGGCGCTTGAGGAGCTGGCGATGCGCGGGCTCGGCCGAGCAATGCGCGGCCAGACAATGATCGAGGGCGTTGGGGGCATAAGCGTGCAAGGTGGCCGCGGCCGCACTTGCCACATAGCCATCGATCAGTACCGGAACCTTGGCGTGACGGGCCGCCAAAATGGCGCCTGCCATGGCCGCGAGCTCGCGCCCGCCGAGACGGCGCAGGACTTCCAGCGGGTCCTTGAGATGGGCGCCATGAAAGGCGACCGCCCGGCGCACCGCATCGGCCTTGCGCTTGAGGCCTTCCTGATCGACCCCGGTGCCCGGCCCCACCCAGTCGGCCGCATCGCCGCCATAGAGCGCATGGCAAATGGCGGCCGCAATGGTGGTGTTGCCGATGCCCATTTCGCCGATGCAGAGAAGATCGGCACCGCCGGCGACGGCCTCCATGCCATAGGCCATGGTCGCGGCGCATTCGGCTTCGTCCATGGCCGCGGCTTCGGTGATGTCGTTGGTCGGCGTTTCGAGCGCCAGTTCGAAGACTTTGAGTCCGAGATCGAAACTCTTGCAGATCTGGTTGACCGCAGCACCACCGGCCTGAAAATTGGCCACCATCTGGCCGGTGACGGCCTGCGGATAGGCGGCAACTCCCTGTTTCACCACGCCATGATTGCCGGCAAAGACGGCGACCACCGGGCGCTCCACTCGCGGGCTATGGCGGCCTTGCCAGCGGGCCAGCCATAGAGCGATATGCTCGAGCCGGCCGAGTGACCCCGGCGGCTTGGTCAGCCGGCTGTCGCGGGCCCTCACCGCGGCCGCGGCCTCCTCATCGGGTGCCGGAAGATCCTTGAGGAGGCGGCGGATGTCGTCGAATGGCAGGCCGGTCGTCGCGTTCATCTTTTTTCCTAGTATGTATTTGGGGAAGTGTTGCTCCCCTGATAGCCGCCAGATAATGACTACGCCATGGCTTCCCGAAATTCCGGAACCGACATGATGAAGAGCTGGACCGCCGATCTGGGGGCCAGCTTCGGTTTTCTCACCCGCCTGCCGATGCCCGCCGGCCTGCCCTTCGTGCCCCTTTCCGAGGCCATGCGGGCCTTCCCGCTTGCCGGGGCGGCAATCGGCGCCGTTTCAGGGCTGGCGCTGGCCGCCCTTGCCGCCCTCGGGCTACCCGCTCTCGTCGCAGCCGGCCTGATGCTCGCGGCGCTCGCCTTGCTGACCGGAGCCCTGCATGAGGACGGGCTCGCCGATACCGCCGATGGATTTGGCGGCGGCGAAGACCGGCCTGCCAAGCTCGCCATCATGCGGGACAGTCATATCGGGACCTATGGGGTCCTGGCGCTTGTGCTGGGTGTTCTGATCAAGGCCGCCTCTCTCGCGACAGTGGCCACTGGCCCCTGGCTCTACACCGTGGCGCTTCTGGCAGCCAGCGGAGCCTTTTCCCGCGCGCTCATCGTCTGGCTGATGGCCTCGACACCGCCTGCCCGCAGCGATGGTGTCGCTCATGCGGCCGGCCAGCCCTCGGATTTCACAGCGCGGAGCGCGATCCTTTTAGGGGGCATCCTTGCTTTTTTTCTGATCATAATGACGGGAGGGCTCGTCCCGGCCCTTGTGGTGGTGGGCGCCGGAGCGGCGGCGGCGGTTGCTTTCCGATCCCTGGCAATGCGCCAGATCGGCGGGCATAGCGGGGATATTTGCGGCGCCCTCCAGTTCGTGACCGAAACGTTGATGATTGCCACGGCGGCGGCAACCCTTCCTTAACCACGAATTCCAACAGGGCTTTCGCCTTTACCCCTCCTTGATCACAGGCTGTGAGAGACTGTCGGCCCAACAAATACAGCTTCTCGGGGGCTTCAAGGATCATGATCTGGATAGCCAGTTTCGCTCTGATGGTCGCTATGCTGATCGGCACCCGCCTGATCAGCCGGCCCGGCATTGCCGCACCGATCCTGGCCATGATCGCCGTCGCGGCTGGTATGCAAGCCTATACAGAACACGTGGCCGTAACCGGCCTCAGGCCTACTCTCGATACGCCGCTGATCTTCAGCGCCGCCGAACTCAAGGCCGACCGCAATGGCCACTATTTTGCCGAGGCCGACATCAACGGCACGACGGTCGCAGTCATGGTCGATACCGGCGCCACGGGCGTCGCCCTCTCCTATGACGACGCCGAAAAAGTGGGGTTGCGCCCGCATGGGCTCGATTTCGACACGCCGATTGCTACCGCCAACGGGATGGTGAAAGCGGCCCGGGTCCAACTGCGCCGCGTCGAGGTCGACAATGTCCAGGTACGCGATGTCGATGGACTGGTGCTGCCTGACGGCGCCATGCGGGGCTCGCTGCTCGGCATGAGTTTCCTGAGTCGGCTTTCCAGCTTCAGGATCGAGAACGGCGTTCTCTATCTCAAGGACTAGAGCGCCGGACGTTCCGATAGAATCGGAACGGGCGCTCTATGTCTTTGTTTTTCGCATCGGATTATCCGAAAACCGCTCCGCACTTTTCGGTCCGATGCTCTGGCCATTGCGGCGCGTGGCGTTTTCCAGCACAACGATGCCGCTTCCATGCCTGCGACACCCCCAGACAAGCCTATTTTGAGCCTGATGAACGCGTTGACGTCGCAAGAGATCGAAACCCCCTGCATCAAGGTCTGCGTGATCGACCCGGATACCGGCTTTTGCGTCGGCTGTGGACGGACGCGCGGTGAAATCGGGGGCTGGCTCGGCATGAATTCGGCCGAACGGCGACAGATCATGACGACCCTGCCGGAGCGGGTCGCAACCCTCACATTGCGCAAAAGGCGCAAAGGCGGACGGCGGGGCCGGCTGGGGCTTGAATAGTATCAAGTTGCACTAAGCGAAAATTTCCTTATCTTAGCGCGGTCGCAGCCGGGTGGCTGTGAAGGAGTGGAGGACGAATATGCCGGTTGGCACGGTTAAATGGTTCAACACCACCAAAGGCTTCGGCTTTATACAGCCGGACAGTGGGGGCGCTGACGTGTTTGTACATATTTCGGCAGTGCAGCGCTCGGGTTTGACCGGGCTGAATGAAGGCCAGAAGATCTCCTTCGAGCTGCAGCAGGATCCCAAGCGGGGCAAGAGTTCCGCCGTTAATCTAAAGCCGCTTTAAGTACTGACCTGAACGGCAAAGTCCCTCGCACTTTGCCGGATATTTCGACGCCTCGGGGGGCGTCCAAGTCACGATGCGAGACCGCAACCTAACCCGAAGCCTGGCTTCTGTGGCTATGATGATCTGCGCCTCACGGCTGGCGGCTTACAGGCAGATCTGGAGAGCACGGGGATAGACATGCGTTTCCTGGTGACGGGGGCAACCGGTAAAGTCGGCCAAGTTTTCATTGCGAGAGTGCTCGCCGAGCCCCTCCTTGCAGACGCGCAGATCGTAGCGCTCTGCCACAACCGTATTCCGCCTGCCCATCACAGAGTGAACGTAGTCCACGGGTCGATCGCCGAGCGAAGCACGCTGGCGCGCGCTCTCGACGGCGTTACGCATGTTTTTCATCTGGCGACGGTCAAGGAAGATCCCGACCTCGTGATGGACGTTACCATCAAGGGACTGTTCCTACTTCTTGAGGCGGCTCGCGTCAGCAAGACGGTGCGCCAGGTTGTGCTGGTCGGCGGCGATGCGGCGGTAGGACATTGTTTTGTCGATTATCGCGAGCCGGTGACGGAAGCATCGCCAAGGCGCGCCTATCCAGGTGTCTATGCTCTCTCGAAGGTCATCGAGGAGGAAATGATGGAGCAGTATGGCCATCAATATGGCCTGAACTACACGATCCTGCGCGCCCCCTGGATCATGGAAAAAGACGACTTTCGCCATGCGCTGAGCTTCGGCCCGGACCAGTTCGGCGGCCCCCTGTGGGATGAACTGATCGCACCCGCGGACAATCTGCGCCATGCCGGGGAAAATCGGGTTCCGCTGCTGCTCGACATCAACAACAAGCCGCTCAAGCGCAATTTCGTCCATGTCAGCGATCTTGCCGAGGCCATGGTCAAGGCAATCGACAATGACGCCGCCAGAGGCCAGTTGTTCAACATCTCGATGACGGATCCGGTCGACTATGGCGAGGTCGCTGCCATTCTCCATGCAACCCGCGGCATGCAAGCAGTGGAGATCAAGTCGAACTTCTACTCGAACACGCTTTCCAACGCGAAAGCGCGCACCCTCCTCAACTGGCGACCGCAATTCGACATCAAGGCTCTTATCGAGGCGGCGTTCACCTATCAGCGCGCGGCGGATGATCCGCGCAAGATCTGGTATGCCGGCTAATCTTATTTTTAGTCACACTGAGAAACGGCGATCCAGCCCGATAGCCTGGCTTGCGCGGCAATAATGGCTTGTGTCTCATAGCACTCGGCTGTCTTGCCGCCGGCGCTCGTCAGCACGCTTTCCGGCGACCTCTGGCCTTGGACCGGAACGAAGATCGCCTCGGCCTCTCCCGGCCGGGCCAATCGACTTTGCGCCGGCACAAAGGCTGAAACGGTCTCGCCGACGGCCGAGCAATCATAGCGGCCGCGCGATCCCATCAGGCGAATGACTTCGCCGTCATCGAGCGTGAAGACATCGATGATGCGCAAATCGACATCCTCCTCGCGGCCCCGGTCGAGGCAGGCCCGGAAACTCGGCGCATAATCCATGACGCGTTCCGACCAATGCGGCTGCCGGCCGAGAAGCTCGGCGAGCGTCGCCAGCTCCTTCCAGGTCAAGCCGATCTGACAGGCCATCAAGCCGCCCACCCCACCTTGCTCAATCATCGGGCTTTGGCTGAGGCTCCTGCATTCGGCGGTGCGCCAGGCGCGGAAAGCCTCTTCTGCCGTCGAGGCCTCGCTGCCACCATCAGGCGCGGTTGGCGTCTGGATATTGACCGCGGCCAGCGACGTCTCGAAGGCGCGCGCGGTGATCGCATAGACCGTATCTGCGGCGACGAACAGGCTCTCATAGCAGGACGCGAAAGCCTGACCGCGAGCCACGCAGGCCTTGACGGGATTGCCCGGCAAATGCGGGCCGGTAAACAACCGGATCAGCAGATCAAGCACGCCGACCCGCTGCATCAGCCGCTTCCTGTAACAGGCAATGGCATTGCTCGCCGCGGCGCAATCCTCGAGGCCGGCCTCCCAATCGCCATTGGCGTCCGCAAGCTCGCTGCGGAAGGCCTGATGCATGGGCGCCTTGGCGAGCAAGGCTTCGCGCGCCGCCAATTGCGTGTTGAGCTCGCGCAACGCGGCATCAGTGCAGACGAGACTGGTTGAAGCCTCGCATGTCACGTTTGCGTCCGCTGGTGTGGAGAAAAAGACACTCGCCAGCAGCGCGGCCGCAAACAAGTGTTTCATTTTTACCTTTTGTGCGCGTCGGATTATCCGAAAACCGCTGCGCACTTTTCGGTCCGATGCGCTAAAACTGAATAGCGAGATTGGCTTCGCCTGCATAGGTGTCGGACTCATCGACGATGAGGCCCGATGTCTCGCCGGTGAGTACCAGTTGCACATTGGCGGCGAGATTGAGATTGAGGCCAAGCTGAAGGCGCAAATCCGCCTGCTCGTCGAAAGACTTGGTTCCGAGGCCATCCGTGTCGGTTTCATTGATGAATGTGTAATCAACAAAGGCGCCGAGCCATGGCTCAATCGAGGTCGCTCCCGTCAGCGCGAAAGTGTGGCCGAGCACCGATCCGCCGGTGAGCACACCGGTTTCGAATTCCTGCGCCGGGTTGAAACCACCGGAATATTCGTCCTGCCACTCCTTCGACCAGGCGAGCGTTACGGAGGGCGACAGGCGCGTGGTGCCGAAATACCAATAGCCGGTGAAGGCACCGGACAGTTGAACGCGGTCGGAATCGGTCGAGCCGGTGCTGGCGAGATCGAGATCCGTATCGATGGCGGCATAGGTCGCAAGACCGCTGAAGACGATGTTGGGCGTAAGGGTCACACCAAGATATGCGCCGCCGCCAAAGCCTTCGGTTTTCTGCCTGGTGGGAAGGATGCCGCCGGTCTCGAGGCGCGACGTCTCATAGGTGCCGAGCAGACCCAGGACAACACTGTTGCTCAGCCGGTAATCGATGCCGACCATGGCGTTGGTGAGCGGACCTTCGCTGTCATCGAGGCCGCTCTTGCCCTCGATCCAGCTGTATTTGCCATCGATCCAGCTGTTCCACTTTCTTTGTACGACAGGAGCAGCAGGAATATCGGCCGTCGGCTCGAATTTTATGGTGCCATCACCGGCAAGGCGGGCGGCAACATCCGCAGGATTCTCGAGCACGAGGCCGGCAGGTTCGGGTTCGGCAATGGCGCCCTGAACCAGCTGGCCGGCAACGACCCGGCGCACTGCATCCGACACCGCGATCAGCGAATGATAATTGATGACGGGCTTGAGACAGCCGGTCACGTCACTGTTCGACGGCTCATTGACACCGGATATGCCGTCACATTGCGCGGAGACGGACTGGGCCTCAGCCCCTGCGCCCAGGAGAGGAAGGAGAAATAGCGGTGACCCCAGTAAGGCACGCATTTTCATTGCAGCTGGCCCGGCAAATCAGCCCGTCTTGCGCCCATTAACACCAAGTCAGGGTTGCATGGCAAGCCACGATCACTCCGCTGCCATGAGGCGGTTGGCCTGATCCGCCACGGCCGCCAGCGCCATATCCAGGACCTCGACGCCGGCGCCGCGCCGATGCGCGTTCTCGGAAAGAACCCGGCGCCAGGAACGCCCGCCCGGCTCGCCATGGAACAGCCCCAGCATGTGGCGCGCGAGGCGTGCCAGCCCCGGTGCCTTCGCCAATTCAGTGGAGATATAGGGTTTCATGCGCGCCACGGTGTCGACGCGCGTCGCCGATGCCGGCGCCTCACCAAAGAAGCGACGATCGACATCGGACAGGATCCAGGGCGTGTGATAGGCGGCGCGGCCCAGCATCACGCCATCGACCGAGCCAAGATGGGCTTCGGCCTCGGCCAGAGAGGTGATGCCGCCATTGATGACGATGACAAGCTCGGGATGGGATTTCTTAATGCGATAGACGCGCTCATAATTGAGTGGCGGAACCTCGCGATTCTCCTTGGGCGACAGGCCTTCGAGCCAGGCCTTGCGCGCATGGATGATGAAAATGGTGCAGCCGGTCGCCGCCACCTTGCGGATGAAGCGGTCGAGATCCGCATCCTCATCCTGATCATCGATGCCGATGCGGCATTTGACGGTGACGGGGACAGAGACGGCATTGCGCATGGCCGCGACACCTTCGGCGACGAGATCGGGCTCGGCCATGAGGCAGGCGCCGAAGCGGCCCTCCTGCACGCGATCGGACGGACAGCCGACATTGAGATTGATTTCGCAATAGCCGAAATCCTCGCCCCATCTGGCGGCCTCGGCGAGAAGTTTCGGATCGCTGCCACCGATCTGCAAGGCGACCGGCTGTTCCCTCGGATCGAAGCCGATGAGGCGTTCGCGATCACCATGACGGATCGCCTGCGCCGTCACCATCTCGGTATAGAGCAAGGCATGACGGGTTATCTGGCGGTGGAAGAAGCGGCAGTGCCGGTCACTCCAATCCATCATAGGGGCGACGGAAAGCCGGTGCCCGGAAAGCGGCGCCTTCGCTTCCATCTCAATACTTCCGATCATGCAAGCTTTGTAGCCTGCCTACCCCGTCACCCTCAATTG
>Ga0207646_10007725_pt1 | contig 10885 bp, 9 predicted proteins | sample KBSK5502metaG_FD_184343 | JGI IMG/M metagenome (GOLD analysis project Ga0207646, IMG submission 184343) | Corn, switchgrass and miscanthus rhizosphere microbial communities from Kellogg Biological Station, Michigan, USA - KBS K5-50-2 metaG... | ecosystem: Host-associated > Plants > Roots >...
TCGCCCGCGAGCTCGAGAAGGTGGGCATCCAGGCCGACATCACCGGTCGGCCGAAGCACATCTACTCGGTGTGGCAGAAGATGACCCGCGAGGGCAAGGACTTCTCCGAGATCTACGACCTCTCCGCCATCCGCGTCCTGGTCGACAGCGTGCGCGACTGCTACGGGGTGCTGGGCGTGGTCCACTCGCTGTGGAAGCCGATGCCGGGCCGCTTCAAGGACTACGTGGCGATGCCGAAGTCCAACGGCTACCAGTCGCTCCACACCACGGTGATCACGCACACCGGAGAACCGATCGAGATCCAGATCCGCACCCAGGAGATGCACCGGGTCGCCGAGTTCGGGGTCGCCGCCCACTGGACGTACAAGGAGGGCGGCAAGGACGCCAGCTTCGACCAGAAGCTTTCCTGGCTGCGCAGCCTGCTCGAGTGGCAGAGCGAGGTGGGGGACGCCGAGTCGTTCCTGAACACGGTCAAGGTCGACCTGTTCGAGGACGAGGTCTACGTCTTCACGCCCCGCGGCGACGTGATCAACCTGCCCGCCGACTCGACGCCCGTCGACTTCGCCTACCGCATCCACACCGAGGTCGGCCACCGCTGCATCGGCGCCAAGGTCAACGGTCGCATGGTGCCTCTCGAGTACGCGCTGCAGAACGGCGAGATCGTCGAGATCCTCACGTCGAAGGGGCCGCACGGCCCGAGCCGTGACTGGCTGAACTTCGTCAAGAGCGCCTCCGCCAAGGAGCGGATCCGCAAGTGGTTCAAGAGCCAGCGCCGGGAGGAGAACGTCGCCAAGGGCCGCGACCTTCTCGACAAAGAGCTGCACCGCATGCACCGGGTGAGCCTCGCCGACCTCCCGGAGCAGAAGCTGTTCGAGGTCGCGTCGGTGCACAAGTTCAACACGGTCGACGACTTCCTCGCCGCGATCGGCTACGGCGACCTGTCGCCGCACGCCGTCGTGATGCGAATGGCGCTGAACCTGGAGGTGCCTGGCGGCGACCTGCGCACCATCCCTCTGATCCCGCAGGTGCAGCCGACGCCGCGTGTGCTCGTCCGCGGTGAGAAGGGAATCCTGACCACGATCGCGACCTGCTGCCAGCCCGTGCCCGGCGACGCGATCGTCGGCTACACGACCCGCGGCAAGGGCGTGACGGTGCACCGCGCCGACTGCATCAACGCGGTCAACGCCCAGGACTCGGCGCGGGTCGTTCCCGTCGACTGGGAGGCCGACGCGACCCACCTCTATCCGGTCGCGATCAAGATCGAGGCTTTCGACCGCCAGGGCCTGATGCGCGACATCGCCACCGTCGTCGCCGAGAACCGCGTCAACATGTCGGCGCTGGAGGTGCACGTCTACGACGACAAGACCGCGGTCGTCTCGGCGACGGTGGAGATCGACTCCCTCGCGCAGCTCTCGCGCCTGATGGAGAAGATCGAGAGCGTGAAAGACGTGCACACGGTGGCGCGCGAAGCCTCTTGAAGCGCGGACACCGGCAGGTCCACCTCGACACGCCCGCGAAGAAGGCCTGGAATGCGCTCGTCTCGACGGAGCGGCACCGGTGGTACTACCGCCTCGCGCCCGAGGGCGAGTTCGCGGAGGGCGGCAAGGTCCGCTGGCTCGATACGACGGGCGCCCCGGCCGAGGAGTCCGAGGTGGTCGAGGTCAAAGCCCCGAGCCGGCTCGTCCTGCGCACCAGGTTCGTGTACGCGAAGGTCTTCGCCGAGCAGGCGCCGCACACGGTGACGTGGGAGGTGTCGCGGTCGGGCAAGGGATGCCAGGTGACGATGTCGTGGGAGGCCGGGGACATCGTCGCCGGCCTGTTCGAGGCGGAGGCGGACAGCATCATGCAGGCCTTGCGGCTCGAGCACGACCCCGCGGCGCAGGCGGAGCTCGCCCGGCTCCCGGAGATCGGCGAGGTCCAGGTCCAGGACGTCACGGCGGAGCGTGTCGCCGACTACCAGGCGTTCTTCGACCGCGACGCGTTTCGCGACTACCCCGCGTGGCAGTCGTGCTACTGCATGGAAACCCACCGCACGCAGAACGACGAGGAGTGGGCCGTGCGGACATCGAGCGACAACCGCCGGGACATGACGGGTGGGATCGAGAACGGAAAGGTCACCGCGCTGCTCGCGTACGTCGACGGCAGGCCGGTCGGGTGGTGCAACTACGGCGAGTCGACGCGACTCAACGGCGTGATGCACCGCTTCGGCCTGAACGTGGCCGAGCAGCAGGGGGTCGGCTCTCTGGCTTGCTTCGTGATCGCCTCGCCGTACCGGCGGCACGGAGTTGCCAGCGCCCTTCTCGAGGCAGCGCTCGAGCGACTTCGCGCTCGTGGGGTGAAGGTGGCGGAGGCCTATCCCTCGCGCAACTCGGACTCGCCGCAGAGCAGCTATCGCGGTCCGCTGCAGATGTTCCTGCGCGCCGGCTTCGAGCCGTACCGCGAGACCGAGCGGCACCTCATCGTCCGCAAGACTCTTTGACCCGCATTCGCGTCGAGGTCACCGCCGACAGGCGGTTCGGCACCAACTCCTACCTCGTCGAGGACGAGGACTCGCACGACGCGGTGATCATCGACTCCAACCTCGAGCCCGACCTGATCGTCGAGGTCGCGAAGAGCCGCGGCGCCAACGTGCGCGCGATCCTCCTGACCCACACGGACCTCGACCACATCGCCGGCCTGCACGAGCTGCGCGAGGCGTTCGGTGAAGTGCCGGTCGCGGTCCACGAGGCGGAGCGGGAGGTGCTCGCGGAGGGAAAGGCCCTGCGCCGCGAGTTCGGCCCGATCGCGACGCAGGTGGACAACGTGGCCACCCTGGCCGAGGGAGAGCCGTATCGCGCCGGGACATTGGAGTTCGAGGTCCTGCACACGCCGGGACACAGCCCGGGCGGCGTGACGCTGAAGATCGACGGCTACCTCTTCACCGGAGACGCGCTCTTCGCGGGGTCGATCGGCCGGTCAGACTTTGCCAACTCGGACGGCCGGGGCTTGATCGACGGCATCAAGTCCAAGCTGCTCTCGCAGCCGGACGACATGATCGTCTACAGCGGCCACGGCCCGGCGACCACGATCGGCCGCGAAAAACGGATGAACCCTTTCCTGACGGACTAACCTTCGACGGTGCGGAAGGTCGTCGTCAGTGTGCTGATCGACCTGCCGGCTGAGCATCCCTACCATCGAGCCACACTCAACGCCTTACAACACGCGTCAACCCACCACGGCTTGACCCCCGAAGTCCGCGTCATGGGCACGGACGCAATCGAAGATGTTGACGAGGTCGTGGGACCGGGCACCGCGGTGGTCATCGGGCCGGGCAGTCCCTACCGGAACCAGGACGCTGCCCATGGGGTCGTGCAAGCTGCACGTGAGCGAGGCGTACCCCTGGTCGGTACGTGAGGCGGCTTTCAGCACGTGCTGGTCGAGCACGCGCGCAGCTTGATCGGGCTCGCCGATGCTTCGCATGCCGAGTATGGCGACGAGGGCACGCCCGTGATCACGCTGTTGGCTTGCTCGCTCCAGGATCAGACGATCACCGTCGAGCTCACCCCGCGGTCACGTCTTGCTCGTCTTTACGGCAAAGAATCCGCTACCGAGCGCACGACATGTTCGTACGGGCTCGCGCCTTCGCTGCAGCGCATCGCAAGCGAATGCGGGATGCGCGTGGCTGCGATTGACGAGACCGGAGAGGTGCGGGCCGTCGAGCGGGTCGACCATCCCTTCTTTGTCGGCACCCTCTACCAACCTCAGCTGACATCAGCGCCGGGCGCCCCACACCCGGTGTTCGTGGGCCTGCTGAGAGCCGCAGCCTTCGAGGCCGCCATCGGCCGATAGTCCGGACTAACCGCCGCTTTCGAGGCCGACATCGGCCGATAGTCCGGACTATCTACCGCGTCACTTCCCCAGGGTCAGGGCCACGATCAGCGCCGGTCCCAGCAAGATCAACCAGAGCGTTGGGAACACGCAGCCGACGGTGGGCAGGAGGATCTTCAACGAGGCCCGCGCGGCCTCTGTCCGGATCTTCAGGCGCCGCCGGACGCGCATCTGGGCCGCGTGCGCGGCGATCGTCCGGGCGATCGGCACGCCCGTGCGCTCGGCGTACAGGATCCCGCGCACCAGCGATGTGAAGTCCTCGACCCCGGTCGCCTCGGCCATCTCTTCGAGCGCATCGGCGCGCGGCCGTCCCAGCTGGATCTCACGCAGGGCGCGCGCCACGAGCAGCGTCAGCGAATCGTCCTGGTGCCGGACCAGCTGCTCAAGCGCCCGGTCGAGGCCGAGGCCGGCCTCCATGCTGATCGCCACGACGTCCAGGGCGTTGGGCAGCGAGCTCTCGAGCTCGGCGCGCCGGTCCCGCACCAGCTGGTCGAGCCACAACACAGGAAGGTAAAACCCAGCCGCCACTCCGACCAGCAGCGCCACTCCGATCGCGAATGGTGTGCCGATGAAGATCCCCAGCGCCGTGCCGATCGCACCGAGTCCTGCCGCGGCGGCGATGCGCAGCGTCTGCAGGCTCACCGGGTCGAGGCCCATCGGGTTGCCGACGAAGTCCAGCTGGCGGCGGAAGTTCGCGGCCTGCGCCTCGGGCGTCATCCGCAACATCTGGCGGTCGAGCCAGCGGCGCATCGGTCCGAAGAGGCGCTCTGTGAACGGCCTCTCGAGCTGGAGCGCGACCGCGCTCTGACCGAGGCCGACCTCCTGGCGCGCCAGCCGCTCGCGAGCCAGGGCGGTGGCGTCCGTGGCGCGAGACGCGATGATGCCCATGGTCAGCAGGTACGCGCCCGCCGCCGCCACGATCCCGACGACCAGCGGGAGGGCGCTGTTCATGCGATCGCCGTCAGCCGGCGGATGATGACGTTGCCGACGAAGAGCAGGAAACCGGCGAGCAGCAACATCGCCCAGCCCAGCGGGTTGACGAGCATGGGCCGGAAGTAGTCGCGGACGATGAAGTAGAGCAGCAGAGCGGCGACGATCGGGAGCAGCGTGATGATCAGCGCGGTCGCCCGCGACTGCGCGGTCGCGGCGAGGATCTCGGAGCGCATCTCTTCGCGCTGGCGCATCGTGTCCGCCAGCGTGGTCAGGATCGCGGGCAGGTCGCCTCCGACCGAGCGCTGGATCGTGATCACCATGACCATCAGGCGCAGGTCGTTGCTGCCGATGCGCCGCACCATGTTGTTGAGCGCGCTCTCCAGCGACGCGCCGAGCTCGATCTCGCGTCGCGCCAGCGCGAACTCGTCGGAAACCGGAGGGCCGGCGTTGTCGGTCACCGCGGTCAGCGACTGCGCGACGGACTGGCCCGCCTTCATCGAGTTGGCGATCAGCTCCATCGCCCGCGGAAGGTTGGCGTCGAACTGGCGGAGCCGGTGGCCGCGGCGGTTGCGCAGGTAGATCGACGGGAGGACATAGCCGAGGACCGCAAGGATCAGGAACTCGGGACTGATGCCGAAGCGGAGCAGGCCGATGATCGCGAACAGGAGCCCAAAACCGACCTGGATGAGCCTGAACTCGTACGGCCGCAGCTCCAGGTCGGCGCTGACAAGGTCACGCTGGAGGCGGCTGCCTTGCTGCTCGCCCACGATCCACGATGGGGTGCCTGTCGGCTCGAAGCGGCGTCGCAGCTGCTCACGGACGTCGGCGAGCGTGCGGTAGGAGGCGCGAACCCCGGCCTCAGGGCTCCTGTCCTGCGAGCTGACGATGCCGAAGACGACCAGGCCCACGCCGACAGCAGCCGCGACCGCGACCAGGATGATGAGGGTGTCCATGACGGATCAGTGAGAGCTGAAGTGCCAGCGCTTGTCGACGTCCCTGGGCCCGACTCCGGTGGCTGATGCCACGCTGGGACAGTTGGAATCGGACCCCGTCGGCAGGCTGCCGTAGTCCTTGTAGGACTGGAGCTCGTACTTCATGGACGCGTTGTTCAGGAGCCAGAAGAGGTACTCGGAGTCGCAGGTCGTCATCAGCACCGTCAGGCTGCTCGTCACCACTCCTGTGGTCGAGCCGCCGTTCGCCGGACCGACCCGCAGCACGTCGACGTCGCGAAAGACCGTCAGGACCACGTTGCGCCCCGGGCTCTGGCCCAAGACTGACGTGTTGATCGTGGCGAGCATCGTGATCCGGTCGCCTACCTGGACGTACCCGCCGACGCCCACCTGCTCGCCGGTCGGGACGGTCACCGCGATCCAGCCCTGGGGGATGGGGAGGTAGGCGACGTCGCTGCCGTTGATCAGGTCACCCGACGAGGCGACCAGGTTGGCGGTGACGGCCTGGCCCGCAGGGATGTCCACCCGGGCGCCCTTGCCTGTGACCTGACCGATGGAAGTGAAGTCCTGGGGTGGCGCCGGGCTGATGCTGGCAAGCGTCAGATCGTCGGCCCGGATAACCGTCCGCGCCTTGATGTCGTGGCCGGCGACCACGACCCTGGTGCCGCCGGTCGATCCCTGGATCAAGGGCAGGCTCGCGATCCCTGCCGCGAGCGCGAAGGCGAGCACGGCAAGGACCGCGCCGATGACGATGTAGAGGCGGCCGCGCCTGGGTCTGGCAAGGGCCGAGGAGGCTATTGACACTTAATTGCGGGCGCTAGCTTCACAAAATGGACGCCGCAAAGCAACTCATTCGACAAGAACGGCCTCGGCGATGGCGGTGTTGATCCCGTAGTCGGCGCCGATTGCGGTGCCCGAGCCGGCCGCCGCGGACACCGTCAGGGAGCCGCACCTGATCGTGCCGGCGATCATGCTGCCGCCGTTGTCGGTGTAGGTGCAGGTGCCGGGCCAGTAGACGGAGCCGAGCAGCCAGGCCTCGGCCACGGTGCCTTTGATCGCGATCTGCCCCGTATTGGTGGCGGGCGCCCAGAGGAGCAGGTTCCAGCAAGCCCGGTCGCCGACCGGGCACCAGGCCGAACCGGGGCAGGCGGCGTCGCCTGCCGGGGCCTGGCTGCATGGGCTGGCGAACCAGGTGTAGCCGCCGCCCGCGGAGTCCAGCGGCGCGTTGGGCGGGCAGGCGTCGATCGAGCACGGGTCGGAGCCGAACTGGCAGCTGGACGCCGAACAGGCGGCGCCGCCCCCCGCGGCGCACGTCCCGGTCGAGAAGCCGGCCGCGTTGACGAACTCGATGGTGACGTCGCGGGCGAGAAGCGTGCCCCCGTCCAGGCAGATCCCCCCGCCGCCGGCGAAGCCCGAGCCGTTGAAGTAGTAAAACCCTGGGTCGAGAACAGCGCCGCCGCCACCTCCGGCGGCGGGCTTGAAAGTCGCGATCACGTTCGCCCAGGGCGTTGCCTGGCTCGCGGAGACGGTCTCACTGGCGATCCCGATCGGCAGGTTGATGCTGTACTCGGCGCTGTAACCATGGGTCGCGTCGTTCACAGTGTTCGTCCAACCCGCGCCGGGACTGTACGTCTGGCCGGCGGCGATGGTGTAAGCCTCGTCGGTGATCGCGAGGTCGCCCGCAACGGTCGTCGCTCCCGCGGTCGGGTTGATGGCGGTGGTCGTCGGCACCGGCACCGCCGTCGCGCCGGTGTTGTCCAGCGGCGCGGCCGAGACCCCGGACCACTCCGTTATCTGGACCTCCCCGAAGTCGGTCGCCGGGTTCAGTGCGAACTGCACCGAGGAGATTCCACCTGGGTTGTTCGGGTAATACCAGATCTCGGCCCTTCCGGCACCCACCTGGTCCGCCTGGTTTGCGAGCAGCCAGCCGGCCGGTGCGGTGGACTTGGTTGGCGATTCATCGGACGTGAGCGTGGCGACCAACATGGTGCCGGCCGTGCTTGCCGCCGGCAGGGTGCCGATGACGAAGTGACGGAGCCTCGCGCTTTCTGGCCCCACCTGCGAGTTTGCAATCGAGCTGCCGCTCACCGAAGACAGGTCGAGGTAGCCGTAGCAGCTGGGTTTGAAATGGTAGAAGCCGCTCGCGTCCTTGGCCGCGGGTGAGGGTCCAAGCCCGGTGCCGACGACCGTTCCGCCGGCGGTGATGTTCGGATAGACGCCGGCCGCGCTGCAGGCGACCCCAAGCGGTCCGCCCGCGTTGTTCTGCAGCGTGGCGATGGCGGCTGGGTCGGTGTTCGGCTCGGGCGGCAGCAATGTCGAGAGCGGCGCGACCGGCTGCGCGCCGGTGCCTCCTGCGCACGGGTTTGCGTTCACGGCCGCGTCGCCCGCCGTGAGATATGCGCTGGTGCTGCCGGCCCCGCACGTCATCGCGGTGTGGCCGGACAGCTCGTACCCGTCGGCGCAGGCCGCGTTCGTCGAGCCGGTGTTCGCTCCCGCGGCGCAGGAGCCTCCACCGCCCACCCATGTCTGCCCCTGCGCGTACACCGACACGTTGCCCAGGTCGGAGTAGGTGCTGGAGGCGGCGTCGAAGCGCGTGTGGGCGTAGAGCGCGCACCCGCCGCTGAGCGTGATCGTGTTCGAGGCCACAACGCTGCCCTGGACGTTGAACTGCCCGCCGGTGCACGAAAGCGTCGTCGCCTGCACCGTCGGGGTCGAGCTCGCGAGCTGCTGCGCGACCGCGCGACGCGTCACGTTCGTGTTCGACGCGCCCATGTAGCTCCCAAACGAGATCGGCAGCGCGAGCGTGAGGATCACCTCGACCTGCTGCTGGTGGAGGCGGTACGGGTAGTGGATGGTTTCGGTGATGCCCGGCGCGAATGAGTCAGTGCCCGTGTATCCGCCGGCGCAGGTGCCGGCGCCGATGTTGAGCGCCCCGGTGCGCGTTCGCTGGGTGGCGACGAAGTTGTCGGCCTCGGTGATGACCGTGCTGGCCGAGCCGGCGCTGCAGCTCACCCCGATCTTCAGGGCGGCGTCGAGCGCCGCCTGGTCCGCGAGCTGCTGCAGCTGGTTGCGCTGCCACTCGACCGAGCCGGTGAGCAGGATCAGCGAGGCCGAGCCGATGAGCGCGACCAGCCACACGGCGACGATCACGAGCACCTGGCCGGATTGCTTCTTCAATACTCGAGCCTCTCCACCGACTGCGAGTCGAAGGTGACCGAGCTCGGGATGCCCAGCAGCGTGTTGAGCACCGGCTTCCACTGCAGCTTCAGGTCGACCACCACGAGCTGATGCCCGGACGTGCGGACGGCCGCGCCGCTGGCCGCAGCGCACGAGGGACAGCTCCAGCGCGGATTTGGATTGCCGGCGGTCGAGTCGAGCTCGTAGATGAAGACGTAGACCGTGCTCGCGTTGATCGCGCCGGTCAGCGTGATGGTGCCGGGCTGGAGCGGGTTGGCGTTGGCGACAAAGGTGCCGTAGGACGGCGGGCTCGAGATCGCGGTCGAATCCTGGTAGACGACCGACATGCCGAGCGGGTCGAGTTGGTGCGCGCCGTTGGTCAGCGGACCGAGCGAGCAGGGGGTCGCGAGGGCCGTGCACGTAGGGGGAAGCGTGTTCGAGCCGCTGAAGTAGCTCAGCACCGCCTGTCGCGCCGTGTCGCGCGAGGCGCCCTGGAGCGTGGTGTAGATCAGCAGCCCGCGCCCGAGGTCGACGGTCGCGCCGATGAGCAAGAAGAGGACAGGTGCGATGAGCGCGAATTCGAGAAGGGCTTGCGCCCTCCCCCACCTGCGGGGAAGGTGGCCCGCCGCGCCGGCGCCGTGCCCTCTCACCATGCGGTCGTGGCTCGGCTCGACCCCGTGATCGTGATGCCGCCGCCAAGGATGTTGAGGTCGCTGAAGCCGTAGTAGACGTAGACGTCGACCTCCGACTGGTAGAGCGTCGGAATGGAGCCGGTGCAGTTGGCGGTCGTGCCGCAGTACACGGCGACCACCGCCTGTCCGGCGACCGGCCTCGTGTAGTCGGTGCCGGAGACGAAGGGAGGCGCGTGGTTCACCTGCGTCGGGCACACGATGTTGGTCGTCACCGACGCGAGGTCCGCCGTGACGAGGCTGCACATCGCGGCCAGGCCAGGCCCGTTCGTGGTGGGGGTCTTTCCGGCTACGTACCGCGCAGCGTCGCGAGCAGCGTCGGACGTCTCCACCGCGAACGAGTAGCCGCGGCCCAGCTCGAGGACGCCGGCGACGAGGACGAGCAGCACCGGCAGCGCGAGGGCGAGCTCGACAAGCGCCTGTGCCCGCTGGTGGCGTCGGTCATCCATCGAGCTTCAGGTTCGAAAGGATCACCCGCGCCACCTCGGTCGCTCCGCGTGACATGACCGAGCTCGGGTCGTGCTGGATGACCAGCCCGCCCGCCAGCGTCGAGTCCTCGGGACGGGAGTCGTCGAACCCGACGACCACGGACATCCTCCGGCCGAGGATGGACTCGACCGCCGCCCGGTCGAGCGGTGGGTGCGGCGACCGCTGGTTGAGAACCAGCTCGACCCTGTTGTCGGGCACGTTCATGATGTCGCGAAAGATCGCCATCGCGCGCCGGGCGTCGGTCATGGCGGCGATCTCGGGCGGGACCACGATCACCAGGCACTCCGCCCGCTCGATGACGGCCAGCGCCGCCTCACCGAGCGAGGTCCCGACGTCGACCACGATGACTTTCTGCCAGGGCATCACTACGTCAAGAACGCGGCCGACCAGGTCGCCGGTCAGCGTGTCGACCTCCTCCGGCCGCAGCGTCCCAGGGAGGACGCCCATCCCTGTGCGGTGGTTGACGATGTTGCCGCGAAGCACGGCCTCGAAGTCGACCGCGGCGGCCTTCGACGCGCCGGCGATCGAGCCGGTGGCGATCAGGTCGGCGAACAGGGCGGCGTGCCCGAACGGCTGCCCGAGGTCGACCAGGAGCACCTGGCGAGGGAACTTCCGGGCCAGCGCGGCGGACGTGTTGATCGCCAGGGTCGTGGTCCCGGCGCCACCTTTGGCCGAGAACATGACGACGATGGCGGCGGCGGTGCGGGAGGCGTTCTGGGCGCCTATCGCCGCGGCCGCCGACAGCTCCTGCTCCCAGAGCTTGTCCAGCGCCAGTGCGAC
>Ga0207646_10007729_pt1 | contig 10883 bp, 10 predicted proteins | sample KBSK5502metaG_FD_184343 | JGI IMG/M metagenome (GOLD analysis project Ga0207646, IMG submission 184343) | Corn, switchgrass and miscanthus rhizosphere microbial communities from Kellogg Biological Station, Michigan, USA - KBS K5-50-2 metaG... | ecosystem: Host-associated > Plants > Roots >...
CGGGCAGGCCGTCGAGGCGGGCACCATCATTGTCCGCCAGCGCGGCACCAACATCACCGCGGGCACCGGCGTCGGCGAGGGCCGCGACCACACCCTGTTCGCGCTGCGTCCGGGCCAGGTCAAGTACGAACGCGTTGGCAAGGATGGCCGGCGCGTCTCGATCCAGGCCAACTAGCGGCCCTAGGCTCGTCGACTCGGCGCGCATCCACGTGCGCGCGGGCGACGGCGGCCGCGGCTCCGCCTCTTTTCGGCGCGAGCCGTTCATCCCCCGCGGCGGACCCGACGGCGGCGACGGCGGCCGGGGCGGCTCGGTGATCGCGGTGGCCTCGCCGCAGGAGTCGTCGCTGCAGGCCTTCTCCAGCCGTTCCAGCTGGCAGGCGGGGCACGGCCGCCCGGGCGCCAAGGCCCGCAAGGAGGGCGCCGCCGGCGCCGACGTGCGCCTCACGGTGCCGGTCGGCACCCAGGTGATCGACCAGGCAACGGACGAGGTCGTGGCCGACCTCGACCACCCCGGAGCCGAGGCCGTGCTCGCCCGCGGCGGCGCCGGCGGGCGCGGCAACGTCCACTTCAAGAGCTCGGTCAAGCAGGCTCCCGACTTCGCCGAGCGCGGCCGGCCGGGCGAGGCGCGCGCGCTGCGCCTGGAGCTCAAGCTGATCGCGGACGCCGGCCTGGTGGGCCCGCCCAACGCGGGCAAGTCGTCACTGCTGGCCGCGATCTCGGCCGCGCGCCCCAAGGTCGCCGACTACCCGTTCACCACGCTCGATCCCGAGCTGGGGGTAGCCACCACGCCAGCCGGCGACCGGCTCGTGGTGGCCGACATCCCGGGCCTGATCGAAGGAGCTTCCCGCGGGGCGGGCCTCGGCACCCGCTTCCTGCGCCACGTCGAGCGCACGCGGGTGCTGGTGTACGTGGTGGACGGCGCCTCCGGGGATCCGTTCGGCCAGCTCGACCAGGTCCGCGCGGAGGTGCGGGCCTACTCGCCCGGCCTGGCCGGGCGGCCCTCGCTGACGGCCGTCAACAAGGTCGACCTCGCGCCCGCGGCGGCGCTGCGCCGGCGCACGCGGCGAGCAGGCGTCCGCTTCGTCTCCGCCAAGACGGGTGAGGGGGTGCCCGAGCTGGTCGCGGCCATTCACGGGGCGGTGGTCGAGGCCCCGCCGCCCCGGCCGGCAGTCGCGCCCGCGGTGCAGAAGCTGACCCCCCGCCGCGCCGCCGCCACGCCGGCCGTGCGCAAACTGTCGTGGGGTTACGAGGTGACCGGCCAGCGGGCGCGAGACCTGGTCGCGCGCGCAGACCTGGAGTCGCGCCACTCCTTCGATTGGTTCCAGGTGCAGCTGCACCGCCTGGGCATCACCGCCGCCCTGGAAGAGGCAGGGGTGGAGCCAGGCGACACCGTCAAGATCGGAGACCTGGAGTTCGAGTACCAACCCGGATGAGTACGCGCATCGGTGTGGTGGGGGGCACCTTCGACCCCATCCACCTCGGCCACGTGGCACTGGCCCAGGCCGCCCTGGAGTGCGCCGGCCTGGACCGCGTCCTGCTCATCCCGGCGGCGCGGCCGCCGCACCGGCGCCCGGCCGAGGCCACCGCCGAGGACCGCTACAGCATGACGCGGCTGGCCGCCGCCGGCCTGGCGCGCATCGAGGTCTCGGATGCCGAGCTGCGGCGGGCGGGGCCCTCCTACACCGCCGACACCCTGGCCGCCCTCCAGGACCAGAATCCGGGCGCCGAGCTCTTCCTGGTCCTGGGTTGGGACGCTGCCCGCGAGATCAGGCAGTGGCACCGGCCCGAGCGGGTGCTGGAGCTCGCGCGCCTGATAGTGGTCAACCGTCCGGGGCTTCCCGCGCCCAGCCAGGAGGACCTGCGGGCGGCCGGCCTGGACCCCGCGCAGGTGCTGCTCTGCACGGCGAACACGCCGGACATCAACGCGACCCGCGTGCGCCAGGTGCTGGCCGAGGGGGGCGACCTCGACGGGCTGCTCAACCCCGAGGTGGCGCGCTACCTGGTCGAACGCGGTTTGTACGGGGCGGGCGATCGGGAATAATCCTGCCGTTGACTGAGGAGCTCATGCCGCGGGCGGTGGCCGACGAGCTGCTGGCCGTCGCCGAGGACAAGCAGGCGTGGGAGCCGGTGGTGATCGACCTGCACGGCAAGACCACGATCGCCGAGTACTTCGTGATCTGCGAGGGCGACACCGACCGCCAGGTCCGCGCGATCGCCGACGCCATGCTCGAGAAGCTGCGGGCGCGGGGCGTCCGGCCCCTCCGCGTCAACGGGTACGAGGACGCGAGCTGGATTCTCCTCGACTTCGACTCGGTGCTCGCGCACGTCTTCCTGCCCGGCGAGCGGTCCTACTACGACCTCGAGAGCCTGTGGACCGCCGCCGCCAAAGGCCGTAAACCGAAGGCGATGTAGCCGCCTCCGGCGGCGTTCCTGGGCAACTGTGCTACAGCGGCCCACCCCTAACAAATGATGGGAATTCGCAATTTTCCTGATAGGATTGCCATCAGATGTTCTGCTTGAACGGAGGGGTGACGTATTGAGCAGTGACGAGGTCAACGTCCTCTTCATCGAGGACGACCCGACGGTGGCCCAGATGTACAAGCTGAAGCTCGAGCTGGACGGGTACCTGGTCAACATGGCCAAGGACGGCGAGGAAGGGCTGAAGCTGGCCCAAGAGCTGAAGCCGGACATCATCTTCCTCGACATCCGGCTGCCCAAGATGGACGGGTTCGCGGTCCTGGAAGGCCTGCGCTCCAGCGACGACACCCGGCACATCCCGGTGGTGATCCTCTCCAATTACGGCGAACGCGAACTGGTGGAGCGCGGCCTGAAGCTGGGCGCGCTCGAGTACCTGATCAAGAGCCAGACCACGCCCGCGAACCTCTCGCGCGGCGTCGAAGGCTGGTTGAAGGAATAGCCATGGCCCGCGCCCGAGGCTCCTTGCAGCCCGGATTCGACCTCGACAAACCCCTCTATACGATCAGTGTGGCCTCCGAGATCCTGGAAACCCACCCGCGCACGCTGATGCTCTACGAAGACGTGGGGCTGATCGAGCCCTTCCGCACCACTACCAACCGGCGGCGCTACTCGCAGCGCGACATCCGCAAGCTGCAGGTCATCCAGCACCTGACCCGCGAGAAGGGCGTGAACCTGGCCGGCGTGCGCCACATCCTCTCCCTCTTCGAGGCCATGAAGAAGCGCGGCCTGGAGCCCCCGCCCGATTTGAGGGAAGTTTTCGACCGCTATTCGGAAATCATCTGAAAGCCCTCACGGGCGCTGTGTGAAAAGCTCGTTAAGTGTTGACGGAGCTTCACCGTTCGGAGGTAGAATGGCTCACGGTGCTTCGCCGCGGCGAAGCTTGAGTTCGCCCTCCCTCCTTTCTTGAGGGTCCCTCGCCTCCCGGTGAGGGACCTTCTTATTTTTGTGCGGTGAAGTTCGGCGTCGACCTCACCGCGTGCTGGCGCCCGCGGGTCGGCATGGTCACGGTCGCGGTCGACCTCACACGCGCCCTCCTGGACGCCGCGCCCGATGTGGAGTGGACGCTCTTCTGCAGCCGCGAGCGCGTCCCGGCCCTGGCCGGCGCCCGGGCGCGCTTCGTGCTGTCGCCCCACCGCCAGGAGCTGGCCAACAAGTTGACCTGGCTGCCCGCGGTGGAAGCCGCGGCCGGCCTCGACGCCACCCTTTATCCATACTGGCCGAGCCCGCCCTGGCGCCGCCAGGGGGCGCCATCGGCCCTGGTCTTCGTGCACGACCTCGCCTTCAAGGTGAGGCCGGCCGAGGTGCCCTGGCAGCAGCGCGCCTACCTGGGCGCCCTGTTCCCACGCTCCCTGCCGCCGGCGGCCGCGGTGCTCGTGCCCTCGGCCACCACCCGCGACGACCTGCTCGGCGCCTACCCGGCGGTCGACCCCGGGCGCGTGCACGTGGTGCCGGAGGCCGCCGCCGGGCTGGGCGCCGAGCCCGGGCCGCTGCCCGACGGCCTGCGGCCGGGGTTCCTGCTGGCCGTCGGCACCGTCGAGCCGCGCAAGAACTACCCGCGCCTGGTGCGGGCCTACCGGCGGCTGGCGGACCCGCCGCCCCTGGTCGTGGTCGGCCGGGAGGGCTGGGCCTACGGCGAGGCCATGGAGCTCCTGCGCTCCACCCCTGGGGTACGCCTGCTCGGCCACGTCTCCGACGCCCAGCTGCTCGGCCTCTACCGGGAAGCCGGCGCGCTGGCTTTTCCCAGCCTCTATGAGGGCTTCGGGCTGCCCCTGCTGGAAGCCATGCGCGAGGGCCTGCCGGCGTTGATCGGGAACCGGGGCGCCCTGCCCGAGCTGGCCGGCGGCGCGGCCCTGGCGGTCGACGCCGAGGACGAGGCCGCGATCGCCGAGGGGCTCGCAGCGCTGCTGCAGGACCCGCGGCTGAGGCGGCGGCTGGCCGCCGCCGGCAAGCGCCGGGCGGCCGGGTTCAGCTGGGAGCGCGCCGCCCGGCAGACGCTCGAACTGCTCCGCGCGCAAACTTGAGGGCGGTGAGCGAATCCCCGCGGCTACGCGTGCTGGCCCTCTTCGACGACGCCGGGCCGCACCGCTACGCGGCCCTGGCGGGAGCGCTGCTCAGCCGCCTCGGCGACCTCGACGTCGACGTCGGCGGCCGCCTGGCGGGCCACCACGCGGTGCTCATCGCCGCCGACCGGCCGCCGGCCCGGGCCGCCGAGCTGGCCCGCTTCCTGGAGGCCGGGGGCGGCGTGGTCGCGCTCCACGGCACCCTGGGGGTCTGGCCGGTCGGGGGCTGGGCGCCGGGCGAGCCCGGGCCCGAGACCGAGCTCCTGGTCCGCCCGGCGCCCGGGCACCCGGTCGGCGACCGCCTCGATCCCGAGCTGGCCGTCCGCGACGAGCTCTTCGTGTCCGACCCGCCGCCGCCCGATGCCACCGTCCTGCTCACCGCACCCTGGCACTACAGCGACCGGGTGGTGGCCTTCAGCCGGCCGCTGGGGGCGGGCCGGCTGGTGCACCTGGGCCTCGGCCACGGAACCTCGACCTGGGAGTCCGAGCTCTTCGCGCGCCTGGTGTTCCGCGCCCTGCGCCACGCCGCCGGGCTGGAGCCGGCGCCCACCGTCGGCGTCGGGCTGCTCGGCTACGGGGCCATCGGCCGCGAGCACGCGAACGCGGTCGAGGAGGTGCAGGGCCTGGAGCTGCGGGGGGTCTGCGACCGGCTGCCGGAACGGCGGGAGCAGGCTCGGGCGGCCTTCGGCGTCGACGTCTACGCCGACGCCGCGGCGCTGCTGGCCGATCCCGGCGTCGACCTGGTGGTGGTCGGAGTGCCTCCCGCGGCGCACGCCGGCGCCAGCCTGGACGCGATCGCCGCCGGCAAGCACGTGGTCTGCGAGAAGCCGTTCGCGCTGCGGGTCGAGGAGTGCGACCGGGTGCTGGCCGCGGCGGCGGCGGCCGGGCGCCAGGTCAGCGTTTACCAGAGTCGGCGGTGGGACCCCGATTTCGTGGCGCTGCGCAAGGCCGTGAGCGGGGGCGCGATCGGCGAGCCCTTCTACATGGAATCCTTCATCGGCGGCTTTCTCCACCCTTGCTCCTACTGGCACAGCCACGAGCCCATCTCCGGCGGCACCATCTACGACTGGGGCTCGCACTACTTCGACTGGATGCTGACGCTGTTCCCGCAGCCGGTGGTCTCGGTTAGCGCGGCGGCGCACAAACGGGTCTGGCACGACGTCAGCAACTCGGACCAGGTACGCGTCGACGTGGGCTTCGAAGGCGGCGCCCAGGCGACCTTCATGCAGAGCGACATCGCCGCCGCTCTCAAGCCCAAGTGGTACCTGCTGGGGACCAAGGGCGCCCTGGTCGGCGACTGGCGCGAGGAGGTCGTGAAGTCGCGCGATTGGACCGGCGACCTCGTGGAGGAGCCCCTGGCGCCCTCGGAGGCTCCGGCCGAGGTCACGCTGCACCTGCCCGACGGCACCCGCTCGCGGCAGGGGCAGGCGCCCCGGACGCGCAACGGCTTCTACCGCAACCTGGCCGATCACCTGCTCCTGGGCGAGCAGCTGGCGGTGCCCGCGGCCGAGGCGCGGCGCAACGTGGCGGTGATGGAGGCGGCCACCCGGTCGATCGCGGCCGGCCGCCCCATCGAGGTGCGCGCATAGCCTTTCGGTGGGGCGTGCTGGGCGCCGCCGACATCGCCGACAAGGCCCTGCTGCCCGCCATGCGCGCGGCCGCCGGCTCCGAACCCCTGGCGATCGCCAGCCGTGACCCCAAGCGCGCGCAGGCGATGGCCGCCCGGCACGGCATACCCCGCGTGCACGCCACCTACGACCACGTGCTGGCCGATCCCGACGTCGATGCCGTCTACCTGCCCCTGACCAACGACGCCCACAAGCCCTGGACGCTGCGCGCCCTGGCCGCGGGCAAGCACGTGCTCTGCGAGAAGCCGCTGGCGCTGAACGCGGCCGAGGCCGCCGAGATGGGGTCGGCCGCCCACGCCGCCGGCCGCCTGCTCATGGAGGCGTTCATGTACCGCTTCCACCCGCGGATGCGGGAGTTGGTGGCCGGGATGGGCGGCCGCCAGGTCCGCCACGTGCACGCGGCCTTCGGCTTTCGCATGAAAGATCCCGGCAACTACCGAGCGCGTTCCGAGCTGGGCGGCGGCGCGCTCTACGACGTGGGCTGTTACTGCGTCGACGTGTCGCGCTGGCTGCTGGGCGAGCCCGACCAGGTCCGAGCCTTCGCCCATCCGCCCTCCGACCTCCCCCCGCTCGCGGGGGGAGGCAAGGTGGGGAGCCACGCCGTCGACATGACGACGACCGCGCTGCTCCACTTCCCGTCCGGCGCCACCGCCTCGGTGTGGGCGTCGATGGAGTCGCCGGAGCACCAGGTGCTGGAGATCGTGACCACCGACGAGGTCACGCGGGTCGAGAAGCCCTTCACCTCGATGGAGTCGGTGGACCCCTACCGGGTGATGGTCGAGGAGTTCGCCGCGGCGGCTTCGTCGGGCGGCGCCTCGCCGCTGCCGGTCGAGTGGTCCATAGCAAATTTACGGGCCCTCGACCTTGCGTTTTCAAGGGGGTGAAGGGGGCACAAGCCTGGCGGTCGATTGAAAGAATCGCCAGGTGCTTCGAAATTCCCGCCTCCAGGCGCGCCTGCTCACGGGTCTCTCGGTGCTCCTGGCGGCGCTCCCCTTCATCGCCATCGCGCACGGGGTGGCCGAGCTGGTGCTGGGTGGGCACGGCCGCCTGAGCCCCGGGCTGGCGCTCTCCATCGTCGCCATCCTGCTGGGCGCGATCTTCTTCGCCTACTCGGTCCGCTACTACGTGGCCACCCTGCTCGTGCTCCTGCTCGGCGACGCCCGCGCCCGCGGCCGGGCCCTGGGCGCCACCAGCCAGGTCGGCAGCACACCCGAGGGCCTCTGGAACGGCGGCTGGCGGCCGGTGCCGGGCGAGGAGCCGATGGTCTGCGTGCAGATCGCCTCCTACAACGAGGCCCGCGTGATCGAGCGGCTGCTCGAAGCCTGCACCCGGCTGACCTACCCCAACTACGAGGTCATCCTCTGCGACGACTCCAACGACCCCGAGGTGCTCCGGATCCTGGAGCGGTGGCGCGATCGTCCCCCCTTCAAGGTCCTGCACCGCGACACCCGCGCCGGCTACAAGGGCGGGGCCCTGCGCAACGCGCTGACGGCGATGGACCCGGCCGTCGAGTACGTGATGCTGCTGGACGCCGACGCCATCCCCTTCCCGGACGCCATCGAGCGCTTCCTGCCCCGGTTCTTCCGCCGCACCGCTGACGGCGGCTGGGAGCGCCGCGCCCGGATCGCCGCGGTGCAGTCGTACCAGTGGCACGTCCTGAACAAGGACGAGGGCTTCATCACCAGCGGCGTCCGGGCCGAGTACGCGGGCTCCTACATGGTCGAGCGTGTCCTGGAGGAGCTGACCGGCGCCCTGCGCATGATCGCCGGCACCGCTTACGTGATCGACGCCAAGGTGCTCAAGGAGCTGGGCTGGGGCACCTCGATCACCGAGGACTGGGAGCTCACCCTGCGCCTGTACGAGCGCGGCTACAAGGTCGGCTACACGCCGTACGCGGAGGTGCCCGCCGAGTGCGTCTCCAGCTTCGGCAAGCTGGTCCGGCAGCGCATGCGCTGGGCCGAGGGCCACACCCACCAGGTCAGGCGCCACTTCTGGCCGATCCTCCGCTCGCCCCACGTCAGCCTCACCGAGAAGGCCGAGTTCCTCTACTTCGCGCCCTACTACCTGCAGTCGATCCCGATGATCGTGGGCACGGTCGCCTGGGTGCTGTCGGACTTCGTGCTCCACACCCACCTCCCCTCCTGGACCGCCGTCATGGGCTGGTCGCTGGTCGGCACCAACCTGGTCGCGCTGCCGCTGATGAACGTGGGCGGCCTCCTCCTCGAGCAGGCGCCCGCCCGCGACCTGCGCGGCGTGCTCAACGCCTGGCTGGTGGGCACGCTGCTCACGCCCTACCAGGGCTGGGCCGCGCTCAAGGGGCTGCTCGAGAAGAACGAGGGCCCCTGGTTCCGCACCCCCAAGACGGGACGCACCACCGGCAGCCCGCAGCGCATCCCGCGGCTGCCCAGCCTGAAGCGCCGCCTGGAGGCGGCGGGCGCGGTCGCCTCGATGGCGGCCGCCCCGATCGCGGCCGCCGTGCCCGTGGCCCGCCGCCACTTCCGGCCCAACCGCCTCGCCTGGGCTCCGATCAGCCTGGCCGTCGCGCTGGCCTGGACCCTGGCCTCGGGCGCGGTCCACTCGCCCGAGGTCTACGCCAGCCCGGTCGCCGAGTACCTGCACGGCGACGTGACCTACACCATGGACGCCACCGCGCCTCCAGGCGGCGGCTCCGATTTCAAGATCCAGGTGGTCGGCGCCACCCGGACCTGGGCCAGCACCGCCACCTACCCGGCGGGCACGGTGGTGCCGGCGGGGACCTACGACTTCAACTACTGGGTCACGGCCAACGGCGCCTCCAACGCGACCGTGCTCCAGAGCTTCGGCTACAGCTCCAACACCTGCTCGGTGGTGGTGCCGATCGTCTCCTGGACGACCACCTACACCAACGGCAACAACCAGCACACGACCGCGTCCACGCTGGTGTCCACGACGCTGCCGCCCGGCGGACCCTACGTGTTCTGCTGGACCCTGACCGCGACCGCGGTCAACTTCCAGGGCGTCGGCCTCAGCTATGACAGCAACAACAAGCAGACCAACCTGGGGACGCCCGCGATCGTGCTCGCGGAATCGCCGCTGCCCGCCGCCGGGCTGGCCTTGCTCGCACCCTTCGCGGCGGCAGCGCTGTTCGGGCGCCGGCGCCTGCGTCGGAGCCGGGCGTGACCGCGCCGCGCCCGTTTCTGGAAGGGCGCCTGGGCGTGGCCATGGTGGCCGCCAGCGCGGTGCTCCTGATCCTGCTGCCCTTCACCGCCACCTTCGACGAGGCGCTGACCAGCGGCGCGCTCCGCCTGGGCCTGGCCCAGCCGCTGCAGGACCTGGCTCCGGCCATCGCCGCCCAGGCCGCGGGCATCCTGCACCTGCTGGGCGTCCGGGCCGCCAGCTCGGGCAGCTATATGACCGTCTGGAACGCACGGGGCGGCCCGGTGCCGGTGTTCCTGTCCTGGAACTGCCTGGGCTGGCAGTCGGCGGTGCTGCTGGGCATCAGCCTGGTGAGCGGCCTGCGGGGTGAGATGCCCTGGGAGACCCGCCTGCAGGTGGTGCTGCTGGGGGCGGCCGGGACGTACCTGGTCAACCTGGCCCGGATCGTGCTCGTGCTCCTGATCGCGGCCGATTGGGGCTACGTGCCCGCGGTCGTCTTCCACGACTACGCGGGGCTGCTGCTACCGCTGATCTGGCTGTTCGGCTTCTGGTTCGCCGTGCAGCGGCTACTTGTCCGGCAGGCCGTAGCTCAGTAGTAGACGTAAGCGCGGGCTCTGCCCGCGCGTGTGAGTCCGTGATCAAAACGTTGGGGACCACGCGCGGCAAGAAAGGGAGGTAGGTCCGCGGGAGGAACCGTAGGTTCTTCCCGCGATTGACTACGCGGGGCTCCTGCTACCGCTGCTCTGGCTGTTCGGCTTCTGGTTCGCCGTGCAGCGGCTAATTGTCCGGCAAGCCGTAGCTCAGTAGTAGACGTAAGCGCGGGCTCTGCCCGCGGACCCATCAGCGCCACCTTGACAATCGTCCGGGGAGCGCCCACGATGCGGCGCACCGCGACGTTTTTGGGGGGGAGGGGACATGGGCGATCATCGCTGGGCACGGATCCTGGTTCCGGCCGTGGTGACGGCCCTCGTCCTGGGTGCCACTTCACCTCTTGCGGCGCAGAAGGCCCACGCCGCTGGACCCTCCGTGTCGACCACCGCCTGCGCCCCGGTCCAGTTCTGCGTCAACGCCACGACCTTCGGCACCGGCTCCATCGTCACGGTCGCCGGTAGCGGCTTTGGCGCCGGCACGAGCGTGATCGTCTGGCTGGACAGCAACGGCAACGCGCAGTTCGACAACAAGGAGCCCTCGGTCCAGCTGACCACCGACGCATCCGGCAGTTTCTCGGCAGGGCTGGGCATCAGTGAGGTTGCGGCGGGCGCCTATCGGATCCAGGCCGGCACCGCTCGCAATCCGACCACGGGCGAAGCCTCGGTTCCGGTCACAGTCAACCTGAGCGCAAGCCCGATCAGGTTCGGCAGCGGCTCGACGATCACGGTCACGGGCTTTGGGTTCGCGCCGGGGAGCTCGCTGAACGTCTGGTGGGACACGAACGATGACGCCACGCTCGACTCGAGCGACACGTCGGTCTCGGTCACCACCGGCCCACAGGGCAACTTCAGCACCCCGATCAAGTCTCTCGGCAGCCCAGGCGCGCATCACTTCAACGCCGGACCCGGGTCGAGCGCCACCGCGGCTGCCC
>Ga0207646_10007730_pt1 | contig 10883 bp, 11 predicted proteins | sample KBSK5502metaG_FD_184343 | JGI IMG/M metagenome (GOLD analysis project Ga0207646, IMG submission 184343) | Corn, switchgrass and miscanthus rhizosphere microbial communities from Kellogg Biological Station, Michigan, USA - KBS K5-50-2 metaG... | ecosystem: Host-associated > Plants > Roots >...
GTCGTGCTGGTCGCGGCTTTCGACCGCATTGCGAGGAGCACTCGGAACTTTCTGCAAGTAGTGGACGAACTGGACAGTCTGGGGATTGAGTTTGTCAGCCGCAGGGAAGGTGTGGCGACGGGGTGATGCGATGGGGCGTCTTTTCGTGACGATCATCTCGGCGATTGCAGAACTGGAAAGGTCACTCGTCGTTGAACCTGTCAAAAGTGGAATGCGACGGGCGAAGCTGGAAGGTCGGCAGATCGGGAGATCGCGGCTCGATGTAAACCGACAGAAGGTAATTGACGACCGTCGCTCCGGGCTGAGCCTGACGCAAGTCGCAAAGAAGCACGGAATCTCGCGGGCGAGCGTTTGCCGTCTGATGAAAGAGGCAAGGGGCAATTCTCATTCCCCGATGTTGCTTGAGGGTGCCAGCATTGGGCAGGAGGCACATGTTTAAAGAACCTGATGAGCCGAGCGTGTTTGATGAGATTCAAAAGGCAGTGTTCGCAAGCCCCGACAAGATTGGCAAGGTCTTCTGCGTTCTCGATGAAACCATGCGCCTCTGCTTGATCTGTGACGAGACGTTCACAAGGCAAGGCGCTGCCGAACATGCACATGTAGCTTGCCCTCCAGTGCCTACGCCGCTGCCTCAGAACGTCGCTCGACTGGCTGCTTTGCCGGAGCCAAAGCGATGAAGGCTACACCGATGACGACAAGCACGGCCGATCCGATCAGTTCTCCGCGTGCGACCAGATTTCGGAACGCTTGGAAGGACATGACGGCGGCGTGAGCGAAGCTCGACCATGCCGTGAATGCGATCAAGCTGCGATTCGCGGACGGGTTGCGTGCTGCCAGCAGCAGGAAGATGCCGAGTGTTACATAAAGGCTCATCATCATCGCCAGCGCAGGCTCTTGCTTCACAAACATCATTAAGGGATAAGCTAAACCGCAAAAGATCACGCCCACCACGACCAGCACAACCTTCAGCGCACGTTCTCGACGCATCAAGCCCTCCTCGCCGTCACAAACTTGTGAGCCATGCCGAGCAAGTCCCGCAGGACATCAGGTGTGACGCGGGACAGGCGAACCAGCACGGAGGTGTAGTTGAGATAGTGGTCGGTCACGTAGTAAACATCCGGGTCTGCGGCGAGCAGTTCGGCGCGGTTGTCGAAGTCAATGCGAACCACAAGTGAACCCGGCTCAGCCGAGCGATGAGAAGGCATACATGCCAAAAGTTTTCCATGAACCTTGAGCGCGGGTGACCGGTAGGCTATGCTCTCTTGCACGCCGGGCAACGCCAAGCCGATCTCCCGCACCGTGTCGAAGTTGATCGTGCTCCCGTGTTTCTTCGAGGTTTTGATCTGCTTCGACGATCTTCCCGTCGCTTTTGATCCAGACTTCGACGTTCGTGCGCCCGGAATTTTGCCGATCCGAGGGTCTGCAGCCAGCACAAGCTCGCATGCCCGCAGTGCCGCTGATTCAAAGTCAGGGGCATCGACTGGTAAGACCTGCCAACCCGTTACGCGTTTGCCCAATACTTGAATGGATCGCATGTTCGGGAACTCACGCCGCAAGCTCTGGTGGTGTTCTTGGGTAGTGGCGAGCCATACTCCATTATCCGCAGTGCTTTTAGGCTTGTCCCGTAGGATCAACACGATTTTGCCTTTTACATAGATTGCAAGGCAGCCAAACATCGGACGCGTATACGGCGATAGTGTGGAAATCGCATCAAGCACGAATGCGTGTGGAATAGCCTTGCGCTGCTTGGGCAGCAAACTCGCATCCAGAGCTTCTGGAGAGACGTGTTTTCTCTTAGTCATACCCGTACCACGTCCAGAGCGCCGCCTCCAAGCCTTTCGTGGACGCAGTAATGCGAGATAGTCTGCCCGATGAGTTGTGTGGATGCGCCCATTCGCGGGAATGTTAGGTCGGACGACCAAGAAAGGTCAATTCACAACGCCCTCGCATTAAGCCGCCTTGCAGCACTCGGCGCACTCGCTGCGGATCAGTTCCTTTATCCGGTCGTGAATCTCGTCGCGTATTGCCCTTACCGCTTCGAGCGACTGTCCTTTGGGGTCGGCGAGCGCCCAGTCGATGATCCGCAGATTTGGAACGAACGGGCAGTTCTCTCCGCACCCCATCGTCACAAGGACAGAGGCGGACTCGGCAAGTTCTTGCGTGAGGAGTTGCGGTCTTGCGGAACTCAGATCGACTCCGATTTCTCGCATCACCTGCATCACTTCGGGATGGATGTGGTCGGCAGGTTGGCTTCCAGCCGAGATCGCTAGGCATCCGCTTCGGTCGGCATAGAGGTTGAAAAGAGCCGCTGCCATCTGCGAGCGACCCGCATTGTGGACACAGGCGAAAAGGTAAGTCTTCAAGTGATTGCTCGTTTCATGCGGCAAGAGAATCCTTTCGGCGGTTTCGGGAAGCGAAGGAATCAACCAGCGGACTAGAACGGTTGCTGAAATCGCACCGCACATCTGTGCCGCGATGAAAAACGGCACGTCAATAGGGCGGATTCCCGCGAACGTGTCGGACACTCCTCTCGCGATGGTGACTGCCGGATTCGCAAACGACGTTGAGGAAGTGAACCAGTACGCGGCGGTGATGTAGGCTCCAACCGCGAAGGGCACGCTGTCGGCTCGCACTCTCGAACAGCCCCAGATCACGGCGAGCAGTCCGAACGTCGCGACGAACTCGCTGAAAACTTGAGCGCCTCCGCTTCTGGCATGGCGCGACAGCGAGAACAGTGGCAGCCCGAACATTAGGTGCGCTACGACTGCTCCAGTCAATCCTCCGCAGCACTGCGCCGTAATGTACGCCGGGACTTCGCGCCACGGCATGCCGTGCTCCAGAGCGTCGGCGACCGTGACGGCAGGATTGAAGTGTGCGCCGGAGATGCCGCCGAACGCGAAGATCAAAGCAACAAGGATCGCGCCTGTCGCGATTGTGTTGGCGAGAAGAGCGAGAGCTACATTCGCTCCGGCAAGGCGTTCAGCCATGATGCCGGAGCCGATGACCGTGGCGACGAGGAAAAGGGTTCCGAGAAACTCGGCGACAATCCTTCTTTGGAGAGAAGGGGTGGACATACGCCATAAATGGTCTCATGCGCGGTCGAGGAAGCCAAGGTTCGTACAACTGTTTGTTAGGGCGCAGATGATCGGTTCATGTCGGCAGTGAGCTTTGCACCCAGCTTCGATCTTCGTGATCGTGGTCGTGCTGGTCAGTCCTTTGCTCGCAATGGCGCTTGTTTGGACAACGAAGAAACGAGTCGGGCTCATTCTCTTGTCGCTTTCGATGTTTGGATCGCTGCTATTCGGCTTCTATCATCATTTTCTGGTCGCCAGCCCCGATCACGTTCGTTTGCAGCCTCCGAGTGCATGGGGGATCACGTTTGTCCTGACTGCGTATCTATTGCTCATCACGGAAGCGATTGGAACCTACGTGGGCGTTCATTTTCTCTGGATTGCGAAAGAGAGTTCGAACAAAGCCGTTAAAGCCTGAGTCCGTGGCAACGATAGTTCTCTGCCTTTTACTTTCCCTCGAACGAAACTCGTTCAGGGTGCCTTATCACACGCACCGCCAAGAACACACCGAGAAGCGCATCGAATGCGAAGCAAAAAACCGACCACCAGTGTGGCACACCGGGGTTGTCGATGAAGGAGCGGTGGACGAAGTCAAAAATTCCGTGCCCAACAAGGGCAGCGACGACTAACCAGAAGTTTTTTCTGAAGCCGAGGACGGCAACCAGCAAAAAGCCGCCTGCAACAACGATTTCAATGATCAGTGTGCGCCTAGAAGCTCCCATCACAGCGAACAATACATAGTAGGAGGCGATCACGATCAGCACAGTTGGATAAAAGGCACGCTCGCGGTCAAAGCCAACAATGGCAGCAAAACCAGCTACAGCCAAAGACAGTATCAAGCCGATCAAATACTCCATTTGCACCTCTCATGCACTCGTGGATGCCCACATCTTGTTCGAGATGCCGCTCCGAATTGACCTCCCCGGACAGAACTGGCATACACTGTCGCGGTTGATCTCCGGAGGCGAAATGAAAGCATCAGTGCCTTATCGAATCGCTTCGGTTCTTCTGGTGCTCTTTGCCTTCGGACACACATTTGGTTTTCGCCAGAACAATCCCGCATGGGGAGTGGACACGGTTCTTGGCACGATGCGATCCATTCACTTTGACGCGCAGGGGTTTAACCGGACTTATTGGGACTTCTTTAGCGCGTTCGGGCTTTTTTTTTTCCGTGTTCCTTTTGTTCTCGGCGATATTAGCGTGGCTGCTGGGGGGACTTCCGGCAGAGACTTTGGCACGCGTGCGCAGCATTGCGTGGGCGCTCGCCATTTGCTTTGTCGCAGTCACAGCTTTAAGCTGGAGATACGCCTTCACCACCCCCATCGTTTTCTCAACCCTGATTACAGTGTCTTTGATTGCGGCCGCGTGGCTGTCGGTGAAGGCAAGCTGACGGTGCATGAAAGAGCCTTTTGGTTTCCCCTCCCGTTACCCACGGCACTAGCGAACGACAGGAAGTCCTCGGTGTCGGCTAGATCGAATATTAGGGGCACTACCTCTTCAGTTTGGAAACGCTGTCGCTGCGTCCATTGGTTACCCAAATGTTAGCTCCGTCAAACGCGACCTGAAGAGGGAGCGTCCCGACTGTGAACATTCCGAGCACCGCGCCATCGCTCGGTCGGAGCCTCATCACGTTGTTGCTGTCCTCGTTCGTCACCCAGATGTCCCTCCCATCAAACGCTACACCACCGGGAGCCTTTCCTACTTTGAAAGTTCCAACGACTGCACCATCGCTGGCTCGGAGTTTCGTTACACTGTCGCTCTCGGAATTAGTCACCCAGACATTGGCTCCGTCAAAAGCTACGCTGAGGGGAACTTTTTCGACAGCGAAGGTTCCGAGGACGGCACCGTCGCTGGCTCGCAACTTACTCACCGTGTTGCTGTCCCTATTACTTACCCAAACGTTCGTTCCGTCGAAAACGACGCTAACAGGATTTGTCCCAACATTGAAGGTGCCAAGCAGGTCACCATCACTCGCCTTCAGTTTCATGACATTGTTGCTGTTCTCATTTGCGACCCAAATGTTTTTTCCGTCAAATGCCACCATTGCGGGCTTCATTCCAACGTTGAAGGTTCCGAGCACGGCACCGTCAGAGGTTCTCAGCTTCATCAGATTGTTGCTTTCGCCATTAGCCACCCAGATGTTGGTTCCGTCAGAAACCACGCCAATAGGGAACTTTCCAACGTCGAAAGCCGCCACGCCATCGGAAGCCTTCGGGGTGTGTAGTTCAGGAGGAGGCTGCGTAGCATTCGCGGCTGGTTGTTGGGAGCTTTTCTTATCTTGCTGCGACAAACACACCCCGCAATCGACAGGTCAACGAGCTCTCTGGCCTGTTAACGACAGTTGATCTTCGGTTTCCGTCGCGCTCATCGACCGGTCATTTGCTCCAGTCTTTCCGGGTACCTGGCCCCTGCTACCTTGATCTTTGACGAGGCGCTATCGATTTCACGGAGATCGTCGGGGGTGAGTTCGACTGAAGCCGCTCCAAGGTTCTCTTCCAGGCGATGAAGCTTCGTCGTCCCGGGGATTGGAACGATCCACGGCCTTTGCGCAAGCAGCCAAGCGAGCGCAATCTGAGCAGGTGTCGCCTTCTTCCGTTCTGCGATGTTGGTAAGCAAATCAACCAAGGCCTGATTCGCTTTTCGAGCTTCTGGGGTAAAGCGAGGGACGATGTTGCGGAAATCGGTGTTATCGAACTTTGTATTCTCGGTGATCTTGCCCGTGAGAAAGCCCTTACCAAGAGGGCTAAATGGAACGAATCCGATCCCGAATTCTTCGAGGGTCGGCAACACCTCCTCTTCAGGGCGTCTCCACCACAGCGAGTATTCGCTCTGAACTGCCGTGACCGGCTGGACTCGGTGTGCGCGACGGATTGTCTGCACTCCTGGTTCAGAAAGGCCGAAGTGCTTCACCTTGCCTTGCTGAATGAGGTTCTTCACCGCTCCCGCCACGTCTTCGATCGGCACCTTCGGATCAACGCGGTGTTGATAAAACAGATCGATGGCGTCAACCTGCAGTCGTTTGAGCGAGTCTTCGGCAACCTCCTTGATGTGCTCTGGCCGACTATTTAGGGCACTCCACCCTGGTCCACCGTTGGGATCAGGCGCAAAGCCAAACTTCGTTGCTATCACCACCTGGTCGTGGAATGGAGCAAGCGCTTCGCCGACAAGTTCTTCGTTTATGAAAGGACCGTACACTTCAGCGGTGTCGAAGAATGTGACGCCGCGTTCGACCGCTGACCGGATCAGCGCAATCATCTCCTGCGTGTCTGCAGCCGGGCCGTAACCAAAGCTCATTCCCATGCAGCCCAATCCGAGAGCCGAGATCTCTAAGTTACTATTTCCAAGTTTGCGCTTCTGCATTGTTTTGTCTCCTTCGAGGCAAGGAGATAGTTTCCCACAATTCCAGCGGAACAGAGATTCCGTCGGTAGAATTTTGGCGAAGTGCCCTCACCACAAAAAACGTTCAATGGAAGAAGAAGAGGCACCCGTAATTTGGACTCATATCGGACCCACTTCCAGCTCCAACACATTGAAAACAGAACGCGGATCTTTGGTCCCGAAGCAGTTCCGGTTGTCTAACTTGTTGAATCGCTTAGCCTGGTTCTGCGTCCTGTGTTACGGTTTTAGGGGGTATTCGGCGCTAGTTTTTCGCCTTGTTGGACACCCTGGTTGAACTCCTGTTTTTTCGCAGTCTCTTCACCCCCGAAAACAACAAATCGCATTTGGGCTTAAATCAGTTCCAAAAAACTCGCGTCGAGGATTGCTTGGGGTGATGGCAATACTTCACCACCTGTCGAAAAGGTGGCGGGGAGCTGGGCCAACTTCCTGTTGGTCGACTAACCGTCAACAATGATCGTGTTCGCTCGTTGGTGAGTCTCTCCAGCAGAACCGCCTCCGACGAAAGCAGCGAAGATAGGCCGGGAACGCTAGTTGGATCTTAGGCGTGTAACGTTCTTTCTATTTCAGCCCATCTACGACGTACAAGTCAGAGAGGATTCGAAAATAGTCATACGCGTAGGATTTGCGATCGGAGCTGAAGCGAGCGCCTCCCACGGTCACGACGCCCGCTGGATCGGACGGCGAGAAAGTCTTCACCTCCTCGAGTTTTGACGAGTCGACATATGCGCGCAAAACCTTCGCCGGAACTCCCGGTCTCAGCACGAGAATAGTCTTCCCATCTTTCTCCCAGTCGATTACCTCGTCACCTGGCGCGAGCGTGATGGCAAAGGGCTGCCGATCGCCGCCGTCGAGCGGGTACAACCAGCGCTTGCTCTCCTGGTCTCTGACCAGAACGAACTTGCCATCGGGTGATACTAAGAGTCCAAGGATGCCTTCAGGGGTTACGGCCCGCGTTTTGCCGCTGTCCAAATCCATCAAGTACGTGCGCGCACGGTGATTTGCCTGGGAAGCGAAGAATACAATGCCGTGTCCGGATGGAAGCCAGCGGACCCGAGTGTGCTCCAGAGAATCGTTGGTGACGACCCTGGGTTGCCCGGCGCCGGTGGGCAGAACTTCAATCTGTGCCGGAGAAGCAAGATTAATCGCAGCCACCCACTTTCCGTCGGGCGAGAGAGCGGGAAACGCTCCGCTGCCCAAACGTACTGCTGAACTTCCGTCTATCCCGCGCATGAACACGGAATAGTTGCTCCCTACGCCTTCTCCACTTTCAAAAAATACCAGGTTCTTGCCATCTGGCGAGACATCGGCGATCAAGCTCCAGTCGAACCAGGAGAGGTCTCGTTCATTTTTGTCGCCATCATGGAAACCAAGAATGCCGAAATGATCGCTCTCGACGGTTAAGAGGGCTCGACCGCTGCGTGTAAGATCCTGCAACGTCAGCACCCCCGGGACGCGCAGCACCAGACGCTCCTTCCCGGAGAGATTCATTGCATACAGGGCACGCGAGGCGCCTTCCTTGGAAGCTGTGAACCAGACTTCCTTCCCGTCCGGGGACCAGGCCAGGCCTTGAACGGTGATAAAGAAGCTAGACGCGACCTTGATGTTGCCGTTGCGGTCGAGAATTACGACTCGACCATCATCGCCGTTCGGCACATGGTCTTCCATGGCAATTAAGTCGCCCCGAGGGGAGAAACGCACATGGCTTAGCCAGCCCCGAGGCTGGTAAATAATCTTTCCCACGGGGAATTCGAGGTTGATGCCACGACCGGCGACTTTGGCCACCGCGAGGTCGGAACCGTCGGGCGTCCAATCCGCCCAAGTAACTTCCTCCGCAACTTCCCGCGGCGCGCCGCCCGCGAGCGGGACTCGACCCATGGTCCCCGCAGCCGTAAATGGGGACAATTGAAGCTGATCCATGCTCACGGCGAGTTCGCCGTGGGCTGACACGCTCAGCAGTTGCGTTTTGTCCAAGCCTAGAGAGCGGGAATCGGTGCTGTCGAAGCGAGTCGTGAACAATTCCGTCGGTCGGCCTTCGAGCGCGGCGCCATAGATGATAGTCTGACCATCCGGAGAAAACCGCGCCGAGAGAATTGTGCCACGCCGGAAAGTTAGACGATGAAAGTGGGGGATGGACGTGCTGGCCGAATGTTGACCGGCGAGGTAGACAACCGCCAATATCACGCAAAGCGCAATTGCAGCGCCTACGGGCAGCAGCCATCCTCGTCGCTGAGGTACGGGCGCTACTCGCTGTGCGCGTGACGTGGTGGTGGACGAGATACCGGGGAGGACTTCCAGACCGAAGGCGACATCGCTGATGGAGTGAAAGCGCTGTGCGGGATTCTTTTCCAGGCAGTGTCGGACAATTCGTTCCAGCGCTGGCGGAACATTGAGGGCAGTCTCGGCGAGTTCTGGTGGCTCCTCTTTGAGGATGGCGCTCATGGTGTCGGCTGCGGTTTCACCATGAAATGCACGTTTCCCAGAGATCATCTCGTAAAGAATGGCACCGAAGGAAAAGATGTCAGAGCGAGCATCTGCATCCTTGCCCCGGACTTGCTCGGGGGACATATAACCCACCGTGCCCATGACGACGCCCGGTTCAGTGACGGCCTGGATGGTGGGGGCATCGCCACTCTCTCGCGCTAACTCGGGGCGCGTCAGCTTTGCCAAACCAAAGTCCAGGATTTTTACCCTGCCGTCATTGGTGATGAAAAGGTTTTCAGGTTTCAGGTCGCGATGCACGATGCCCTTCTCGTGTGCGGCTGCCAATCCCCGCGCAACCTGCAATGCATAATCAATGGCTTTTCGGACTGATAGCGGGCCATGTTTCAGGCAGTCTCGTAAAGTCTCTCCCTCCAACAATTCGGAAACGACATAGGGCGCATCGCGGTTATCGCCGATATCGAAGATGGAAAGGATGTTGGGATGATTGAGGGCCGCCGCGGCGCGTGCCTCTTGCGCGAAGCGCTGCAGCCGATCGCGATCCGCTGAATACGAAACGGGCAAAATTTTGATTGCTACTGTGCGATCCAGCCGGGCGTCATGGGCGCAATAAACCTCGCCCATACCGCCTGCACCGACCAGCGACTGTATCTCATAGGGCCCGAGCTTGGTGCCTGGATTGAGAGCCATAGATTCGCTCGGATTATAGTCCAACCGTGAGGCGGGAAAATTGTCTGAGGCTCAGAATGCGGGACTCAGCCATAAGTCCCGAATCACGGGCAAGCCTTCCGTAATCCGGTAAGGTAAGGTTTGCCAACGACTCGCCCAGAACTTCGCTCGGCAGCTATTACTGAAGCGCAGACCCGGACCATTAGAATTCTGATCGGAGACGGCAGAGCATGCAAATTGACGGCCACTGGGTACACCCTAGCGGGGCAGGTGGGTTGGTCACACCCCGGTGTCTACTCCAACGGCAGCCCGCTTATGGACGAAAGCCTTCCAATTGGGTACAGCCCTAACCGCGAGTCCCACCACGGCGAGCGCTGGTAGAACCAGTTGAGCCGGGCAGAGCGGCTCTCCGCAAACTGAGGATCGCTGGCCAGTTTCTGATCGAACTCCTGCTTCAGCTTCGGATCGGCTGCGATCATCTTCCGGGCCAACCGCTCAAGCACATAGCCTTCGCCGTACTCTTTCTGCTCGAAGATTGCGTCGAGCAACCCCCACTGCATGGCTGAGTCCGGCGCTTCCGGTTCGAGCCAGTGCATTGCGACCTTTGAAGCCCGCTGGTCCGTCGGGACCACCACCGAGCCTGCCGCAAAGGTCGCCTTCTCAACGATGGAGCGACAGCCAACTCGGTTATCTCCCAACCCGGTTTCTCTGACAACGAACTCCGCCACGCTCGCGCGTCGCGGCTTTGGCCAACTCGCGACGTGGTGTCCTTCAAAGGGTTGCTGAGCCCACTGAGGTGTTTCGCAGCGATAGGCCGTTGCCTCTCCCGTCCAAGGTTTGGCTAGTTTCTTCGTCTGCAGTCCATGAGCCGCAAGAACATCGATGAGGACGGTCCACTCCGCCGGAACGATATACGCCGCTGGCACCGTGACGCTGAGCGTCGTCTTGAGTACCACGCGACGCGGAATGGTGATGGTGATGGGCTGGTCGCGTTGGTAGCTCACCCAGTCTGTGCCCGAGATTTCGCTCTTCGTGATCGTCCACTTGTAGCCCCTGAACTCGAAAGGGGCGGTCTCGCTCGTGGCTTCCATTCGAATCGGTAGTTCAGCTTTCCGGTTTCTCGCGGCAGCAATCGTTGCCTCGTCGGCTTCGCGATTCATCTGCACAAGCTTATCGGCATCGCGATTCACGATTGCCACAATCGCCCGTAGGGCCTCGTAGTTACCCGTGACGCGAGTCGCGTAATCTTTCAGCATGTGCATCTCGATCAACAGCGCAGGACGGTTCTGCAGGTTCACGTAGGCC
>Ga0207646_10007731_pt1 | contig 10883 bp, 6 predicted proteins | sample KBSK5502metaG_FD_184343 | JGI IMG/M metagenome (GOLD analysis project Ga0207646, IMG submission 184343) | Corn, switchgrass and miscanthus rhizosphere microbial communities from Kellogg Biological Station, Michigan, USA - KBS K5-50-2 metaG... | ecosystem: Host-associated > Plants > Roots >...
TTGTTTTCCGCATCGAACGTGTAGGAGTGAATGGTGTCGTTAGTTAGGTTCCCTACAGAATCATAACTGAAACCGCTTGTGGTGATCCGATTCGTTGTCGTGCTGAACGAAAGGTTGTGCACGCCGCCGCCGTAATCGATCCAGCGATTGCCATATTGGTCGTAGCCATTCGTCTGCGACCAGCTTGCGCCACCGTTTTCATTCGAAGTGGTGAGGCGATTCAATTGGTCGTAGCCGAAGCTCTGGGTGTAACTCAAACCGCCACCAGCGTAAGTCATGCTCTGCACATTGCCATTATTGTTCGTGGTGCCGTAGTTGTAAACCAGATCCAGAATAGAAGTCGGCGCGCCGCTCGTGCCCAGCTTGATCTCGCTGGCTTGCAACCGATTATTGTAACTGACGGACTGAATCAAACTGTTGCCGTAGGTTTCCGTGCTAAGGGCGTTATGCGAGGCATAGCCAATACTGGAGACACTCGCTCCCGGCGCGTAAGTAGTGGCATTGCTGTTAAGCGAAGCCAGTCGGCCTGCCGCATCGGGAGTGTAGGTGACGGTGCGGCGATCGCTCGCGCCAGGCACCGAAGGATAGGTCTCACTGGTCATTGCGCTGACATTGTAGCCCGCCTCAATGAGGTAGTTAATGGAATCCGTCTGTTGAATCTTGCGCAGCGTGCGACCCAGCGCGTCGAAGCCAGAATAATCTCCGGCGCTCCCGCCGCCATAAGTCACGGCGACCAATCTTCCGGTCGAGTAGCCGCGATCAAAGGTGGGGGCGCCAGCGGGCAGGGCCTGCGCGTCGTAGAAATAAGCGATATTCGGCGTGCCGTCTGAATACGTCTTCGTCGTCGGCCGATTCAGAGCATCGTAGGCAAGCGTAGTTACAATGCCGCGCGCGTCTGTGCGGGTGAGCAAGTTGCCGTTGTTGTCGTAAGTGTAGCCGGCCGTGCCGATCTCGGGATTAGTCGCGCTCGTCAATCGCTTCAGCGAATCGTAAACGAAGGTGCGCGTCTGTACGCCCTGCGAAACCATAGTCAAATCGTCGAGCACGTCATAGCTATAGCTGGTTTGATAGTTGAGGCCGCTCGGGTCTTCATACACGCTCGTCAATCTACCCAGCGCGTCACTCACACTCTTGCGTGCTTTTCCGGTCTGATCCGTGCCGGTTACGGTATTGCCGCTGTAGCTGGTGCGAGCAATCGCGTTGTCAGGTGTGCGTACTTTGGTTGCGCGGCCGAGGGCGTCGGTGAATGCGATAGTCCAAACTGGCTGTTCGCTCAGGTAAGGTCGAAATGGATTAGACGACTGCGTTGCTGCAACCCAAGCGGCAGTATCCGGGTCTTGCTGCACTGAAAATGGAACGTGTTGCGCGGCAATGTAGTTCGTGCCGCTTTCATATTGGCGCGTTTCGATGGTGCGGCCCAGGCCGTCATAGATCGCCTGGCTCTTGACCGGATTAGGATCACCGAAGCTGGTGAGATCACTGGTCGTGGTCACGATGCGATTTGTATCGTCGTAACTGAAAAGCGTTTGGCTTTTGACGTTGGGGTAGGTGATTGGGCCGCGGTTGGCGGCGCGAATTATTTTTGTCGGCCGGTCCAGCGGCTCGTTATCAGAGTAACCGCTGTAGGTCGTTCCGTTCGCGTCTTCCCCATCAACCGGACGGCCGAGATAATAATCAAACTGCATGTAGGCTGTTTGGCTCAACGCGTTAGTGACCAGCGTAGGAAAGGCATAGCTTGATTGTGCGACGGAGCTAAGCTCGACTGGCGCCGTGTTTGAGCGCGCCTCGCCATCCGGGGCGCCAAAGCGATCGCTGAAATCGATGGTCGTAGCATAACCGCGCGCGTCGATCGCTTTCACCACGTTGCCGGCGATGTCGTATTGCCCGAAGGCAGAGATCGAGCCGGTAACCGAGCCGTTCGTCAAAAGATAACGGGTTGTGCCGGTCGCATTTCCGCGCGTGGCGTAGGAAGTTGTGAAACCAGAGTCGAATCCGCTGATGCTCGGGCGATCAACCAAGGCCGCATGGTTCGTATCCGTCGCGTAGTTGTCATACTCGTAAGTAGTGCGCGCGCGCTCGACGCCGCCGGCATCGTAGACTGACGCCTGTGAAGGCAGACTGCGTAAATGGGCGCCGCTAACGGCATCGACATAATTCGTCGCCGTGATGTAAGTGGTCCTTGTCTCGCGCACAAGCGGTCCTGGCGCTCCGCTGCCGAAGTCGTATTCCTTAACGTCGTTCTGATTGTTGTAAGGAACGGTATCGTCGTAACCAAAGACGTGCTTCGAAACCAGATTCGGACTCACATCGGCAAGCGTGGAAGTTGAGTCAGTGATTCGTGGATCGTTCGGCGGTTCGCTCGGATCGCCGGGATTCCACCACCAACTTACCGGAGCCCGATTGGCCCACGTCGTCTGCGACCGTCTTAGCAAGGTAGTGCCGTCGGCGGCGTAACTTTCGGTTTGATATTCGCGACCGTCCAACCGCGCCGGATAACTGATTCCGGTAGCCGCAAAGAGCGAGTTAACTGGATCGCCATAGAAGTAATGTTTCTCTCTCGCCAGCAGAGTTCCGCTGGCGCTCAATTGATCCACAGTAATCGGGTTTCCAGATTCGCTGTAGGTCATTTTACCTTCGAGAGTCACTCCATCAGAGTAAACACGGCGCTCTTTTACTCGCCGGTAGATCTGATAATCGACGCCATCTGTGATCGCGCCTGAGCTCGCAGTGTAGTCGTACTCGATGGCGCCGCCGGTGGGCAGCACCACGCGAGCAAGTTCTGCATAGCTGTTGTACTGAAGTTGATACTGTCGATTATTTGGCAGCGTGATAGAAGCGACAACCCACGGATTCCACTGCGTGGACTGACTGGCATTGTTCAGCTCCGGGAAGAGACCCCTGTAGGTTTGAATCAAGTAGCCCGAGCGTAACGCGTTGCTCAACGTGGCGAAGTTGATCCGAATCGTGCGGCTCAGCCCGCCAAAGCCTTTGTAGGTTATCTGGTCAGAGAACGTGATGACGTAATCAGCGTAAGTGATAGTTACCTGGCGATTGAGGGAGTCGGTGATTGATGTGACTCCGCCGCTGCCGTACGTAAAGCTCAGTTTGTTGCCGTTGCGGTCGCGCATCCACGTAACATTGCCACCATCGATGCGATAGCGCGTGCCGTCGCGCAGCATCAAGTAACCCGAAGGAAAAACCCTGCTGGCGTGCCGGCTTTGCGGATCGTCATAAATGGTTGCGTCCGAGATAAAGGTTGCTGCCGTTCCGTCAGCGGTCACGAATACCGTTCCGCGAGAAGCTCCGGAACTGCAAGCAGTCGATACGGTAGCAGGTTGCCCACCGGTAAGTTGATCCCGTAGCTCATACTCAGTTCCGCCTGCTGCGGTAAAGGTAAGCCGCGTCAGTGTCTGTTGATAGATATACCTGGTAAAACCGCAGGTCTGGGTTGGATTAAGTCCGGACAGGCGGCCAACAAGTACACCAGGACCATAACCAGGCTTGGGAATCCAGGGATTCGGAACGGGCGTGAAAATATCGATGGGATTGCCGTAAGGGTCGGTAGTTTCTTGATGCCTGACGGTCCAGCCTTTCGTGTCAATCGCCAACAGCGAGACCACGCCCATTCCACCCCGACCTTGCAATCCCGCCAGTGGCAGATGGAAGTTCAGATTGCCGTTGTAAGGATTGACGCTTTCAAAGCCGCTCAGCGCATAAGATCCAGCAGGCGCGCCAGGTGACAAACCCAAGGGCGTTGAACCATCGGTCTTGCTCGTTGTCTGCCCCGCCGTCACACCAGAAAGCAGCAACATGAGCAAAGCAATTTCAAATGATAGACGCAGGCGGCGCAACCACGGTCGGCGCGAAGCTGTGAAGATGGCATTCATGACGATTCTCTTCGTGGGTAGCAGCACAACTGAGACGAAACTGCAAAACCAATCCGAGCACTTGGCGACGAGCTGCTAGGGCGCAGTGATCGTGAGGCGACAAAGCCAGCGCGGATGATCTGCCTCGGTGAGCACGTATCGACCGGGTGGTAGAGCAATCACTTCGCTCCAGTCCGGTTGCTCACGCGGAACCGGTACCTCGCGCAATTGAGCCCCGGCCTCGAGACTCAGGCGCAGGTTCGCCTGACGCAGCCCGCTGCGGTTGTCGAGCATCAGCAGAAAGGGGCCTGACGGCCGAGTGATCTGCTGCGGCTCGAACCCGTGCGGTGTGACCGTCACGAGCTCCGCTTCAATGTTCGCGATCGCTCTTGGGCGTTGAGCAGTCACTGCAGTCAGTGCCTGGCTCTTACCGGCGCTGACCGACGCACTGGAGCCGACTTTCGAGGGAAAGATCGAGCGCCTGGCTAAGGCGATTCCTGCAATGGCTACGACCAGAGCAACCAGCAGCGTCATCTTGAGAAAAGCCGGTAACGTGTGTGAAAGGTGACGAACATTCATGGGACGCCTCCTCTTGGAATGACAAGTAAACAAGTCACTCTGGTTAAGGGAGTCATTCAATCGAAGCGAAGAAACTCAATATGAAGGCTAACCGGCGAGTATGCGGGAGACCGCAGAGGCTCGGGAGGAGTTAGCACCTGTAAAAACCAACTTCACTGAACTGCGACTGAATCAAGAGCGACGATTAAAGCGGGCGGACGTTAGCAGGAACCCTTGCGGGACCAGGTTGCCACCAAGTTTAGATCAGGTTGTAATTCTATTGGGGCTAGTGCCCCGGCCCTTCAGTTCTGTCAGAGAAGCTGCGCCGGTTGATCAGATTAACCTGATGTATCTCGCCCGCCGACCGACCTTCGACGTCACTCCCTGTCGGCTCGATGTCGAGGCGATGAAACCCTTTAGTTTCGACCACATCTCGCCGGGACTCGGATTGGGCCGCCTGCTTGACGCTCCTCAGGAGGGTTCTTAGAATGAACTTGTAACCCCTGATCAACGTACAAGAGTTTTACCAAACTTAAGGAGCACTATCTGATGAGTACATCTTTTCAGCAACAAACAGACGGTTCGGAAAACAAAGACGAGATGATTGTGCAAGAGCACGAACATCAACACGAATCTGAGCACGAAGGTGAGCGTTCCGGCGTGGGCGCTTCCGTCCGCGATATGGCCGCGCGCCTGCCCGAGCAACTTTCGGCCATCGGGCGCGATATCAGCCGCACGATTGAACGGGCCATCTCGGCCAAGGATGACTATATGCTGGCCGTGAAAGTTTCGCCGGATGCGCAGATCAAATTGGGACAATTGGTCCAGGCCGGGGTCTTTGGCACGCGCGCCGAAGCCGCGTCTTTTTTGATCGACGAAGGCATCAAAACTCAAAGTGCGCTGTTCGAACGCGTCGAGCAAAAGCTCGCCGAGATCGAGCGGCTTCGCGCCGAGTTGCGTGGACTGGTCGGACAGAAGAAAACCGAAAACCAGTAAATTGACCGATGGCCTTGAGTCCTTCCTCAGAGTTGGGCTCGCGGACTCGCTCCCATCTGCACTGGCCCACGATTGCAGAGTGGAGCGTCTTTGTTAATAGGGGTCGTAACGCGGTAAACTCTAATTCTTAAGCTCTACTAGCGTCCAATTAGCCGTGAGGCACGGTTTAGATCGAGACAGCACGTGCAGAAAACTCTCCAGGTCCCACATACACCCATAGAAAAATTCACTCTCGGGAACGGGTTGCGCGTGGTGCTAAACGAAGACCACTCAGTGCCGGTGGTTTCCGTGGCCGTCTATTACGACGTCGGCTCGCGTAACGAGCGCGAAGGTCACACCGGTTTCGCGCATCTTTTCGAGCACATGATGTTCCAGGGCTCAGAGAATGTTCCCAAGGCCGCGCACTTTCAATACATCTCGAACGCGGGCGGCACCATGAACGGCACAACGTCGAGCGAACGAACCAATTATTTTGAGACTCTACCGGCTAACCAGTTGCCGCTGGCGCTGTGGCTGGAGAGCGATCGCATGCGTTCACTGAATGTCACGCAGGAGAATCTCGACAACCAGCGCGAAGCCGTCAAGGAAGAAAAGCGTCTGCGTTATGACAACCAACCTTACGTCAACGGATTTCTGCGACTGTTCGAAATGTGTTTTCGTAACGCGGCGAACGCGCATTCGACGATTGGATCGATGGAAGACCTGGACGCGGCTACGGTTAAAGACATTCGCGAGTTCTTCCGCATCTATTACGCGCCCAACAACGCCGTGCTCTCGATCGCCGGAGATTTCGATCAGCAGGAAACGCGCCGGATGGTCGACAAGTATTTTTCTACGATCCCGCGTCAGCCTGAGCCTCCGCCCGTCGATGTGAGCGAGCCGGAAGAAGTGATGGAACGTAACGACGTTTTTCTCGACAAGCTGGCGCCGGTGCCGGCATTTGCGCTGGGCTGGAAAATTCCGTCACGACGAAGTCCCGAATTTTACGCGCTCTCGCTGGCCAGCCACCTGCTGTTCGAAGGAGAGAGCGCGCGGCTTTATCAGAAACTGGTCAAAGGCGAAGAATCCGTAGTCCAGATTCAGGGCGGCATCGACGAGCGCCGCGGGCCTTCGGGATTGTTCATCGTGGTAATTCCCAAGCCCGATCGCGATGGCCGGCAAATCCGCGACGCGATTTTGACCGAGCTTAGAGACCTCGCCGTCGTGGGGCCGAGTGATGAAGAGATGGAGAAGTTGCGCAACAACCTTTTCAACAGCTCTGTGCGCAGCCGGCAGTCGTCACAGTATCGGGCGCAGCAACTCGCCGAGTTCGAGCTTTACGACCGGGATCCCGAACTATTCAACACCGACCTGCAGAACTATCTGGAAGTGACGCCGGCGCAAATTTCCGCGGCGCTGCGCCGTTATCTGGATACTGACAATCGGGTGTTGCTCGAAATTGTCCCGGCGCCAGAAGAAGCCGCGCCGGCCACGCCGCAACCTCCCGGCGAACCGAAGCAGCCGACTGCTCCACTGCCGCAAGTTCCCCCTGCTCCGGACGATCCGACTACGGGCTCACTCCAGGCGCCACAAGTGACCGCACCAGCGCGTGAATCAACCTGATTTTTTCTGAAAACGAAACAAACAAAGCTGCCGCATGACTGAAATCGAAGCCTTTCGCCGCCAAATGCCGCCGCCACTTCAGGCGCGGCCGCTGAATCTTCCCGAGCATTTCGAGACCAGGCTGCCAAACGGGCTGGGATTGGTAGTGGTCGAAGACAAGCGCCTGCCGTTAATTAGTTTTCGCCTGGCGTTTCGCAGCGGTGATGCGAACGATCCGCCGGCGCTGCCGGGATTGAGCGACATGATGACGCATCTGTTGACCGAAGGCACCGCGACCCGCAACAGTCGCGAGATCGCCGAACAGGTCGAACGTCTGGGTGCGACCCTGACCGTCGGTTCTGGTTCAGATTTCACTACGGTCGCGGCTTCCTCGCTTTCACTCTATGCCGAAGAAATTCTCGAGTTATTGGCTGAGGTTACTTTGAGCCCGTCTTTTCCGCAGAATGAAATCGATCTGGCGCGCGAGAACACCAAGCAGCTTTTAATTCAGCAAAGGGCCCAGCCGAATTTTCTGGCTTCCGAGCGTTTGGCTCAAGTCATGTTTGGCGAGCATCCTTACGCGCGCGTGTCGCCGACGCCCGAATCGCTGGATGCTCTCAGCCGCGCGGACTTTGTGAGGTTTCGCGAGTCAACCTTTATTCCCAACAATGCCGTAATGATCATCGTCGGTGATGTCGAATCGGATTCGATCGTGGCCCGTATCGAACAACTCCTGGGTGGCTGGCAGCCCGGCGAGCTGCCTGATTTGAATTTTCCCGCGCTACCAAAGCAGGCCGCGCGCGCGGCTTATCTGGTGGACAGACGCGGTTCGGCGCAATCGAACATCGTGATCGCCAATCACGGAATAACGCGCACGAGCCGTGATTACTTCCCGATGTTGTTGCTGCACACGGTCCTCGGAGCCAACGCTTCGTCGCGTTTGTTCATGAATCTCCGCGAAGAGAAAGGCTACACCTACGGCGCTTACTCGAATCTGGACGCGCGGCGTCTGGCCGGAACGTTTCGGGCCACGGCGGAAGTGCGCACCCCGGTTACGGGCGCGTCGCTGCATGAATTCTTCTATGAGCTCAACCGCGTTCGCGACGAAGCGGTATCTGACGAGGAAATCAAAAACGCCAAGTCCTATCTTACCGGAGTGTTTCCGATTCGCATCGAAACTCAGGACGGCCTCACCGATCAACTGGTGAGCATCAGGATGTACGATTTGCCCGACGATTATTTGCAGACTTATCGCGATCGGATTAATGCGGTCACTGCCGAAGATATTCAGCGCGTCGCGCAAGAATATGTCAGACCCGAAGAAGCTGTGATCGTTATCGTGGGGGACGCCGCCGAGACCAGCGATCAAGTCAAACCATATTCAGAAACGATCGAGCTCTACGATACTGAAGGAAATCGGAAGCCGTAGGCAGTGATCCTCGGTATCGGCTTTGGTTCAGCTTTGAGTTGGGTGAGAAACTCTTTTGGATTACTTCACAGTTCATCGGTGAATTGTCATAGCTGTAGCCTGCGTTAGCCGTACTGGTCAGCTTGTTGAATGGCTGATAGCGCCGTCGTAAGTGAATCGAGTAGTCGTGGGTGAGAGGAAGAGGCGATAGCACGCTTGCAGTTCGCGCAATTCGCCGTCCCAGCGCATCGTATTTGTACGTGACGACGTTACCATTCGGCAACGTGACCTGTTTGAGTCTGTTCTCGAAATCCCACGCGTAAGTTGTCGTGCCGCTTGAGTCAGTCTTCGAAACGAGATTTCCGTTCGCGTCGAAGCTGTAGGTCGCGGATGCCGTTGAGACCAATCGGTTGAATGGCTGGTAGCCGTAGCTGGGCTGAGATGCGAAGCAGTGCGATTGCCAACCGCATCGTAGCTGTAATTCTCAGACGGCATCTCAAAATTGCTCACGCCCGTCAAACGATCCACAGCGTCGTAGGTATAAGCACGCTGCGCCGTCTGAGTTGTCCAACTCGAAATGTTATTCGCGTTGTTGTTGCTGTAGAGATTTCCGCTCAGTGTCGTCCCGCCCGCCATTTGCATCAAGCTCGTCACAGAGCAGATCAGAGCTCTTTACCTTAGAGCTCCCATTGTCGCTGTAAGGACAAAGGTCAAAGCCAAGAGAGTTCAAATAAGCGAACGGTTCCGTTACTGGACGGTCGTAGGGGCTGCGATCACTCCGTACCAAACGCCATTTTCGCGAGCCTCTTGAGTGGCAGGAACATCATAAATAACGATCACCGTATCATTCGCATCGAAGGCCTACCATTTCTGAGAGTCTGTTCTAACCGTCGAGTAAAACAAGCACTATTGTCGAGCAGAGTTACTGACGATTTCGCAGACTCCCAAGTCACAACCAGACCTCCTCTCTTTATGAGGTCGAGTAGCGTTGGAATCGCACGGGGATTACCCCACTGACCTAAAGCCCAGCAGGCAGCACCGCGTACATTCTGTCTTAATCTGGGGTTCTTAGGTGTCGCCGCTGTGGTAACGCCGAACAAGAGCTCAGCTGTCACTACTGGCATCCGAGGCGTAAGGAATTTCATTGAGCGGTGATTTCCGGAAAGCCCACAGCGCTCGTTTCATCTCCTTCCCATCGGAGTCGGTGAGCATACTCTTCATTGAGCGCAGAAAGCTGCGCGCCAATTACTGGCATTACTCCCTGAAGCGCCTGGAACGCGTCAATTCCACCGGCACACAAGACCGTTTCAGACCCGATACCCGTTATCTGAAATGGAACGTAGAAGTCGGAAGAATCCGGAAATTGTCTTGGCTTGCCAAGTTTTATGATGACGAGTCTTCTGCTCCCATCGTCCTCGGCAAGATAGAGTTCTCTTGTCGCGATGATTTCGCCTAGCTCATATGTCATATTCGCTCCGATTATTCGCTAATCAATGGTGGTTCTGGCAAGTTTCTTAAACAGGCCGCCAATCTTGCGTTTACGCTCGCCCAGCATCTCTGCCGAGCCGCCGGATTTGGCAATATCCTGCATAAGCTGTTGTCGTTCTCCCACTGAATGATGCACTTCCGCTCACGATCCGGATTTTGAGGCGGGTTAGGTGACCAAGGTCGTGTGTCTGCCTTTTCGCACGTCTTCTCTCCTCCACTGCAAATCCGGTAACCAATGTAGGCGCCGATTCCCGCGCCTGATATTCCGCCGACAACCGGTCCGGCCACCATTCCCACGACCGCGCCCGTGGAAGCGCCACTTGCCCCGCCGATCACTGTCCCTTCCGGGCCGACAAATGAACCGCCTCCTCCACCGAGCAGGCCACCAATGGCGGCGCCGGCGGCTGGCCCGAACACCGTTCCTGCTATCGTTCCCACGATTCCTCCGGCTCCGGCACCAATGATCGCTCCCACGATTGGGTCGCAGCGCTGCAAGCCACTTGGATCTCGGAATAGTAGCGGACGGTTCTTAACATAGCCGAAGAGGTTTACATCACCGCCACGGAATCCAATCGGATCCTCGGAAATGAATCTTCCCAACTGCGGATCGTAGAACCTTGCACGGTAGTAAAGCATTCCAGTGTCAGGATCGCGTTCGCGACCGGTATAGCCATACCTAGTCCGGCCGCTACCTCCGCCGTTGCCAAATGAGTCGTAATTTTGCTGCTCTAAGATGTTCTCATTTATATCGCTCAATCCTGCGGTGGAACCAAGATGATCTGTCAAGAAATACGATACGCCACTCGTGCTGCTTGTTTGCCGCAGATGGTTGTCAAAGCCGAGCCCGTTAAGATACGTCGCTCCAACTGACCAATCTGCGTTAAGGTCAATTAGTACATCGTTGCCGTCATAGACGTAACGCTCATTTGCGCCGGCACTGGTGCTGCGCAGAATCCGGCGGTCCAAACCGTCGTATGCATAGCTAA
>Ga0207646_10007732_pt1 | contig 10881 bp, 12 predicted proteins | sample KBSK5502metaG_FD_184343 | JGI IMG/M metagenome (GOLD analysis project Ga0207646, IMG submission 184343) | Corn, switchgrass and miscanthus rhizosphere microbial communities from Kellogg Biological Station, Michigan, USA - KBS K5-50-2 metaG... | ecosystem: Host-associated > Plants > Roots >...
CCGCATTGACACGATCGTGCTGTACAACACCGAGTCTGATCGGAGAAGCCTAGTCGAGACGTTCGTCAAGGATGGATTGGCGACAGGGCAAGATGTCGTCTTTCAGGTAGCTAAGGCCGAGGTGCCATTCTATCGTGCAATACTGAAGGGGTCAGCCCTGACGGATACGTTTCTAGGGGAGCGCTCGGTTACTATCCAGCCGATAGAAGGAACAGTGGCCCCTAGAGAGATCAACGGCTCTCTACCAGCATCAGTCGTGGGAGAGAGGAGAGAGCTGATTGATCTCGACGAGATGGATCTGGATCGCTGTCGGGACATAATTGATCAGATCACGATACAGGATTCTAACTCAAGACCCAAACACGCGGGTCGAATTTGGGCCTTGAATGTGGATGGAGCTCATCCGGGGGTGCTCGATTTGCTTCAACGAACTAACCCGACTGCGAGAGTGATTGACTTGGCGATGCAACAAGACGCGTTTTCAAGCATGGTCAATATGAAGCATCCAGATATTCTCGGAAACCGATTGCTGTTAGAATACGAGCCTACCGGTGACTATGAAGAAATCGTGAAGAAATTTGTTAGAGAGTTCCAGGCAAACGTTGAGTCAGTTGCGATCTTCACCAGCGCGGGAAGTCCCATTTACCGCCAATTCAGAGACCAGAGAAACATCAGCCTCTTCAGCTTCAGCACCAAGACTTCGAGTCCGGCGAGGCTTTCCGACGAACAGGTCCTGTTGCCCGAGAGAGACACGTCGCTTCTGCTGGACGCAGTCGACAAGTTACTCCAAGCGATTTCAAAGAAGAGAATCGGAATAGTATTCGATGTCTTTACAGATATCATTCTCTCACAGGGATTTGAGAAAGCCTATGGTGTTCTGTCATCCGTCGTAGAAATGACGGAATCGGAAATCGCTTCAATTCTAGTCCTCATCAACTACGGTGCACTTGAACCAAGAGTTCTGGGAGCAGTCCGAGGTCTCTTCCGATCACAGCTACGCTTCAACTTTGAAGGTCTCAAAACCATCAAGCTTCAGGGAAGCCGGCTGGAAGGGAGCTTTGAGGATGAGGCACTGTCCGGGGTTCGCGAGTCTTCAGGAGGAATCAGGACATGAGCGCGCGTAGCCAGCCTTTCGAACAACTTCTCTTAGAGTGCATTGATGAAGGGCTCTCTGTCCTGGGTAATGAGCCACGTCAGGCGCTCTACCAGTACCTGTTAACAATCTGCTCCCTGCCACGTGAAGAGATTCCTGGCAGAGTGGCCGACTTTGCCGCGGGATTAAGGAAATCGCTTGGCGGGGCCTCGAAAGTCATCGAAAGGATCATATTGAGAAAGCTGTTCCAAAAAACTGGGTCCAATTTCAGAGAGACAATCGACACGGAATTCACAGAGTATGTTGCTGATGCAAAGCGGCGATACGAGATAATTTCACACCGGCACGGAGTCGCCGAAGATTCCACTGATCCATCAAGATCAAAGAAGGGACAGGTCACCGGTTAGATTGTCCACAAGGTTCGAAGGCGCAGGGCCGATCCCGAGGCAGGTAACAGTATCAGGAGGAACTTGAGTGAGGCCCCTGTCACGGACGAGATAGACCGGAAGTCCATTCCTTCTCGCTGTATTCTCAAGGTCCAACAATGTCTCAAGGTCGGGTACCTTGAGAGCAATCTTACGCTGACCCTCTTGTAGCCAAGCCTTCCACCATTGCGGAAAGTGAATACGGGCTTCTTGAGCGGCGCTTACGGCGGCGTGAGCGCATTGCACAGCCATTTTTCCTCGGCCAATATTTAGATCCAGTCGGATTATCAGCGCTTGCTTGTACTCGAACTCTTGCGACATTTCGCACCTGGCGCAATTGTTACAGTATTTAACGGAGCTAAGAGAAGCGGGGAGAAGACTGGGTTAACTAGGTTGGAAGTCATTTCGGCGAAGATATCCGCCATAGTGCACGCAACCGAGGATATGGATAGGGTTCTTCAAGCGTTATCCCGGGTGTTTCCTGACGGGACTCTTCCTTCGAAACCGGAGACACGAAGGTTCAACGGACATTATGGAAACGAGATTCGAATTGTCGATCTGTCCATTCGCGGTGCAACAGTCCGTTCATTCCTGAAATATCTGTGGATGAGTTTGGCGAGTTTTGATCGTGTGTTAATTCTAGACACGTTAGAGAAGGATCTCGACCCCAGTGGCGGGCTACACTTGCGCTTGGACAAGGAAGAACTCTTTCGGGGAATCCTTAGAATGAAGGATCAGGACCCGATCAAGATCCACCTTTCATTCAGGAAAGAAATCAAGTCCGATCTCGATCTTAACAGGGGAGTCGAACAACTCCTAGAATCTCTTGATAACAGTTCTGGGTCCTCCCATGACCGCTCGGAGGTCGTAGGCTAGACGATATTACGTAGTTCGTGACAGTTCTCTTTGGGGAATGAGGACGCCAGTCCCAGCATGACCTCTCCACGGGATGATATTCTCTGCGACGGGCCGACCCCACGTTTGAATCACTGGCCGGAAGAATCGTGGGAAAGGTTTTAGTACGCACCTACGAGTTCGCTCTTTCGAAATCCATCTAGGTGCAAAAATTTGTCGATGTTTGCTGTGCCCGGCGCTTATGATCGGGCGATTACTGTGTTCTCCCCTGACGGGAGACTGTTCCAGGTCGAGTACGCAAGCGAGACTGTAAAGCGGGGCGCGACTGTTCTTGGAATCGCTTCTCCGGAAGGAGTCGTTCTCGCAGCCGAGGAGAGAGCTGGATCTAAACTTCAAGATTTATCCTTCATGTGGAAGATATTCCAGATCGACGAACACGTTGGAACGGCCGTTGCTGGGCTAAGCTGTGACGCTCACATTCTCGTCGATCAGGCAAGAGTCTACGCCCAGAGCAACAAGCTCATGTACGACGAACCTATCGACATTGAAATCCTCACAAGGCGAATCGGAGAGATCAAACAGCTCTACACTCAGCATGCCGGAGTAAGACCATTCGGCATCTCAATGCTCTTCGGAGGAGTCGACAAGAAGGGCAGCAGGCTGTTCTGGACAGATCCCAGCGGGGCCTTCTTCGCCTACCGGGCCTGGGCTATCGGAGCTGGCGGCGACGCTGCGAACGAGATACTTGAAGCGGAATATCGGGATAACCTCACCATGGATGAAGCACTCTTACTCGGAATGAAATGCATGACTAAAGTGCTGGAAGGCAAGGCAGAGCCTCAGAAGATCCGAGTAGCGATTATTCCGCGAGATACTGGAAAGTTCCAGAAACTCCCGGTTGAAGAGGTTGACAAGTATCTTCGAAGGATGGACGCTAGCAAAAAGGCTCCGGCTGGCAAATGAGTGACAAGTACACAACCGCTCGTTTAACAAAGGGACAGGACCACTTCGAAATACTCGTAAAACCCCAACCAGCACTAGACTACAAGCTTGGAAAACAAGTGCCCATCGCTCAAGTACTTCTAATCGAGGAAATTTACTCAGATTCAAGCAAAGGGACTAGGGCGTCGGAAGAGAAGCTCCAGAAATACTTCGGCTCCACCGACCCGCAAAAAATCGCCGAGGAGGTAATGAAGAGCGGCGAGCTCCAACTCACGACCGAGCAACGGCGACAGCTGATGGAGGAGAAGAGACGACAAATCGTTACTATAATCACACGTAACGCGATCGATCCCCGAACGGGGACGCCTCATCCGCCTCTGAGAATAGAACAAGCGATGGGACAGGTTCGTCTCTCGATAGATCCTTACAAGAGCGCCGAGGAACAGGCGAAGGCGGTCCTGGAGGAGTTGAGACCCATTCTTCCGATCAAGATGGAGCAGATGCGCATAGCTGTCAAGGTTTTTCCCGAACACGCCGCCAGAGCCTACAACGCTTTCAAGAGCTTCGGGACGGTGAGTCGGGAGGAATGGCAGTCGGACGGATCTTTAATGGCGGTTATTGAAATGCCAGCTGGAATGTATGGCTCATTCATCGACCGAGTTGGAAAGTTGACGCAAGGAACTATTCAGACAAAGGTATTGACATAGTAGGTGGCAAGAAGATGGTCCTAGTCGCAGAACCAAAACAGGTAGTCGCTCCTGGAGAGCTGCTTGCAGAAGGAGATCATCTGCTCGGCGACAATGCATACAAGATTGGAACCCAAATTTATTCAGCTTGCATTGGGATCTTGGAGGTTGACGGAAACAGGGTTTTCGTCGTTCCCCTTAAAGGCGGATACTTTCCACGGGCCGGCGACCTCGTCGGCGGGAGAATTGTGGACATTGGATTATCAGGATGGTCCGTGGACATCCGCGCACCGTACGAGGCAATGTTGCCTGCATCTGAGACTCCAGGTCCCAGAGGGCCTAGAAGGCACGACCTTTCCTCCACCTTTGATGTTGGGGACATGGTATTGGCGGAAGTACTTGATTTTGATCGAACCAGAGACCCCTTACTTACAGCCAAGGGTCCTGGCCTGGGAAAAGTATCAACTGGCCGGGTCGTCGAGATAAGCGCGGCCAAGATTCCGCGTCTAATCGGGAGAAAGGGCTCCATGATTAGCATGCTGAAGAATGAGACTAGATGCCAGATCACCGTAGGCCAGAACGGTGTCGTGCTGGTCTGGGGCAAGTCTCCAGAGGACGAGAGAGTTGCAGTAGAAGCCATATACATGGTTGAACGCGAGGCCCACACGAGAGGACTAACCGACCGCATAAGGGAAATGATAGCGAAATCTAGGATGGTTGAACAAGTTGCCGGAACCCAAACAGCCTGAAAAACTGATCGATGAGAAAGGATTGCGGATCGACGGCCGTCGCCTAGATCAGTTACGGCCTTTGAAACTTGAGGTTGGCCTCCTTGACAAGGCCGACGGGTCCGCCTACATAGAACAAGGAAAGAACAAGATACTTGTCGCGGTCTATGGCCCGAGAGAGGCGCATCCCAAACATATCGCTATGCCTGAAAGAGCAGTCATCAGATGCAGGTACCACATGGCGCCCTTCTCAGTCGACGAGAGAAAGTCACCCGCGCCTTCAAGACGTGAGATGGAACTCTCAAAGGTCATCCGAGAATCCCTTGAACCAGTCGTCTTGACCGACCTGTATCCTCGAACTACAATAGATGTCTTCATAGAAGTCCTCCAGTCCGACGGCGGATCGCGATGCGCGGGGATCACAGCTGCCTCTCTAGCCTTGGCTGATGCCGGAATCCCAATGAAAGAGCTAGTTGCGGCTTGTGCAGTAGGCAAGATACAAGGAAAGATGGCGCTAGATCTATCGGACGCAGAAGACAAGTATGGAGACGCGGACCTTCCAGTAGCCCTCGTCCCCAACATGGGGCTAGTGACGCTCCTACAAATGGACGGCAATCTAACGACTGCAGAGTTTGAACAAGGCCTCTCGATGGCCATAGAAGCTTGCAAGACAATACACACCATGCAAAGAGAGATTCTCAAGAAGAAATTCGCCACCGTCAAAGATGCCGCTGAGGAAAGAGAAGAACCGGAGATAGTTGCATAATGTCAGCCACCCCACAGTTTCCACCGGTGGCCAAGCTGGAACAGAAGACCGTAATCGACTTGGTTGCGAAAGGCAAACGGATTGATGATCGAGGCCCAGAGAGCTACCGACCGATCCAGATCCAGGTAGGGCTCATCGAAAAGGCAAACGGCTCCGCGCAGGTCTACCTAGGTAAGTCAAAGGTACTTGCCGGAATCAAGATCGAGACCGGTGAACCCTTTCCAGACACACCAGACGAAGGCGTCTTGACCGTGAACGCAGAACTAGTCCCGCTAGCGTCGCCGTCTTTCGAGATGGGTCCTCCCAGCGAAGCGGCCATAGAACTCTCTAGAGTCGTTGACAGGGGAATAAGGGAGTCCAAGGCTGTCGACCTGAAATCCCTCGTTATCCAGAAGGGAAAGAAAGTTCAAGTTGTCTACGTGGACGTTTACATCCTCGATCACGACGGCAATCTGATCGACGCTGCGTCAATGGCTGCACTGGCAGCACTCGTCAACTCAAAAGTCGCCAAACTAGAAATGAAAGGCGACGAAGTGATCGTGAAGGGCGGGCTTCATCAACTCCCCCTAAACAACCATCCAGTCGCTGTCACTTTCGCCAAGATCGACAAGACAATAGTTGTGGATCCTTCTCTCGACGAGGAACGAGTGATGAGCGCGAGACTAACTGTAACGATAGACAAGAACGGCAACCTGTGCGCAATGCAGAAGGGTGGACTCTACGGTTTTACCCCAGATGAGTTGAAGAAGGCGGTCCACTTGGCTGTCGCGAAGGCGGCAGAGAACCGGGCCAAGATTCTCGCTGCGGCGAAGGGCTAATGACTCGCAAGACAGGCCTCGCCGGCGGCTTCGGCGCACGGTACGGAACGGTCACCCGGCGCCGGTACATATCGATAGTTACGGGTCTCCGTTCGAAACACGAATGTCCGAGGTGCATGTTCAAGACCGTAAAGAGATGGAGCGTAGGAGTCTGGCTCTGCAGAAAGTGCGGATTCAAATTCGCTGGAGGCGCCTACTCACCAACGACGAAGCTTGGAGAAATAGCCGCTCGGGCCACACGAGGACTAATGAGTCCCTCCACCTTGTCTACGGAGCTCGATAGTCTCAGAGGCGGCGCCAGAGTCGCGCCGTCGGTGGTCGTCGCGATAAAGAGGCCGAGAGCGAGGAGAAGAAAAGCCGCAGTCGAGCCTGTAGCAGAACCCGCTGAGAAAGTTGAAGCAAAAACCGACGAGGAAGCCCAGGGAGAAACTGAGACTCCCACAGAAAACTAGGCCAGAGAGTACCTCCGCAGAAATTACGCTAGAAATCGGCTTACCGTCTTCGAGACTCGCCGAAGCCGTTTACAAGTCTCTTCTGCCGGAGACGACGCAACCGTCCGGATTCAGATCTCACGTATCTGTGAAACAGAAGGGGAGATCTCTAGAATTGCACATTCTCGCCGATGACATTGTGGCGATGCGAGCGGCATCGAACACGTTCCTCCGATTCGTAGTTGTCGCGTTGAAGACCGTGAATGTTGTCGCACCCTTTTATAGTGAGGCAAGCGATGAATGATTTCAAGATCATCAGGTAGCATTTTTGACCGAAGAGGTTGAGCTTCCACCGCAGTTACAAGAGCAACTCGGCAGACTTCAACAACTACAGCAGACATTGCAGGCGGTGATGACCCAGAAACAGCAACTGGAGATCGAGGCTTCAGAAACAGACAAGGCCATTTCAGAACTCGACAAGGTCATAGACCAGACTCCCGTATACAAGAGCGTGGGAAGCCTACTCATTAAGTCGGACCGGCAGACCCTCCTAACGGAACTGAAGGAGAGAAAGGAGCTGCTGGGAACCAGGATTACGGTTCTTGGCCGACAGGAAGAGAGAACCAAAGAGAGAATCAAGGAGCTTCAGGAGAAGCTGCAGGAAAAGCTCCGACCAACCAGCTCGGCCAACTGAGAGATAATCCTCTGAAGTCCACCGAGACTGAAAAGACCAGCTGGGCTTCGCATATCCGATCCCTCGTCTCGAGAATCAGTTCATCAAGCAGCGTCGCCATTCTCTGCCACCAGAACGCAGACCCAGATGCAACCTGCTCAGCATTCGCTCTCCAAGTCTTGCTGAAGACACTCTCACCCGCAACCTTGACGAAGATTGTGTGTCCCGAAGGAGTAAGTGCCTCGACGAAACAACTGCTCGAAAATCTGGGAATAACCGTACCCGACGGAATCCTCCCCGCAGGCATGGACGCCGCGATATTGGTTGACACCAATACGCCGGACCAACTAGGAAAGATCGGGGAGAAGATCCGGCAAGGCGAGATACCTATAATTGTAGTTGATCATCATCATCCACACCCCGACACCAAAAAGATAGCCTCGATAATGATTGTAGACGAATCTGCGGCGGCAGCTGCCGAAGTAGTGTACCAACTCTTTCGCGCCTCCAAGACCGAGCTTGGCGCGGTTGAGGGTAGGGCTTTGCTCGCCGCGATCTTTGTAGAGACCAAGCACTTTTTGCTGGCCAGGGAATCGACTTTCAACGTCGCGGCCGGGCTGGTTAAGGCAGGCGCCGACCCGAGACACCTGTCAGAAATCCTGTCGACACCAATGAGTCGGTCCGAACGTGTAGCACGTCTCAAAGCAGCGGGACGATCGCAAATATCTATGATGGGCAACTGGATTGTCGCCACATCCGACCTGGGTTCTTACCAATCATCAGCGGCGCGAGCATTGCTATCTCTTGGTGCTCACGTCGCTCTTGTCGCAGGGGAGTCTAAGGACAAGGTTCGCGTAAACATGAGAGCCACGGAGGACTTCCACAACAAGACCGGGGTTCACTTGGCGAGAGACCTATCAATCCCCATCGGGAAGAAGCTGGGCGGCGTTGGAGGCGGTCATCCCACCGCAGCTGGGCTGTCAGTTCCTGGACAGGTCCAGGACATCTTGAAGATCTGTATTGATGTGCTCAGAGAGTCAGCTGGCCCATTCCAGACCTAATATAGCGCACTCTTCCGATTCATCCAGGATAGAGTAGCAACCCGAAAGTGAGTAGGTCGTGGCCCATGCCCCTAGAGAGATCATCCTCGCGAAAGACCTCGGTTTCCAGTATGTTGGGGCCCGAAAGGCGGCTATTCAAGGAATAGACCTCGCCATCAAAGAAGACGAGTTCATTCTCCTTACCGGTCCCAGCGGCTGCGGAAAGACAAGCCTCTGTCGCTGCTTGAACGGACTCATCCCGAACTTCTACCAGGGAGAGTGGACCGGCGAATTGCTTGTCGACGGTCTGAGCGTGACGGCTCAACTCACTAGTGAACTCTCCCGTAGAGTTGGGTACGTGTTTCAGAATCCGGAGAATCAACTGTTCGCTCTGACTGTCGAGAAGGATATCGCGTTCGGGCCTGAGAATCTGGGTCTGAGTAGGGAGGAGATTAGGCAGAGAGTGGACGAGGCGATGAATGCAACTGGTACTCTAGCGCTGAAGGATCTCGCGCCCTACGAGTTGTCTGGTGGCCAGCAGCAGAGGGTAGCTCTCGCAGGGGTCCTTGCTATGAAGCCGAGCGTGATCGTCCTAGACGAGCCTACATCGTTTCTCGATCCTCGCACAGCGGAGGAAGTGATGAGGGCAACGGATGATCTGCGGAGAGAGCTCGGACTGACCATTCTTGTCGTGGAGCATCGACTGGATCTTGTCGCGAGGTACGCTGACCGGATTGTTGTCATGGATGGCGGGAAGATTGTGGCAGATGGTGACCTTGAGGAGACTCTGGACGAAAAGTTTGATCTCTTGGAAGGTTTGGGCGTTGGAGTTCCCAGGGTAAGTCTTCTCTGGACTATGTTGCGACGAGACGGATTAGTGTCGGGGAAAGTCCCCACCCATGTCGAGACCGCTTCCGCATCTCTGCAAGGGATGATGAACCAATGATCGCGCTCGACAAAGTCTCCTACACTTACCGCTCGGGCCAGAGAGCCCTGACAGATATCGACTTGAACCTTGAAGGAGGCGACTTCATTGCGATAATGGGCGAGAACGGAGCCGGAAAGACCACTCTCGCCAAGCATCTGAACGGTCTACTGAAACCGTCTCAAGGACGGGTCATGGTTGACGGGGAGGATACGCGGAAGGCTAGTGTGGCGAAACTTTCAAGGAAGGTGGGTCTGGTTTTCCAAAACCCTGATCACCTACTGTTTTCAGAGACGGTGAAGGATGAGGTAGCATTCGGGTTGAAGAACTTCGGATTCGCACCGGAAGTAGTTGAGAAGCAGGTGACGCGGACCCTTGAGGCCCTTGGTCTGGCGGAGTACGCAGAGACCTCGCCATTCCTCCTAAGCGGGGGCGAGAGGAAGAGAGTGGCGCTCGCTGCCATCCTCGCCACAGAGCCAGATTACCTGATACTGGACGAGCCCACCATCGGACAGGACTATCAGCAGAAAGAGCGGTTACGGAACTTCATCCTCCAGCTATACTCGCAGGGGAAAGCGGTGGTGATGATAACCCACGACGTCGAGTTTGTCGCGGAGTCCAACCCAAAAGTCATACTCTTGTCACAAGGGAGAATCGTCGCTCGAGGCCCGGCTGATTCTGTACTGTCGAAGGATGATCTGGTGAAGAAGGCGTCCTTGGTTAGGCCTCAGATGAGCAGGCTCTTCAGTGAGCTAACGAAATATGGGCTGCCTAGCGATGTTATTGATGTTCACAGAGCCAGGATATTGCTGGAGGAGAAGCTTTCAGAGGTGAAAGTCCGTGTCGCTCAGAACTCTTGAAGGATTCAAGTTCTCAACCCTGAAGACTCCAGTTCACCTGCTGGATCCACGAACGAAATTCCTGATGGTAGTCGCGGTCCTAGTGCCCGCGCTGCTATTCGCCAACATATACGTTATGATCGTCCTGCTTCTCTCTCAACTTCCACTGCTACTTGTGGGAAGAGTCGCCAGAAGATGGGCTCTGTCCCTTAGGGCGGGAGTCTTTCTTTCAGCGCTCATCTTTGTCGTGAATCTTTTCACAGGATCCTACCTGTCAGCGATTGCCTTGACTCTCAGGTTTCTTGTCCTGCTAACATCATTCAGTCTCTTCTTCATGACAACATCTCCGGACGATCTCGGACTCGCGCTCGACAGAATCGGTGCGATCAGATGGTTGTCTCGCCGATGGCTCGGATACCCCAACGCGCTCTCCTTCACATTCACCACTGCGATAAGGCTCGTCCCGACATTGGCAGTTGACGCACAGACAGTCGTGGATGCCCAGAGGTCAAGGGGTTTAGAACTAGACAAGGGGAACTTGCTGAAGAGAGTTAGGAACTATATTCCGATTCTGATTCCACTGTTGTTGATCGCAATTCGGAGGAGTCTGGAACTTGCTGAGGCTTTGGAGTCTAGGGGTTTCCCCGGGAAAGAGGGAAG
>Ga0207646_10007736_pt1 | contig 10878 bp, 12 predicted proteins | sample KBSK5502metaG_FD_184343 | JGI IMG/M metagenome (GOLD analysis project Ga0207646, IMG submission 184343) | Corn, switchgrass and miscanthus rhizosphere microbial communities from Kellogg Biological Station, Michigan, USA - KBS K5-50-2 metaG... | ecosystem: Host-associated > Plants > Roots >...
CAGCTTTTCGAGGAAGTCGGACGGCCCATCGTATTCGTCGACCTCCATCCAGCTGCGCCCGATCTCCTCGATCCCGTGGGAGTCCGAGCCCGTGGCTGCGACCTTGCCGAGCTCCGCAGCCAGCTCCGCGGCGGCGCGATTCGCGTCAGGCCCCGCCCACGGGTTGTACGTCTCGATGATGTCGATGCGATCGGCGAGCTCGACGATGCGCTCGCTGCGAAAGTGCGATCGGTTGCGGTCGAGCGGATGTGGAATGTAGGTGAGGCCGCCCATCTCGTGGATCAGGTCCATCGCCTCCTCCGGGCGCAGGTAGGGCGGCACGCGTCGCGTGATGAAAAGGCCGATGAGCTCGCCTTCTCGGGTCTTCGCCTCCTCACCCACGATGGTCAGCTCTGGTGCCAGCTTCGCCAGCTCCAGCGCTCCCTCGGCGGTGTTGTGATCCGTCAGCGCGATGCGATCGAGGCCGCATTCGTGAGCGCGCCTGATCAGCGCGTCGAGCGAGGTGGAGCTGTCGTGCGAATAACGCGAGTGGAGATGCAGGTCGACCCGCACGCGAACGAGTCTAGGGGCGCGGCCGGAAACCTTCGCCGAGAGATTCGGCGATCCAGGTGGCCCAGATTCGGGTGAAGCTCCGAGCAGCGGAGCGAGCGCATTGGACAACTGCGTGAGCGAGCAGCACAGGAGCTGAACCCGAAGATGGGCCGCATGGGCGCCGAAGATCCGGCGGACGCCTTTTCGGCCGCGCCTCTATGAGACCTGGGCTGCCTCGCTGAGCTGGCGCCGGCGCGCACCCGCGAACAGCGGGATCACGTCAGCGGGGCCGCGGCTGCGACACGCCTGCTCCATGAGCGCCGCCTGCGCGTCGTAGATGATCTCCATGACCTGCGTGGGTCTACGTTCGCGGCCCAGCCGCGCCGGCAGTTCCGGATGCGCCTGACGCAGGACGACCATCAAACGAGCGACGAGCCATCCGGGCACGATTCGCATCTCCTGCACCATGCACTCTTCGACCCAGTAGAGCAGCTCATCTGATTCGCGCAGCATGCGGCGCGGAGTCATCGCCTGCTGGCGCCTTCGATGCCATCTGAAATGCTGGTCTTGCTCTTCGATCGTTCGCTGGAGCATCGAAGACCCACTATATCAGCGGCTCCCCGCGCCACTTTTCATTTGTGCGGGATAGAACAGGGTGCGCCAGCCATCCGCCGCGCGGATCAGGTGAACCTCTCGGTCGAGCGTCCATTCCTTCCATTCCTTGCGGACGTGATATCGCAAGGCCATCCGCGCGACGTCGCTGTACGTGCGCTCATGGCGGCGGTCGGTCCATGTGTCGAGGACCTGGACGTCGAGCACGTCGACGTCGAGCAGCTCCGTGTCGTCGCCGAGGCGCGGCACGTCGCGGATGAACATCTCACGCCCGCCCCAGGCCCGCTGTGCGTCGTCGGCGATCATGTCCCACATCTCGTCGAAACGGCCCTCGGCGTGCAGCTTCATGAAGCGCATCTCGAAGCCGGCGGGGGCGACGGTCGCCGGCGCCGGCGCGGCCGCCCGGCCGGAGCGTTCGAAATCGTCCGCCCGCCAGGTGGTGAACCGCTCGACCACGCGCGCCAGGAAGGCCTCCACGGCCGGCCATCGTCGAAACAGGCGCACAAAGGTATTGACCATTGGGGCTAGATGTAGTGTGATTTCCCCAGACTGTATACAGAATGTGGGTAACTGGCAACTACAAGCGCCACCCGACCTGCAGCCGTCACTCGAGCTCCAGGGCGAGTTTGCGTCCTCGCGGCTGCGGCCGCCCACGCCGTCTGTGGAGCTGGAAGCCGGCCGTCAGGGTGAGGCCGCGCTGAGCCCGTGCTGAGGATGGGGGTCTCGGGGTGGCGGGTGGGGCCTCGCCCTCAGCCGACCGCCAACCGGCGCACCATCCTGGCCACGTCCTCCAACGGCACTCCCACCGGGCAGGCGGCGGACGCGGCCTCCCAATCCGGCTCCTCGCCATCCACGTCACCGGCCGCGTCACCGAGGCGCGAGTAGAGGCGCGCGTAGGAAGAGGCCAGGTCCGGTAGGCGCGTGCGCGCCAGCCGTCCCGCGGCGAAAGCGCACAGCCCGCAGTTGATGCATCCGATGAGCTGTGGGTGCTTCTCCTGTTCCTCAGGTGTCAGCGGCGCGAGCCCATCGGCTGCGTACAGGTCGAGCAGCGGCTTGAGCTGTGAGCGCGCGGGCCTCAATCGCCTGCGCGTGAGGTGCATGCCGTATGCGAGCGCGAGCTTGGCAAGCGAATCGGTGCGGCCCATTACACGAACAGTCCTCGCGTGGCGCCCTGGACGAGCTCCTCCTGCGCCCATCCTGCGTGGGTCAGGACCGGAGCGCGTCCGAGCCACGACGACTGCACGAAATCGCGCACCGCGTCGAAGCGCTGCGACGCGCTCCATCCGAGCTCGCGGCCGACGATCTCGGCGGCGCGCATGACGCAAGCCGCCCCCGCGCAGGGTCCGCCGGCGAGGCTGACGCGCCGGAACGCATCGGCCAGCGTCCGCACCTGCTCGCGACGGGCCGAGTAGGACAGCTCTGCCTCGGTGAGGGGCTCGCACCGGCAGACGACTCGTCCGGCGGCCGCGCCATCCAGCACCTCTGCCGCCCGCGACCCGTGCCGGCTCTGCAGCTTGACCGCGGCCAACGCGGAGATCCCGCACCGGCGAGCGAGGTCCTCGGCGGGCTCCATGTCCGACTCGCTTCCCGGCAGCGGCTGCGTCGCCGTAACGCAGGGCGACTGATGTCCGAGCTTGCGGCAGACCGCGTCGGACGTCTCCTCGGCCATCAGCCGGTACATCGAAAGCTTGCCGCCGGCGATGGTGACGAACCCGTCGACGCCGTCGGACGCGTGATCGAAGATCTGGTACCGCCGGGAAAGCTCGTCCTCGTAGCGCCGCCACTTGAAGAGAGTCGGCCGCACGCCTGTGGTCGTGCGCACGGGACGGAACTTGCGAATCGCGGGAAAGACGCGCTCGAAACCCTGCAGCAGGTAGTCGACCTCGTCGCGCAGCACCTCAACTGAATCGAGGTCGCCGTAGAAGTCGTCGTCGGTCGTGCCGAGCAGCGTGAAGCCCGCATGCGACACCATCAGCAGGTCGCGGCCGTCGATCGACTCGGCGCTGATCGCGAAGCGGGAGATGCGATGCGGGTAGACGATGTGGATCCCCTTCGCGGGGCGTAGCTGCACGTCGACGCCGGCCATGTGCCCGACCTCTGGAACCCATGGACCGGCCGCGTTGACCACGACCTTTGCCCGCGCCTCGCTGTACGCGCCATCCGAGGTCCGGTAGCGCACGCCGATGACGGCGCCGGCGTCCCGCAGCAGCTCCACGACCTTCGTGTGGTTCAAAGCGCGGGCGCCGTTCGCAACCGCGTCCTGCACGTTCGCGAACACGAGCCGGTGCGGGTCCACGCCCCACTCCTCCATCGTCACCGCGCCGACCATGTCGGGCGTGAGCCCAGGCTCGATCTCGAGTGCCTCCTGGGGCGTCAGGCGCTTGTGGGGGTGTGATTTCTTGAGCGGCTGGAAGCGGTCGTACACCTCCATCGCCGTCTCCATCCTCTCGATGTTGTTCTTGTCGTGCGGAAGGACGGGGATGATGAAGAGGACGCGGTAGACGATGTTGCGAGCGATCGTGACGATGTGGCCGGCGTCCGTCGTCGAAAGGCGCGTGGTGTCCCAGTCGAACTCCAGGTAGCGCGGCCCGCCGTGGATCATCCAGCTCGACGAGCCGCTGGTGCCCGCGCCCCAGTCGCCCTTCTCGAGCAGCAGCACCGACAATCCGCGGAGCGACAGGTCGCGCGCGATGCCCGCGCCGGTGACACCGCCGCCGATGATCACGACGTCGTGAGCTGAGGGTTGGCTCACCAGGGAGATCCTAGTTCCGTCGTCCCCACCCCTGATCCCTCCCCGCAGGCGGGGAGGGTGCCCATTCCTGCGTCGACGCGTCCTTAGGACGCGGCTTCGTGCTGCTTCTGGAACTCTTCGATGATGCCCTTGGCCAGGTGGGCCGGCATCTCGTCGTAGTGCGAGAACTTCTTGCTGAAGCTTCCGCGACCCTGCGTGATGGAGCGCAGGTCCAGCGCAAACCGCAGCATCTCCGACTCCGGGACAGTGACCTTCACCTTCTGGTAGCCATCGTCGGGCTCGGTGCCCATGATCTTGCCGCGCCGGCCGTTGATGTCCGACATGATGTCGCCGAGGTTCTTCTCCGGGACACGGATCTCGGCTTCGACGATCGGCTCTAGAAGCACTGGGCCTGCGTCCAGCGCCGCCCTGCGGATGGCCAGGGATCCGGCGATCTGGAAGGCCATGTCGTTGGAATCCACCTGGTGGTACTTGCCATCGACGAGCGTGACTTTGACGTCGACCATCGGGTAGCCCGCGACGACGCCCTTGGCCATGTTGTCCACGATCCCCTTCTGCACCGACGCCCGGAAGTTCTGGGGGATGGCGCCGCCGAAGATCTTGTCTTCCCACACGAAACCTTCACCGCGCTTCGTCGGTGACACCTCGATGACGCAGATTCCGTACTGGCCGTGCCCTCCGGATTGCTTGACGTGCCTTCCCTCGGCTCGACTGTGGCCGGAAACGGTCTCGCGGTAAGCCACCTTCGGTGTCGCCGTGGTCGCCTCGACGCCGTACTTGCGCTTCAGCTTCTCGAGGATGACGTCGAGGTGGACGTCGCCCAGGCCGGCGATGACGAGCTGGTGGGTTTCCTCGACGCGCTCCACATGGAGGGTCGGATCCTCCTCGCCAAGCCGAGCGAGACCGCTGGAGATCTTCTCCTCGTCGCCGCGAGCCTTGGGCGTGATCGCGACGCTGTAGGCCTGGCCCGGCAGGTCGAGGGGCTCCAGCGGGCCTCCGTCCTTGGCGCCGAGCGTATCGCCGGTCAGCGTGTGCGCCAGCTTGGTCACGGCTCCGATATCGCCGGCGTGGACCTCGGTCGCGGCCACGTGCTCCTTGCCGCGCGGGAAGAAGATCTGCGCCAGGCGCTCGTCGGCGCTGCGGTTGAGGTTCGCCAGGTGTTGGTCGGCCTTGACTGCACCCGCCACCACCCTGAAGTAGCTCACGCGTCCGAACTGGTCCCCGCCGGTGCTGAAAACGAATGCCTTGGCGGGCTGGGAGGGATCGCCCTCGGCCGGCGGCAGCAGCTCGCAGATCGTGGATAGAAGCGTGCGCACGCCCAGCATCTTGGTGGCTGAGCAGCAGAGGATCGGTGCGACCTTTCCTGCGAGGATGCCCTCGCGCAGGCCGAGCTGGATCTCATCCTCGTTGAGCGTGCCGGCGTCCAGGTACTTCTCGAGCAGCGCGTCGTCGCTCTCGGCCGCGGCCTCGATGAGCTGGCCCCGGTACTCGTCGACGCGGGCCTTCAGGTCGTCCGGGATCGGCACCTCCTCGCCCTTGCCGTCTGGCGACGTGACGAACGCCTTCAGATGCAGGAGGTCGACGATGCCACGGAAGTCATGCTCCGCGCCGATGGGCAGGTGAAGCGGAAACGGCCGGGGTATGAGCGTCTCACGCATCGCAGCCACCGCGCCGTAGAAGTCGGCGTTCTCCTTGTCCAGCTTGTTGACCACGACCATGCGAGGTTTGCTGAGCCGGTTCAGCTGCTCCCACGCAACCTCGGTGCCGACGGCGAGGTGGTCGTTCGGTCCCACCACCACCACCGCGCCTTCGGCCGCGCGCAGGCCGCTGATGGCCTGGCCGGCGAAGTCCAGGAAGCCAGGCGCGTCGAGGATGTTGATCTTGAACCCGTTGTGCTCGACGAACGCGACCCCGAGGTTGATCGAGATCTTGCGTCTGTGTTCCTCAGGCTCGGTGTCCATGGCCGAGGTGTTCTGGTCGGTGGAGCCCATCCGCTGCAGGCCGCCGGAGGCGAACAGCATTGCCTCGGCGAGGGTGGTCTTGCCATCGTGCGAGTGGCCGAGCAGGACCACGTTGCGGATCTTGTCAGGAGAGTAATCAGCAGCCATCCATACCCCAGTACAAGCCGGCGGGCGGTACGACGGTTAAGTCTAAGGATCGTCGATGCGTAGAATTGGGGACCCGATGGTCAAGCGGACTGCGTCGATAGAAGAGGTTCTGGCGGCGATCGAGGCCGCCCGCGACAAGGTGATGGCCGACGAGGTCAAGTCACTCACGAAGCTGGGGATCCCGAAGGCGATGGCGTACCAGATGATCGCCAGCCGCTTCCACCAGAAGGTCGGCAACCAGGAGGAGGCCGAGCCCGATCCGTTCGAGGGCAACGCCACCACATCCTGGGAAGAGATCGGCTAGCCCGGCCGTCGTTCGTTGAATCGGGCTGAGCGTCTCGCTCGGCTGCTCAGGGTGCTCGCCGCGATCATCGCCGAGCCTGGTCTCAATCCGCTCGAGCTGGCGGAGAAGGCAGGAGTGTCCGACCGCACGCTCCGGCGGGATCTCGCCCAGCTGCGCGACCTCGGATACGAGGTCGCTTACACCAGCGGCTACGAGGTCCAGGAGAAGCTCAACCTCGAGGGCCGCGGGAAGAAGGCATCGCGCCCGCGCGGTGATGACGCTCTGCTCCAGGCTGTCGCCCACGCGGTCGAGGCCGCGGGTCTGTGGCGCGACACGACGCCGGCGAGCGTGGCCACACCGCGCAAACGGGCGCGCCGCGCAGCCGGCCCCCGCCCGCTCGTCCTGATCCCGAGCGGCCACGGCGACGCCGACTTCATCTACGCCACCGGGATGGACGTCGAGAGCGCGCTGTACATCCGCCCGGCATCCGGCGACGACATCCTGGTCGCCAGCCCGCTCGAGATCGACCGGGCGCAAGCCGAGTCGAGGGCCGCGCGAATCCTCTCGTTTCGAGAGGCGGGCTACTCGGAGCTGGGACCCTACAGGTCGTACGCGCTGCTGGCGGCCAAGCTCCTGCGCGAGCAAGGCCGGGCCGAAGCTCGGGTCTCACCGCGATTGCAGGCCGGCTACCTCGAAGCGCTGCGGGACGTTGGGCTCGAGATCGAGGTCGACGAGTCGCTGTTCGAGGCGGAGCGGCGGCACAAGACTCGCGAGGAGGCGGACAAGATCCGCGACGCGCAGCAAGCGGCTGAGAAGGCGATGACGGAGATCGTGCGGCTGCTCGCGCAGGGCGAGATTCGCGAGGGGTTGCTCTGGGCCGACGGCCAACCGATGACTTCGGAGTGGCTCTACGCGCGCGCGTCTCTTCTGCTCGCGGAGCTCGGCTTCTCGTGCCCCGACATGATCATCGCCGGGTCGCCAAACAACGCGATGCCGCACTACCGCGGCGAGGGCCAGATAAGCGCCGGCGCGCCTGTGATCATCGACATCTTTCCGACCGGCCGCGCCAGCCACTACAACGGCGACCTGACGCGGACGGTGGTCGTCGGCGAGATACCGGAGGAGGTGCGGCGAATGCACGCCGCGACGCTGCAGGCGCTGGACGTTGCGATCGAGTCGATCAAGGCGGGAGTGCCGGCCAACGAGGTCCACCACGCGGTGTGTGAGGTGCTTGTCGACCGAGGCTACGGCACCACCACCGCAGGCTACGAAGGGTCCGACGGCGTCGCCAAGATGAACCACAGCACCGGGCACGGAGTCGGCCTGGAGGTGCACGAGCAACCCGGCGTGAGGAGCGCGAACGGCGAGCCGCTCGAGGAGGGTGACGTGATCACCGTCGAGCCGGGCCTTTACCTCATGGGCTTCGGCGGCGTGCGCATCGAGGACACGGGCATGGTCACGGCTCGAGGCTTTGAAAACTTCACTTCGATAACTCGCAGCCTCGATCCCAGGGACTACCTTTAGCCGCGGGTTGGGCACGCTCAGGCTCGAGCACGACGACCAGCAGACCGAGGCGGAGTGCGCGGACTGCGGCATCGCCTTCCGCAGCGTGGTGGGCGTCATCTACGAGGACGACGACCCAATCGCGATCTACCGGGCCGACATCTTCGACCACTTCCACCGCGAACCCGATCCGCGCGTCCTGCTCTCGATCGCCGTCGGCGATTGGAGCGACGGCACCGGCCGCGCCGACAGATGCTCCGCGGCGATCGAGGCGTGGCCCGACGGTGGCGGCGTGCGCATGGCGATCAGCGACCGCGCGGCCTCGCCCTGGGACGAGCTGGAGGTCGTGGGCTGGCAGCTCACCGCGAAGGAGGCCGAGGTGAGCCCGTTGAGGGACGCTTTCTTCCGGATCGCCGACCACATCGCCTACCAGGACCGCAGGCTCCGGAGGGCGCTGACCGCTCAGACCGCCTCGTAAACGCCAGCTTGACTGGGCGGCGGTATGATCGTCGTGTGCCACCACACGAAGGCGATTCCCTGGGCACGCGCATCCGGCGCTTGCGGCGCGAGCGCGGCGTCAGCCTGGCCAAGATCGGAGGCGAGGACTTCACGCGAGCGTTCCTGAGCCAGGTCGAGCTTGGACGGGCGCAGCCCTCGCTGCGCGTGCTGCGCGTCATCGCTGACCGGCTCGGCACTCACGTCGACTACTTGCTCGAAGGCCGGTCGCCGGAGATCGACCGGGAGCTCGCGGTCGAACGCGCGCGCGTCCTGCTGCTTCGCGGCGAGCCGAAGCGGGCGCTCATCAGCCTGCGCGGGCTGGACGAAGCTGCGTGGCCGATCGGTACGGACGCCCGCCTGACCGAGGCGGAGGCGCTGGCCGAGCTCGGTCAGCGCGAGCGCGCCCGGAAGATCCTCGAGGCCGAGCGCATAGTGATCAGCAAGCACCGTGACAACCCGCGCATGGACCGCTGGCGCGCCCTGTCGCAGGGCAAGCGGCTCAGCTACGGCAACGGCGATGCCAGGGCGGCGGCCGAAACCCATCTGCAGATCGCCGAGCGGGCGACCAGGGCCGGCCGCCCCAAGGACGCTCTCGAGCACTACCGGTCGGCGAGGACGCTGCTGGAGGCCTAGCCGGCTAGAGGCCGTTGTTCGTGGACGACTTCCAGTCCCACGCAGGCGGAGGTGTCACGGTCGGCGGCGTGATCTCGATCGTGATGATCTCGTGGCTCTTGAGAATGATGGAGCCCGGATCGCCTGTGTAGAGCGTCGCGCCCTTGCCATCGCCCAGGTCGATGTAGACCAGCATCGACTGGCCCGAACCGACGGTCAGCGTCGAAACGTGCGTCGAGTCCAGCAGCTCGTGCGGGCCGCCGCTGTACGTCGACCACGCGTCCCACACCTTGAAGAAGTCGCCGAGCGTGAACACGCGATCGGCAGTCGACTCGATGTGGATGACGTTCGGGTTGGCGCTGTGGACGTGCAGCCAGTAGAAGCATGTCGGATTGGTCTCGCCGCCCTGGATGCCGATGCCACCCGGGATGGGATGAACCGTGCCCTGAGCGACGATCTGGATGGCCGAGTGGTAGTGGACCTGCGTGTGCTCGAGCTGGTCACAGGGGATGCTGCCGGTGGAGCCCGCGACGGTGGGAACCGGGTTGGTGCGGCTGTTGATGGCGGCGTAAATGAAAATCCCAATGAACAGGAGGACCAGGATCGCGCCGACGACGATGGCGAGGATCGGCGTGTCCCTGCTCTTCACCGGGGCGCGACGGCTTCCCTTGGCCCCGCGCATCTGCGATTTCGGACCGCGAACGTTTTGCTTGCTTCGGCTCTGGGAACTCATGAAAAGGCGGACTGATAGAATACCTACCTACCCTTTCTGGCCTCGGCAGGTCGCGCCTGCGTCCCCTTGGACCGGGGCCTGAAACCCATAGAAAGGAGGAATCGCCCCGTTGCGGGATTACGAAGTTCTGTACATCGTGCGGCCGGATCTGGACGACGACAAGGTCCAGGATGCCGTCAAGCGGGTCAACACGCTGATCGAACGATCCGGCGGCAGCGCCGATCACACCAACCTCTGGGGCAAGCGCAAGCTCGCCTACGAGGTCAAGCACCAGAAAGAGGGCATCTACGTCCTGCAGGACTTCAAGATCGCGCCGGACCGCGTGCCCGAGCTCGAGGCTGCGCTGAAGATCACGGAAGAGGTGCTCCGGCATCTCATCGTGCGCAAGCCCGAGAAGCCCACCCCGACCGCCGTTGCACCGCCGCCGGCGGAGGTCGTGCTGGAGCCTGTAGCGGTCGAGTCGAGAGGCGCGGCGGACGCACCAGCCGGGGGTCGGGAGGAAAGCTAAATGTCAAACCTGAACAAAGCACTGCTCATCGGCCGGCTCACCAAGGACCCCGAGATGCGCTACACGCCAAGCGGTACGGCGGTGACCAGCTTTTCCATTGCGACGAATCGCTGGTCCACCGGTCCCGACGGCGAGCGCAAGGAGTTCACCGACTACCACAACATCGTCGCCTACCCGATCGGCAAGCGAAACCTCGCCGAGACGGTCGCGCAGTACACGCGCAAGGGCGCCCTCGTGTTCGTCGAGGGCCGCATCCAGACGCGCTCGTGGGAAGGCCAGGACGGCCAGAAGCGGCGCGTCACCGAGATCATCGCCAACGACGTGCAGTTCCTCGAGCCGCGTGGGGCCGGCGTCGGCGCCGGCGCCGGCGCGCGTGAGGGAGCGAGTGCAGCTGCGGGCGCTGGGCGCACGTCTGGCGGTGGGACTACCGAAGAAACCACGGGTGACGACGTCCCGCGGGACGTCGACCCGGACGACATTCCTTTCTAACCAGGAGATTTGATGGCTTCATCGACACCGACACATTCAGCACCGCGGGAGTCTTCTCGCGCGCCGAAGCGGCAGCACCGCAAGGTCTGCAGCTTCTGCCTGGAGAAGGTCTCGTACATCGACTACAAGGAGGTCTCGCGCCTCCGCAGATTCGTCAGCGACCGCGGCAAGATCCTGCCGCGCCGGGTGACGGGCACGTGCGCCAGGCACCAGCGGCCGCTGACCACAGCTCTAGAGCGAGCACGCGCG
>Ga0207646_10007738_pt1 | contig 10876 bp, 9 predicted proteins | sample KBSK5502metaG_FD_184343 | JGI IMG/M metagenome (GOLD analysis project Ga0207646, IMG submission 184343) | Corn, switchgrass and miscanthus rhizosphere microbial communities from Kellogg Biological Station, Michigan, USA - KBS K5-50-2 metaG... | ecosystem: Host-associated > Plants > Roots >...
CCTTGGCCACATTCCGGAGGACCGCCAACTGCGGGGCCTCGTGCTCGAGTTCTCGCTGGCGGAGAATCTCGCTCTGCACGATTTCGACAAACCCCCCGACTCGCGCTGGGGTTGGCTGTTCCCGCGGCAGCTGATTCGCCGTGCACGCGACCTGCTGAAGCAGTACGACGTCCGGGGCGGGGGGCCCCAGACACGCGCAGCTGCACTCTCCGGCGGCAACCAGCAGAAGGTCGTGCTCGCTCGTGAGATCGGACGCGAGCCCAGCGTCCTGATCGCTGCTCAGCCGACCCGAGGCCTCGACGTCGGCGCGATCGAATTCGTTCATCGCCAGCTGGTTGAGGCTCGCGACAACGGCAAGGCGGTGCTCCTGGTCTCGCTCGAGCTCGACGAGATCCTGTCGCTCTCGGACCGTGTCCTGGTCGTCTACGAGGGCGAGATCGTCGCCGAGCACAGTCCCGACGTCAGCGAGGAGCGGCTCGGGATCGAGATGACGGGCGGAGGACGCGAGGTCGCGGCGTGAGCGACCTGACGGGCGAGACGCCGACGCCCGAGGCGCCCGAGCCGACACCCGAAGGCGCCGTCCCTTCCGTCGCGGCCCGCTTCGCCTTGTATCAGCGCGCCGGGGGCGTGATCACGCCGTTGTTGACGGCGCTGGTCGCGTTCCTGGTCGGCGGGCTCGTCGTGTATGCGACTACGGGGAAGAATCCGGTCAGTACCTACAAGGCGATCTTCAAGGGCAGCGGTCTCAGCTGGCTCAGCCCGGTCTCGGTGCACTGGCACACCTTCTACCCGAACGGCATCGAGTGGACGGGCTGGCAGACCAACAACCTGACCGCGCTCAACCTCCAGCAGACCCTGATCATCGTCACGCCGCTGATTCTGACCGGTCTCGCCGTCGCGTTCGCGTTCCGCTGCGGGCTCTTCAACATCGGTGGCAACGGCCAATACACCGTTGGCGCGGTCGTCGCCGTCCAGTTCGGAGTCTGGTTCTCCGGCCTCCCGGGTCCGCTACACGTGATCATCGCGATGATCGCTGCGACGCTGGCAGGCGCGGTCTGGGCGGGCATCGCCGGGTTACTCAAGGCGACGACCGGCGCACATGAGGTGATCACCACGATCATGCTGAACTGGATTGCGCTGTGGGTCGCGAGCTATCTCGTCGGCTTCAACGGTCCGATGCAAGACCCGCGGGAGCGATCGGCCGCCGTGACGCGAACGATCGCGCCGAGTGCTCACCTGCACGTCTTCTGGGGCAACCCGCTGCTCCAGGGGTTGCACGTCGGCTTCTTCATCGCCCTCGCTGCGCTCGTTGTCTACTGGATCCTGCTTAACCGGACGACGCTCGGCTACGAGGTGCGCGCCGTGGGCTTCAACGCCGAGGCCGCACGCTACGGCGGCATCAGCGTCGCGCGCAACTACTTCCTGGCGATGGCGATCTCTGGAGCTTTCGCCGGTCTTGCGGGCTCGATCGACCTGCTTGGATGGCAGTTCAACCTCGACCTGACCACGGTCCAGAGCGTTCAGATCGGCTTCTTCGGCATCGCGGTCGCCCTGCTCGGCCGCAACAGCGCGGTCGGGATCCTCTTCTCGGCGCTGATGTTCGGCGCCCTCTTGAACGGCACCTCGTCGAGGAACCTCGACCCCTCGGTCTTCCAGCCCCAGCTTGCGAGCAACCTGACCCGGATCATCCAGGGGCTCGTCGTCCTCTTCGTCGGCGCCGACCTGCTGATCCTCTACCTTTGGCAGGCGCGTAAGAAGGTCCGCCTACGCCAGCGCCAGGAGGCTCAGCGGTCTTGAGCGTCAGCGCCGAGTCATTCCAGCGTGCCGCCTGGACGCGGGCGAGCGCGCCGCGAACGATCGGGCTGGTTGGTGTCGGGCTCGGAGTCCTGGCGTTGTGGCTCGCGCTGCCGCCGTTCGGCGTGCGAACGGCGCCCGCGCCTGTGGCCGTTGGAATCCTCGCCGCCGCGGCAGGGATCTGGGCGATCTCACGGGGCCAGGTGCGAATCGGGGGCGCAGCGATCGTGATCGGCGTCGTCGGCATGGCCGGTGCCCTGCTCGCGATGAGGGCGACGTCGTCGAATCTCGAAGGCGTCTTCGTCTGGTCGGCGCTGATCGCGGCCACGCTTCGCTTTGCGACACCCCTCACCTTCGCGGCGATCGGCGGCATGTTCTCCGAACGCAGCGGGGTCGTGAACATCGGCCTCGAAGGGATGATGCTCATGGGCGCGTTCTTCGCCGCCTACGGCGCGGACAAGACCGGCTCCTGGGTCGGAGGCCTCTTCATCGGGATGCTCTCGGGGGCGCTGCTGGCGCTCGTGCACGCGATCTTCACGATCAGCCTGCGTGCGGACCAGATCGTCACCGGGACCGCGATCAACTTCCTCGCTCTCGGGATCACCGGCTACCTGTACAACCAGCACTACGGCAACAACGGCACGCCGAACAACCTGCCGGCGATCCCCAACGTGACCCTGAAGTTCCTCTCGCACATTCCGCCGCACGGTTTCGGCGACTTCCTCTACAACTCGATCGGCTCGCTGAACCTGATGGTCTGGCTGTCGCTGCTTCTGCTGCCGGTGTCGTACGTCGTCATGTTCAAGACGTCGGTCGGGCTGCGGATCCGTTCGGTCGGTGAACACCCCAGGGCGGCGGACACGGTGGGAATCCCGGTCTATCGCACCCGCTACGCTGCCGTCACGCTGTCGGGGGCGCTCGCGGCTCTCGGCGGGGTCTTCCTCTCGATCGGATTCCTCAACTCATTCACGGAGAACCTGACCGCGGGGCGCGGCTTCATCGCGCTGGCCGCTTTGATCTTCGGCGGTTGGCGACCGTTCGGCGCCTTCGCGGCCGCGCTGCTCTTCGGCTTCTCGAGTGCGCTTGCGCTGCGGCTCCCCGAGCTCTCGACCTCGAACACGGCGGCGTGGCCTGTGCTCTTCCAGACTCTGCCGTACGCCCTGACCTTGATCGCGGTCGCAGGCGTGATCGGCCGCTCGATTCCCCCCGCCGCCATTGGCCGTCCGTACGTCAAGCAATAGCGTCGCTCGAATGCGAAACGGCCGCGCACGGTCCTCCGTCGTATTCGGGCTGCTCTCGCTAGCGGCGATTCCGGTGGCCCTCTACTCAACACGCCTGAAGAGCGTCGACCTGCCGCAGGCCGTCGGCGGCGAGGCGGTCGGGGGGACCCTCCTCGGCCTGATTGCAGTGGTTCTCGCGCGCGGCGCCCGGGTGAAGGTCGAGCGGACGCTTGCGCGCGTCGGAGAAGGAACGGCGCGCCTCGGGAAGTGGCTGGGGCTGCTCGGCATCTGCCTCGGCCTAACGGCCGCGTTGTCGCTCGCCTTCTACGGGCTGCTCCTCTGGTCGGAATAGGTTCGTGTTGACTCTGGTCGGATAGGCGCGGGCCCATCCGGGTTTAGCGGTAGCGCGAGTGAATCGCGCGACCTCTTAGACGGCATCGCAAGCGACGCCTCAGCGGCACTACAATCGCGCGAGCCCGTGTTCGAGATCGGCAATAGCCTTCGCGAAGCCCGCCTGCGGCAGCAGCTCGAATTCACCGAGCTCGAGCAGCAGACGAAGATCCGCTCCAAGTACCTGAAAGCCCTCGAGGCCGAGGAGTTCGATGTGCTGCCCGCGCCGACCTACGTCAAGGGCTTCCTGCGCAACTACGCGGACGCCCTCGGCCTCGAGGGCCAGCTCTACGTCGACGAGTACAACTCGCGGTTCGTCACCGGCGACGAGGATGTCCCGCTGCGGCCACGCGACTATCAGCGCCGTCCGCAGGCGCTCGGGCCGCGCTTCGAGACCCGCGCCGTCCTGCTCGTCGTCGGCGCGATTGCGGTCGTCTTCGCCCTGGTCATCGGCGCCTGGAAGTGGGGCTCGAGCGGCAATCCGCAGGTTCAGGGGATCAACTCGAAGGGCCCGGCGATCGCCAAGAAGCGGCACCACAAGCCGGCGCGGCCGCTGGCCCGGCTCGTCCTGACGGCCACGAACGGCGATTCCTGGCTCAACGTGCGTTCCGGCTCGGCGGCCGGGCCGCAGAAGTTCATCGGGACCCTCGCGCAAGGCCACCAGCTCCCGTTCACGTACCGGCGGATCTGGTTCGCCGCGAGCAAGCCGCAGAACCTCGTCGCGCAGCTGAACGGGCGAGTCGTACTGATTCCCGGCGCCGCCATAGGCAAGCCCGAGGAGCTACTCGTGACGCAGACCTCGATCAGGAAGGCGCCGCCGGCGAGTTGAGTCCTTCTCCCCGCGCGCTCGTCGTCGTTACGGGCACCGAGCTCGTTCGCGGCGACCGTCGCGACCTGAACGGTCCTTTTCTCGCGCGCGAGCTCGTCTCGCTGGGCGTCGATCCGGCGGAGATCGTCATCGTCGGCGATTCGCCGCCGGAGCTGGAAGCGGCGCTTCGCGTCGGCCTCGACGCCGAGCTCTGCGTCGTCTCCGGCGGGCTCGGGCCGACGCACGACGACCGGACGGTCGAGACGCTTGCCCGTGTCCTCGGCCGAGAGCTGGTGGCCGACCCGAAGCTCGAGCGGGAGATCGAAGGCGTTTCGCGGGGCCATGCCGAGCGGCTCGGCCGGCCGTACGCAGACTTCGCGCCCGGCGTGCGCAAGCAGGCCTCGCTGCCCGCCGGCGCTCACTCGCTCGGTCTTGCGGGAACGGCGCCCGGCTTTGTGATCGAAAGCTCGAGTGCGACCTTCGTCGTCCTGCCGGGCCCGCCACCGGAGCTGCGGCGGCTCTGGGCGGCGGCGCTCGAGAGCCCGCCGGTGCGCGAGGTGCTCGCGCGCGCCCGGCCGCCTGAGCGCCGCACGCTGCGGTTCTACGGCGTTAGCGAGTCCGCCGTTGCGCGGGCGCTGGAGCAGGCCGGCGGCGACGGGGACGGGGTAGAGGCGACCGTCTGCGCGCGCGACTTCGAGATCCACGTCGACCTCGTCGTCGGCGAGGCGGGCGGAGGGCGGGCGGATGCAATCGCCGTGGGCCTGCGCGAGCGCCTCGGCGCCTCGCTCTTTACCGAGGACGAGCGGACGATCGCGGAGATCGTGCTCGAGCTCTGCCGCGATCGCGGCCTGACCCTGGCGACGGCCGAGTCCTGCACCGGCGGCCTCGTCGCGGCGAGGCTGACCACGGTTCCCGGCTCGAGCGACGTCTTTCGCGGCTCCGTCGTCGCGTATGCGGACGACGTGAAGACCCGGAAGCTCGGAGTGCCAACGGATGTGCTCGGTGCCCACGGCGCGGTTTCGGCCGAGACGGCGGCGGCCATGGCCGCGGGGGTGCGCGAGCGGCTCGAGACGGACATCGGCGTCTCCGACACCGGTGTGGCGGGGCCCGGCGGGGGTACGCCAGAGAAGCCCGTCGGTCTCGTCTACCTCCACGCGACGGGCCCGGACGGAGAACTCGCCGCCGACTTCAGCGTGCCGGCCGACCGCGAGACGGTGCGTGCGCGAGCAGCGGTAGCCGCGCTGCACCTGGTGCGGCGGCTCTTGTCAGAGAGTCGTGACGGTTCCGTGTGAATGTGCCTGCTAGCGTCGGTGGCCGTGAACGCCTGCGCCTGTTCTGTGCACTCCGCCTGCCCGACGAGACCGTCTGGGACCTGTCCCGTTGGCAAGCCGACGCCTTCGGTGGGGCGGATCGCATCCGCGTGCTCGGCCGCGAGCAACTCCACGTCACGCTTGCCTTCCTCGGCAACCGGCCCGCCGGCGAGCTCGAGGCGATCGCGGCCGAGCTGCGGGCGGCCGCCGCGGCTGGAGAACCGGCGACTCTCACGGTCAAGGGCTACCGCGAGACGCGGAGCGTCGGCATGCTCGTGCTCGAGGATGAGGGTGGCCGAGCGGCGAGCGTGGCGGTCGATCTCCACGAGCGCCTGGAGCGGCTCGGCGTCTACGAACGGGAGTGCCGGCCGTGGCTGCCGCACCTCACCGTCATTCGCTTTCGCGAGCGGCCGCGGCTCCAGCCGTCGCTTCCGGAGCTGGAACCGTTCGTGACGTCCGAAGCTGCTGTTTATATGTCCGTTCTGCGGCCGTCGGGGGCGCAGTACGAAGTCCTGCAATCGGTTGCGCTAGAAGGGAGCTAGAGGTGGATCGCGAGCAAGCACTGGACACCGCCCTCGGGCAGATCGAGCGCGCTTTCGGCAAGGGCGCCGTGATGAAGATGAACGACGCGGCCGCGGTGTCGGTCGGCGCCGTCTCGTCCGGGTCGCTCGCGCTCGACCTCGCGCTGGGAATCGGCGGCCTGCCGCGCGGGCGGATCGTCGAGATCTTCGGCCCGGAGTCCTCGGGCAAGACCACCCTCGTCTACCACGTGATCGCGGAGGCGCAGCGGCGGGGCGGCATCTGCGCGTTCATCGACGCCGAGCACGCGATGGACCCCCAATATGCGCGCAACATCGGCGTCAACATCGACGACCTGCTCGTCTCCCAGCCGGACACGGGCGAGCAGGCGCTGGAGATCACAGAGCTGCTGATCCGCTCCGGCGCCCTCGACGTCGTCGCCGTCGACTCCGTCGCGGCGCTGACGCCGAAGGCCGAGATCGAGGGCGAGATGGGGGACAGCCATGTCGGCCTGCAGGCGCGGCTGATGAGCCAGGCGCTGCGCAAGCTCGCCGGCACGCTCAACCGCACCGACACGATCTGCATCTTCACGAACCAGCTGCGCGAGAAGATTGGGGTGATGTTCGGCTGCTTCCCGCCGGACACACGCATCCGTCTTGCAGACGGTACCTCCGAGCGGATCGCGACGATCGTGAACCGCCGAATGCCTGCCGAGGTGATGTCGATGGATCCTTCGACGGGCGAGATCTCGGCCAAGCGAATCGTGAACTACTTCAGAAACGGCAAGACGGACAAGTGGCTTCGGTTTGAACTGGCTGGGCGACAAGGGGGCAAAGGTTTCACGTGCACTCCGAACCACATCATCTTCACGCCGCAGGGGGAGCGGCCGGCGGCCGAGATCAATCCAGGGGACGAGATCCTCGTTGCGGTCAACCATTACGTCTTGTCGGCCGACCAGGAGCAGCTCATCGTCGGCGGCTTGCTTGGCGATGGCTCTCTCCGACGCGTCTCTGCCCAGAACGTCTCATTCCGCGTAGGCCACGGGTGTGAACAGGAGGAGTACCTGCGCTGGAAGCACGAGTTCCTTGCTCCTTTCGCACGCGCTGTCGCACCGACCGGAGCTGGGCTCGGCTTCGACACCATTCCAATGCAACAGCTTGCGCCGCTCCATGGAGCGGTATATGCGGAGAATGGCCGTAAATCCAGAGTCACCGAGGAACTCGTCATGGCTCTTGACGCGCGTGCCATGGCCGTGTGGTACGCGGACGATGGCACGTACGGCGGCAGCTACGAGCGCTGGGGTCATGGCAAGGCGGAGATCTGCGCAACGAGCATCTCGCGCGAATACCGCGAGCTGCTCGCCCAACGGTGCGAGCAGCTTGGAATGGGCCGCCCGACTGTGTCCGATCGCGGTCTCCTGTTCAGTGGGGAGCGGACGCGATCGTTCCACGAGCGGATCGCGCCATTCGTCCACCCATCAATGGCCTACAAGCTCCACCCCGAGCTACGTGGTCGTTTCGAGTGGCACGCTGATACGACCGACGCCCACCTAAACGGGACACGCCTCAAGGCTCGGACGAGTCTCAAAGCCGTACCGACAAGTGTCTTGCGTAAATACGAAACTGCGTGCTCGCCGCAGAAGCGCGAACGTTACGACCTCGAAATCGAAGGCAGCCACAGCTATCTCGCCAATCACGTTGTCGTCCACAACTCGCCTGAGACCACACCGGGCGGCCGTGCTCTGAAGTTCTATTCGTCGATCCGTCTCGACATCCGCCGGATCGAGACGCTCAAGGAAGGCGTCGAGGCCTACGGCAACCGGGTTCGCGTCAAGGTGGTCAAGAACAAGGTTGCGCCTCCGTTCAAACAGGCCGAGTTCGACATCATCTACGGCTCCGGAATCTCCTGGGAAGGCACGGTGCTCGACTCGGGGCTCGAGCGGAAAGTCGTCACGAAGTCGGGCTCGTACTTCAGCTTCGGCGACGAGCGGCTCGGCCAGGGCCGGCAGAACGCGACCGCGTTCCTGCGCGAGCACCCGGACGTGACCCAGCAGATCCTGGCGAAGATCCAAGCCGACGCCGGACCCGACCAGGTGGTTTCCGCGCGGCTGCTGCCGACCGCGGTCGAGCTGCCCGCCGAGGAGAAGACGGCTGACGAAACCACGCCGGAGACATCGGCCGATGCCGAGAGTGACGGCGCTCCTGCCCGCGCGGCCGGGGCGCGTGCTCGTTGAGCTCGACGGCGAGCGCTGGCGCACCGTCCCGCTCGAGGTAGCGGCGCGAAGCGGGCTCGCGCTCGGGCTGGAGCTCGACCGAGAGCGCTTGCGGACGTTGCGGCGCGAGCTGCGCCGGAACGAAGCCGTCGCCGCCGGCGCACGTGTACTCGCACGCCGTGGCCACTCGGAGCAGGCGGTGCGCGAAGCTCTCGAGCGGAAGGGCATCCGCGAGGCCGAGCGCAACGAGGCGGTTGCGACCCTGCGGCGGCACGGAGCGCTCGACGATGAACGGTTTGCGCACGCCCGGGCTGCTGCGCTCGCCGAGCGTGGTCTCGGCGACGCCGCGATCACGTTTAGGCTCCAGCGCGACGGGATCGGACCGGAGTTCCTCGGGGCCGCACTGGCCGCGCTCGAGCCGGAGCGCGACCGGGCTGTCCGACTGGCTGCCCGTCGGGGCGCCGGCGCAAGGACGGCGCGCTGGCTCGCAGCGCGGGGCTTCGAACAAGAGTCGATCGAGGCGGCGATCGAGGGCGTTGCGGACGACGGGTGCCTAGAGCTAGGATAAAAACACACCAACGACAATTTGCCTGCATCTGACTGTTTCGCAATCGGTATCGACATTTGAACTCGCTCCTGATCGAACAAGCTCCCTGGAGGCCGTACCAGCGTTGATCTAGCGGCCAGCTGGGCCTGTCCGAGGCCCTTCGAGGCACCACCCGATTCGAGGCATGCCTGATGTGGGCGCACCGCCAGGAGCGCCCATGTTCGTCGTTATCGGAATCCTGATCGGCCTTGGAGCGGGCGCGGCCCTTGCCTTCACCGTGCTGTACGCGCTGACGGGCTCGCGCCTCGCGGCGGCGCGGCGGACGCGCCAACTGCTGCTGACGGAGGCGCGGCGCGAAGCCGAGGCGCTGGGGCGCGAGGCGCAGATCGAAGCCCGCGAACAGTCGGTCAAGCTGCGCGCCGAGGTCGAGCAGGAGGTCTCTCAGCGTCGCGCAGAGATCATCAAGATCGAGGAGCGGGTGCTTGTGAAGGAAGACGAGATCGACCGCAAGCTCACGGAGCTGACCCGGCGCGAGCAGGGTGTCTCCGACCGGGAAACGCACTCGAGGCAGCTTCAGGAAGAGCTGAAGGGCGCGAAGGACGCGGAGCTGAAAGAGCTCGAGCGAATCTCGGGCATGACCACGAACGAGGCGAAGGCGCAGCTCCTCAGCCGCTCGGAAGAGCTGATCCGGCACGAGCTTGCACGCCGCGTCCGCCAGATGGAGGAGGAGGCTCAGACCGAGGCGAAGCGGCGCGCCCGCAACCTCGTCGCGGACGCTCTCCAGCGCGTTGCGGCAAACCACGCCTCCGAGACAACGGTCTCGCTCGTCGAGCTCCCCTCCGACGACATGAAGGGCCGGATCATCGGCCGCGAAGGCCGCAACATCCGAACGCTCGAGCACCTGACGGGAGTCGATTTCATCATCGACGACACCCCGCAGGCTGTCGTGCTCTCGTCTTTCGACGGGATCCGCAGGGAGATCGCCAAGGTGACTCTCGTGAAGCTGATCGAGGACGGCCGCATCCATCCCGCCCGGATCGAGGAGACGTACTACCAATCCAAGGCGGAGATCGAGGAGCACATCGTCCACGCCGGCGAGCAGGCCGTCTTCGAGGCAAACTGCGGCCCCGTCCACGAGGAGCTCGTCAAGATCCTCGGCCGGCTGCGCTTCCGGACGAGCTACGGCCAGAACGTCCTCAAGCACACGCTCGAGGTCGTCCACCTCGCCGGGATCATGGCCTCGGAGCTCGACGCGAGCGTGAAGACGGCACGCCGGGCCGGGCTCCTGCACGATCTCGGCAAGGCGCTGACCCATGAGATCGAGGGCTCGCACGCCGCGATCTCGGCGCAGTTCGCTCGCCGCTACGGCGAGAGCGACGCCGTGGTGCACGCGATCGAGGCGCACCACTACGAGGTGCAGCCGCAGACCGTTGAAGCGGTGCTGCTGATCGCGGCCGACGCGGTCTCGGCGTCGCGCCCGGGCGCCCGCGGCGAGAGCCTCGAGCACTACATCAAGCGACTGGAAGCGCTCGAAGAGCTGGCCGGCCAGCATCTCGGCGTCGAGAAGGTCTACGCGCTGCAGGCCGGTCGTGAGATCCGGGTGATCGTGAAGCCGAAGGAGGTCGATGACGACCAGGCGGTGTTGCTCTCGCACGAGATCGCCCGCGAGATCGAAGACCAGCTCGATTACCCGGGCCAGATCAAGGTGACGGTGATTCGGGAGAGCCGGGCGGTCGAGGTTGCCAAGAACGCGACCGAGGGCGGCTCCGCGAGCACAGCGGAAAACGGCGAGCCGGAGCCGAAGCAGGCGCTCGGGCAGCGCGCGAAGTAGGGCGCCGCAGACGTCGAAGAAAGCCGACGGTACAGTTTCCGGCCGTGCGCCGCTACCACGTCACCACGTTCGGCTGCCAGATGAACGCCCACGATTCGGAGCGGATCAAAGGCATGCTCGAAGAGCTCGGCCTGGGTGAGGCGAGGGCGCAGGACGAGGCGGACGTGATCGTTTTCAACACCTGCACGATCAGAGAAAAGCCCGACCAGCGCTTTGCCGCGCACCTCTCGCAGGCAAAAGCCCTC
>Ga0207646_10007740_pt1 | contig 10874 bp, 10 predicted proteins | sample KBSK5502metaG_FD_184343 | JGI IMG/M metagenome (GOLD analysis project Ga0207646, IMG submission 184343) | Corn, switchgrass and miscanthus rhizosphere microbial communities from Kellogg Biological Station, Michigan, USA - KBS K5-50-2 metaG... | ecosystem: Host-associated > Plants > Roots >...
GGAGATGAACACGAGGGTCCCGGTGAAGCCCGCGAGCGCCGTCTCGAGCACTTCTTTCGAGGCCAGGTCCAAGTGATTGGTCGGCTCGTCGAGACAGAGCAGCGCCGCCGGCCGCACCAGCATCTTGGCCAGCGCCAGCCGCGCCTTCTCGCCGCCGGAGAGCACGGCCACCCGCTTGTCCACGGCGTCGCCGCTGAAGAGGAAGGACCCCAGAATGCTGCGCAGCCGTGTCACGCCGGCCTCCGGCGCCACCTGCTCCAGCTCCTCGAAGACGGTTTTCGACGGATCCAGCGCATCGAGCTGATGCTGGGCGTAGTAATGGACCTCGACGTGGGTTCCGAGCGTCCGCTCGCCACCGTCGGCCGGCAGCACCCCCGCTAGCATCTTGAGCAGGGTGGACTTCCCCGCCCCGTTGACGCCGACCAGCGCGACCCGGTCGCCACGCTCCACCGCAAAGTCCACGCCCGCATAGACCACATTGTCGCCGTACGCCTTGCGCACACGGTCGAGACGGGCCACCACGCGTCCTGTCCGCGGCGGTTGGGGAAACCGGAAGTGGATCCGGCGTGCCGGGCCGTCGACGTCGACGCGCTCGATACGCTCGAGCATCTTGATCCGGCTCTGCACCTGCCGCGCCTTCGTCGCCTGGTAGCGGAAGCGCTCGACGAACCGCTCGATCTCCGCGACGCGCTTGGCCTGGTTCCGCGCGCGCGCCTCCAGCAGCGCCTGACGGGCCTCGCGCTCCACGAGGAAGTGGTCGTAGTCGCCGGGGTAGACGGTCACCGTGCCGTTCGAGAGATCGGCGATGGCCGTGGCCATGCGGTTGAGGAAGTAGCGGTCGTGGGAGACCAGCACCACGCTGCCGTCGTACGAGGCCAGAAAGCTCTCGAGCCACTCGAGCGACTCGAGGTCCAGGTGGTTGGTCGGCTCGTCCAGCAGCAGGAGATCGGGGCGCAGCAGCAGGAGCCGCGCGAGCGCCGCGCGCATCCGCCAACCGCCCGAGAACTCGCCCAGCGGGCGGTGCAGCTCGTCCGGCTTGAAGCCGAGCCCGCCCAGGATCACCTTCGCCTGCGACTCGAGACGGTAGCCGCCCAGCGCCTCGAAGCGGTGCTGGACGTCGCCGTAGCGCTCGGTGAGCTCCGGCCCCGCGCCGGGGCCCGCCATCAGCGCGGCGAGCCGCTCGAGCTCGGCCTCGAGTCGCCACACTTCGGCGAAGCCCGAGAGCGCTTCGCCCAGGACGGTGCTGGCCTCGGTGGCGCCCACCTCCTGCGGCAGATAGCCCACGGTCACGCCGCTGTCCCGGTGGACGTGGCCGGCGTCCGGCTCCTCCACGCCGGCCAGGATCCGGCAGAGCGTGGTCTTGCCCGCGCCATTGGGCCCGACCAGGCCGATCCGCTCGCCACGCCCGATGCGCCAATTGCAGCCGCTGAGCAGACTTTGCCCGCCGTAGCTCTTGGCGAGATCCTCGAGCGCGATCATGGTGACGCGGGGCCGGCCCCGCGGGTCACCCCATGGTCTGGACGCGCTCGGGCGCGATCTTGAAGATGACCCGGACCTCGCCCGGCCGCCGGTTGGGATAGGTGTCCTGCCCCATGTACTTTTTGGCCAGCGCATCGATGTGCGCGTCGGCGCCCGCTTCGGTCACCTCGGCCACCCAGCCCTTGATCTGGACGTACCGGTACGGGTCGTCGGGGTCCTGGATTGCCAGCGCCACCGCCGGGTTGCGCCGCAGATTCTTGTCCTTGACGCGCCCCTTGGCGGTATTGAAGCGGACGTGGGCGCCAACGTAATCGAACCACACCGGCGTCACCTGCGGCGTGCCGTCGGGATTGATCGTCGCCAGGCTGGCAAACGCCTTTTTCTTCAGCAGGTCCTTGTACTGATCGGGGAAGGCGGCCATCACGCGTCTCCTTTCTGGATCGCGTCCATCACCGCGAAGGCGTGGCGCACGGATTTGATCGCGAGCGTTCCGCCCATGAGCGCGCCGATGTCGAGCGTCTCGGCGATCTCGGCGTCCGTCGCACGCAGGTGGAGGACCTCCTCCACGCGGTGCTCGATTCAGTCGAAGCAGTTCTGCGAGACGGCCACCGCCAGCGCGGTGAGCTCCTTGTGCTTCTTGCTGAGCGCGCCGTCGGCGTACACGCGCTTGCCCAGCTCGGCGAAGGCGGCCGGCACCGTCATGGAGCTGCGCGCGACGAGCCCGTTCAGGCGCTTCCGCTCGGCGTTCTTCTCGTGCAGGTGCATCATCTGACCTCCTTGGGCGGGTGTGATCCGGAATCGGCGAGCGCGCGGGCGCGCGCCTCGGCCAGCCCACGCAGGGCCAGCAGCAGCCGCACCACGCATTGCTGGACGAGCTCGGCGTCCTGGGCCGCGGGGTCGGCCAACCACTGCCGCGCCCACTCGCGGTTATCGGCCTGAAAGCCGAGCGTCGGCGAGAGCTGCTGCAGTCGCAGGAGCAGGTCGTCGGCCGGCAGCCCGGCATTCCGCAACCGAGCGACCACCGCGCCGCGCACGGCCGCATTCCACATGCCGGTCAACGCCTCGAGCAGCGCGGCGTAGCAGGTGCCCTCCGGCCGCTGGCCCAAGTGCTCGAGCACGGCGGACAGCAGCGGGTGGACGGCGGGCTCGCCCTGCTCGTCCTCGCCCACGAGCCCGGCGAAGAGCGGCTCCTTCGACAGATCGGGCAACGCCTCCAGGAGCGCGACCAGCTCGGCGACGGAGACGGGAGGCAGGCCGGCCAATCGCTCGAGCAGGGGCGCGTCGCCGGAGGGTCGGTCGGGAGCCACGGCCTTCTCAGGAGCGCGACGGCGCGGCGGGCTCCTGACTCACGGCCAGGTCCCGCGCGTGTCCGGCGGGTACGAGGAATGCCGAGGCCAGCGCCACCAGCGCGATGACCAACCCCACCACGAAAACGCCGCCCACGGCATGCGCCATGGCGAGCCGCATATGCGCCAGCACGTCGGCGTTCAGGGCCGCGCGGCTCACCGGACTTACGATCAGGTCTGGATGGGCCGCCAGCTCCCGCAACTGCTCGCGCAGGCCAGCCGGAGCGGACACCAGCATGGCGCTCAGCTCGAACTGGAGGCGATGGGCCATGACCGATCCCATCACCGCCACGCCCACGGCGCCGCCGATCGTGCGGAAGAAGGCGGTCATCGACGTCGCCGAGCCCAGCACTGCGCGCGGCACCGCGTTCTGGACGGCGATGAGCATCGGCACGAAGACCAGCCCCATGCCGACGCCGGCGACGACTATGTCCCGGCTCGCTGCCAATCGGCTGAGGGACTCGTTCCAGCCGCTCAGGAGCAGAAACGCCAGCGCGAGGAGCGTCATGCCGGTGATCACCACGCTGCGGTAGCCGACGCAGAGCACTAGGCGCGCTCCTAGGATCGAGAAGGTCACCCAGCCGATGATGAACGGCGTGAGCACGAAGCCAGCCTGAGTGGCCGTGCTGCCGGTCACCGCCTGGAGGAAAAGCGGGACGTAGGTGATCGCGCCGAACATGGCCATGCCCGAGAGCAGGCCGGTGGCCGAGGCCGCGCGCACCATCGGATTCGCGAAAAGGGCCAGAGGGATCAGCGGCTCAGCCGCGCGGCGCTCGATGCGGACGAAGACCAGGAGCAGGGCCGCGGATAGGGCCAGCAGCCCCAGCGCTTCCGGCCGCAGCCACGCGGCCTCGCGACCGCCCTCGACCAGCCCCACCAGCAGCGCCGAGATGGCGGCGGCGAAGACCAGCGTGCCGGCATAGTCATAGGCCGCCCGCCGATGGGCGGTCTCCTCGCCGGTGAGTCCCAGCGCGATGGCCGCTCCGGCCAGCACGCCGAAGGGCAGGTTGATGTAGAACACCCAGCGCCACGACACCGAATCGGCCAGGATGCCGCCCAGCAGCGGTCCCACGAGCGACGCGACGCCCCACACGCCGGAGAAGTAGCCCTGCATTTTGGCCCGACGCTCCATGCCGTACAGGTCGCCGATGATGGTCATACCGATGGTGATCAGCGAGCCCGCACCCAGACCCTGAATAGCCCGGAACGCGATCAACTGGACCATGCTCTGCGACAGGCCGGACAGCGCCGAGCCCACGAGGAATAGCGCGAGGCCCGCCACATAGGTCCGGCGCCTACCGTGTTGATCCGCCAGCCGGCCCCAAATGGGCATCGTGATCGTGGAAGCGAGGAGAAACGCCGAGAAGACCCAGGAGTAGATTTCGATCCCGCCGAGGCTGGCGATCACGGTGGGCATGGCCGTGGCGACGACGGTGGACTCCATGGCCGCCAGGAACACCGATCCCATGACGCCGACCAGCACGAGGGATTTGCGCGGCTCGTAGGGCGCAGCCTGCGTCATGGCTCAGTGGCCACCGGTGCAGCCCGCGCAGCGGCACCGCGCGCGCAGCTCGGGATACGGGTAGAGGCTCTGATGCCCGTCCATCCACGTCACGCGCAGGCCGTCGGGCAGCTTGGCGATGTCTCGCGGCCAGCTCATTTCCCGAGTCAACGTAACCTCCTCCGGGTGCTCGAGGGCCGGATCGTCGAGCCGCAGCCGGTCGAAAGGGTAGATGCTCCCGTGGTTGTCCGCCCAGGTCACGCCGAGCGCGTAGCGCCCAACCAGATGGACCTCTTTGGGCTCGTTAGGATTCGGCTGGCCCAGGATAGGCAGGCTCAACTTGATCGGCGTCACGATCCGCCTCCCTCTTGACTCAGCACTCGCCTCGGGACGCTCCGTCCCTTCCGGGACGTCGGCCGCCCCTCAGCTCGAACTGCCATCTTCTCGAGCCGCTGCCCGGCGAGCAGGTAATGCACGGCCAGGTTCTGGTGCTCGCCCCAGGCCGAGGCCCGCCGCCGGATGCCGCGCTCGCTGAGCGCGCGCCCGCGGCTGTAGAAATGCTCGAAGGCCCGCCTCACGCCGAGATCGCCCGCGGGGCAAACGTCTCCGCGCCCCAGATAGCGGGCCAGGAACCACTCGGCCGTCCATCGCCCGAAGCCCCGCACCGCGGTCAGCGTCTCGATCACGTCCTCGTTGGGGCGTCCGGCCAGCGCGTCCAGGTCGAGCTTCCCGGATGCCACCAACCGAGCCAGCCCCACGATGTACTCAGCCTTCCTTCGTGTGAACTGCATTCGCCGCAGGTCGCGCACCCGAGCGCGGGCCAGCGCGGCGGGCTCGGGGAAGGCGTGCAGCGTCTGCCCATTGACCGACACCGGCGTGCCGAAGCGACGGATGAGCCGCGCTCGGACGGTGAAGGCGAAGGTCAGGTTCACTTGCTGGGCGCAGACCAAGCCCACCAGCATCTCGAAAGGGCCCGCCGCGAGCGTCGGCCGGAGCCCGTATAGCCGCGGCGTCAGGATCGAGAGGACGGGATCCGCCTTGGCGGCGCGATAGAAGTCCGGCAGGTCGAGGTCGAGCCCGCAGATGCGCCGCACCTCGGACACGGCCGCGTCCACCACCCGCGCACTGCGCGCTCCCGGCACCGACACCGTGAGCCGTGCGTCGTCCGGATCGCCCGCCCAGCGCAGCTCGTAGCCGCGCCACTCGCCACCCGCCTTGATCGCGCGGCGAAAGACGCCGTCGGCGAGGTGGTTGGCCGGATCCTCTCCCCAGAGGCGGAATCGCGCCAGCGTCCCGGACACGTCCAACGGCGCGGGGGCGACGAAGCAGGCGTCCATGGCGGGAACTCAGTTTACCAGACGGGCCGGGCAGGTGGAACGCGGCGCCGGCGGCGTAGCGCCGCCTCAGTGGCGGATGTCGAAGTAGATGGGTCCCGGTGGCACCGGCCGGGCGCCGTTGAGCGGCCGTGCCACGAAGTTGAGCTCCACTACGTCTTCCACGAAGCGGCCCAGCGCTTCGCGGACGTGAACGTCGTGAGGCAGGGGCAACAGGAGATTGCTGAGCCCCGCCCCGCGGAGCGCGGCGGCGATGGCGCCGAAGGCGCGAATGCCGGCCGGGCCCTTGAGGGTGACGTCATAGCCTTTCGCCATCAGCACCTGATCCGGATCGAGCCCGCGCTGGGCACGGTCGTCCCACACCGACAGCCAGGCGGTGCCGCCCGGGCAGAAGGCGGTGAGGCTGCCCGCGTACGCGCCGGCCGGACACGGCAGGAACAGCTCCTTGTCCAGGCCGAGCGGGACGAAGTGGTGGAGGAAGACGCCGCCGAAGCGCCACGCCGCGTGGGCTGAGTCGCCCAGGATATTGACCTTCCTCACCCGCGCCTCCGCGTCGGCCTCGAAACGCCTCAGATCGAGCACCAGGTAGTCGAAGCGTGCGAGGGTCTTCCAGCCGAGCGCGGTAACCATTTTCATCGACGGGGCATTGGATGTCTTGATCAGGCCCGTGACGTAGCTGGCGCCCTCCTCCTCGAGCCATCGGGTGGCCGCCCGCATCAAGACCGGCCCGAGGCCGCGGGCCTGCAGCCCGGGCTCCACCCGCACATTGCAGATGTAGCCGGCGCTGCACGGCTCCCCCGCGACCCTCACCGTGGTCAGGGACACGCAGAGCACCCCGATCACCCGTCCCTCGTGCTCGGCCACCAGCACGCGGGACCGCAGATAGGCATCGGTGCGGGCGAAGAAATTACGGCGCGCCTGGAGCAGCGCCGCGCCGGCCTGGGGGGCGGAGTCTTCCAGCGCCATGAGAGCGGGGTGATCTGCCGCGGTAGCCTGACGGACCGCGATGCCGGGTGCCTCGATCAGGGGAGCGGCAGTGCTCGTCACAGCGTGTCTCCGCGCACAGCATACTCAGATTCCGGCGCTGGGCAAGCACCTCGGCGGGGCCGCCTTGCCTTGGCTTTTGCCGCCCGGTATGGTGGGACCATTCGATGACGACTCGGGAGAATCCCCTATGAGCGACCTCATCCTGGCCAGCCATGACGGCGGCGTCTGCACTCTCACGCTCAACAGGCCCGCGGCATTGAACGCCCTGACCGTGGAGGCCATGGCGGCCCTTGCTGACCGGCTGGAGGAGGCCGCGAAAGACCCTGCCACGCGGGCCGTGATCATAACGGGGGCGGGGGCCGCGTTCTCGGCGGGCGGAGACATCGCCTTCCTCCAAGGTCTGCCTGGCATGGCCCCCGCGCGGATCAAGGAAATCGTCTACGGCACCTTCCAGCGCGTCCCACGCGCGATACGCGCCATGGACAAGCCGGTGATCGCCGCGGTCAACGGCGCCGCCGTCGGCGCCGGCTGCGAGATCGCGGTGGCCTGCGACGTGCGGATCGCATCGGAGAAGGCGCGCTTCGGTGAGGTCTGGATCAACCTCGGCTGCGTTCCCGCGCTGGGCGGCATGTTCCTCCTGCCCCGCATCGTGGGGCTCGCGAAGGCCACCGAGCTGGTGATGACGGGCGACATCATTGACGCCGTGGAGGCACTGCGGATCGGCCTCGTCAACTCGGTCGTCGCCCCGGAGGCGCTCGCGGGGGCCGCCGGAGATCTGGCGCTGCGGCTGGCCAGCGGTCCTGCCCGCGCCCTGGCCGCCGCCAAGGTGGCCCTCAACCGCGGGCTCGAGTCCAATTTCTGGGCCGAGCTGGAGGCCACTCTCGAGCAGCAGATCATGTGCTTCGGCACGCGGGACTTCGGCGAGGGCGTCCGCGCTCTGGCCGAAAAGCGCGCGCCGCGATTCACCGGCGAATGACCGCCCAATGATTCGCCGGTGGGACCGGGGCCGCTCTCCCGGAACACGCTGCGTTACGACCGTGAGCCTCGACTCCTCACGGGCCACGAGAGCGCGGTCTCCGGCCACAGCGATCCGCAGAAGCCACGGTTCCGGGGAGAGCGGCCCCGCCCCCACCGCGTCAGGTGGACGAACTCGCGACTCACCGCACTAGCGCGCGAGATGGTATGGAACGTCGGTGACGACGACGTTCTTCCGGAACAGCAGCGCGCCTTTGATCAGGAGCGCCGTCTGATTGTGCAGCAGATGCTGCCACCAGCGGCGGGGGACGAATTCCGGAATGACAATGGTCACCCAGTGGTTCTCGCCGAGGGCCAGCAGGTGGTTGAGATAGTCGAGAAACGGCGTCAGCAGGGAGCGGTAGGGCGAGCTCAGCACCACCAGCGGGACCCCGAACCCCCACTTGCCCCATTTCTCCTCGAGCCTGCGCGTCCGGTCGGGATCCAGCTCGACGTACACCGCCTTGACGGTCGGTGACAGCGACTGGGCGTACTGCAGGGCATGGATGACCCCCTTGTGGAGGTCGCCCACCAGGACGAGCACCGTGTGCTGCATCGGGGGCGGCCCCGTGTAGCCCTCCAGCGAGAGCTGGCCGGCCACCTCCTGGTAGTGACGGTGGACCGTGAGGAAGGCTATCACGAGCAGCGGGATCAGCAGCACCACGATCCACGCGCCATGGGTAAATTTGGTGGCCGCGATCACCAGCATCACAAGGCCGGTGGTCGTCGCGCCGGCCGCGTTCAGCCACCAGCGCCACCACCAGCCCTCCTCGCGGCGCCCGAGCCAGCGGCGCACCATGCTGGCCTGGGAGAGCGTGAACGAGACGAAGACGCCGACGGCATAGAGCGGGATCAGGGCGTGGGTTTCACCTCCGAAGATGAAGATCAGCAGCGCCGCCGTTCCCGCGAGGATCAGGATGCCGTTGGAGAAGACCAGCCGATCGCCGCGCGTGCCGAACTGGCGGGGGATGAACCCGTCCCGGGCGAGGAAGTAGGACAGCCGTGGAAAGTCCGCGAAGGACGTGTTGGCGGCCAGCACCAGGATCAGCATCGTCACGACCTGGATCTCGTAGTACAGCAGCCCGCCGCCGAAAATCTGGCGGGCGAGTTGCGAAACCACGGTCTCCGTTTCTCGCGGGGTCACGTGATAGTGGCGGGCCAGGAAGGTGATCCCCATGAACAGCGTGATCAGGATGAGACCCAGCCAGGCCAGCACGATGCGCGCGTTTTTCGCCTCGGGCGGCTGGAAGGCGGGCACACCGTCGGAGACCGCTTCCACGCCGGTCAGCGCCGCGCAGCCCGATGAGAACGCTCTGAGGATGAGGAACAGCGTGACGTCCTGGAGCGTTCCGGCCTGGGCTTCGGCCGGCGGCGCGGGCGTCTCCAAGCCGATCACCCATCGTACGAGGCCATACGCCAGCATGCCCGCGAAGCTGACGACGAACAGGTAGGTCGGCAGGGCGAAGAGCTTGCCCGACTCGCGGATCCCGCGCAGGTTGGCCGTCGCGATGGCCGCGATGAACAGGATGCCGAGCACGACGCGGTGCCCGAAGAGCGCGGGGAAGGCCGAGGTGATCGCCGCGACGCCCGCCGCGACGCTCACCGCCACGGTCAGCACGTAATCGATCAGCAGCGCCCCGGCCGCCACCAGCCCGGGGAGCGTGCCCAGGTTGTCCTTGGTGACGATGTACGCGCCCCCGCCGCCCGGGTATGCCAGGATCGTCTGCCGGTACGAGCTCACGACCACCGCGATCAGCAGCGCGATCGCCACGCCGATGGGGATGGAGTACACGAGAGCGGCGGTACCGGCCAGCACCAGCATGAGCAGGATCTCCTCCGTTGCGTACGCCACGGAGGACAGCGCGTCCGACGAGAAGACCGCCAGCGCGGAGGTTTTGGAAAGCCGCTCGTGCCGCGCCTGGGCGGTGGCGAGAGGGGAACCGACGAAGAGCTTTTTGAGGGTGCCGATGTTCACGGGCTGGGAGTCCTGAGCGCCCTACCCTAGAGGTGGACCCGCCCGCGTGTCAAGCGCGCCGCGCGGGAAGCGATCAGGACGCCAGATGGAACGGCACGTCCACGACAACGACGCCGCGCCGGAAGAGCAGCGCGCCCTTGACCAGCAGCGCCGTCTGGTTGTGCAGCAGATGCTGCCACCAGCGGCGCGGAACGAACTCCGGGATCACCACGGTCACCACCGAGGTCGCGGACTGCCGCCGGATCAGATCGATGTAGTCCAGCAGCGGGCCCAGCATCGACCGGTACGGCGAGGCGAGCACCACCAGCGGCACCCCGCAGCCGCCCTTCGTCCAGCGCTCTTCGAGCCTCGGCGTGAAGCTCGGATCGAGCTCGACGAAGACCGCCTTGGGGCTCGACGAGAGTGACTGGGCGTAGCGCAGCGCCTTGACCACGCCCAGGTGGAGGTCGCCGACGAGGACCAGGACGGTGTTCTGCACCGGCGGCTCGTCGGCGAGATGCTCGAGCGACAGCTCCACGGCCACCGCGTCGTAGTGACGGCGCACGGCGCGGAAACCCATCACCATCACCGGGATGAGCAGCACCACAATCCAGGCGCCGTGGGTGAACTTGGTCACGGCAATGACCAGCGTCACCGCGGCGGTCACGACGGCGCCCGTTCCATTGATGAGCAGCCGCCACTGCCAGCCGCTGCCGTGATCCACGAGCCAATGGCGGACCATTCCGGCCTGCGACAGCGTGAAGGAGATGAACACGCCCACCGCGTAGAGCGGGATCAGCGCATGGGTCTCGGCGCGGAAGACCACGATGAGCGCGGCGGCCAGAACGGCCAGGATCACGATGCCGTTCGAGAACACCAGCCGGTCGCCGACCGTCCTGAACTGGCGGGGCGCGTAGCGGTCGCGGGAGAGCAGCGAGGCCAGGCGCGGAAAGTCGGCGAAGGAGGTGTTGGCGGCCAGGACCAGGATCAGCATGGTCGACGCCTGGATCAGGTAATAGAAGAGGCCGTCGCCGAACAGGGCGCGGGCGATCTGGGACACCACGGTCTCGTTGTCCACCGGCGTGACGTTCAGGGCCGAGGCAAGCACTGTGATGCCCAGGAAGAGCACACCAAGGATGAAGGCCATCCATCCCATGGTGATGGCGGCATTGCGCGCTTCGGGCGGCCGGTAGGCCGGCACGCCGTTCGAGATGGCCTCGATGCCGGTGAGCGCGGTGCAGCCCGCGGAGAAGGCGCGC
>Ga0207646_10007741_pt1 | contig 10874 bp, 11 predicted proteins | sample KBSK5502metaG_FD_184343 | JGI IMG/M metagenome (GOLD analysis project Ga0207646, IMG submission 184343) | Corn, switchgrass and miscanthus rhizosphere microbial communities from Kellogg Biological Station, Michigan, USA - KBS K5-50-2 metaG... | ecosystem: Host-associated > Plants > Roots >...
GCGTTTGCCTCGCATCGCGCCACAAATGCTGCTTCTTGGTGCAGCCGCCACTGGAGGCATCGCCGTCATCGCCGACCTGGCGGTACTGTCGACGTTGGCCGTGCGCTTGGCCGGCTTCCCTGGGCCGATTCACCAGCTGGCTCTCGGAGCTGCCATGCTCGCCAGTAGCACAAGACTGATCCTCACCAGCCGCGCTAGCTGGTCGTGCCTCGCGATGACGACGAGCTCAACTCGCTGATCCCAGCTTTCATCCAGAACGTGGCGGTCCCACAGACGCTGACCACCTGCCTGAAGAGCTGGTGGTGCCGAATCCAATAGAAACCGACGAGGAAGAAGCTCAGCGCGAACGTCAGGAGGCGCGGGGCTGTCTCGAGAAGAGCGGCGGGCAACCGTGACAGGGCATCGTTCTGCGCGATCGCCGGTACCTGCACGTTGAACACGAGCAGCGTAATGGCGACAGCGAAGACCCCATCGCTGAAAGCCATGAGCCGGCTGATGTCATAGTCGTGTTCGCTGCGGCCATCGATCGACTGCTCGTCGTCCTCCACTGATGTCCGTCGCTCAGGCTAGAGCGAGCTGCGCCGCCACAATCAAGGGCTGGCGGGACGCGTTGCTAGCTGAAGTCGCCACTCAGGCGTTTCGCGATAAAAGCCGCGTACCAGTCAGGCCAATCGTCATCGCGATGTCCAAGCGACTTCTCGTAGTCGCCGTGCGCCTGCTCCGCCTCACGGAGCAGCACCGCCAAGCGCTGCTGCAGATTGCCCTTTCCTTCCATCGTCCCTCAATTGAAACAAACCGGATACATAAGCTGCTTCGCTACCGTGAAGCCCATGACCCGAGCGCCGGGACCCGTTGAGGCCCTCGAGAGGATCGCTTATCTGCTGGAGCGGGGGAGTGCGGAGTCGTACAAAGTGCGCGCCTTCCGCCGGGCGGCTCGAGCGGTGGCGGCGCTCGAACCGGAGCAGTTAAGAGCGCTGCACAAATCAGGAAGGTTGGCGGAGATCCCAGCGGTCGGGCAGACCACTGCCAAGATCATCTCGGAAGCACTCTCCGGAGAGACCCCGGGGTACTTGCTCGAGCTCGAGCGCCAAAGCGGGCCGGCTTTGAGCCAGACCGCGACCGAACTGCGCTCAGCCGTGCAGGGCGATTGCCACAGTCACTCCGACTGGTCCGACGGCGGCAGCTCGGTGAGGGTGATGGCGGAAGCGGCCGCATCGCTCGGGCATGCCTACGTGGCGATGACTGACCACAGCCCCCGCCTGACAGTCGCCAACGGCCTGGACGCCGAGCGGCTCCGCCGGCAGCTCGAATTGGTCGACCAGCTCAATGCCGAGCTCGCACCTTTCCGGATCCTGACCGGGATCGAAGTCGACATTCTCGAAGACGGCACTCTGGACCAGGAAGAGCCTCTGCTGAGCCGCCTCGACGTAGTTGTGGCCAGCGTCCACTCCAAGCTGCGAATGGAGTCTCCCGAGATGACCCGGCGGATGGTCCGGGCAATCGAGAACCCTCACAGCGACATCCTCGGGCACTGCACCGGCCGGATCATCGTCGGACGGGGTCGCAAGCCCTCGACGTTCGATCCGGAGGAGGTTTTCGCGGCATGCACGAGGACAGGAACGGCGGTCGAGATCAACTCCCGCCCCGAGAGGCGCGACCCTCCCCCCGAGCTGCTTCGCCTGGCGGTCGGCGCGGGCTGCTACGTCAGCATCGACACCGACGCCCACGCCCCCGGCCAGCTGGAATGGATCGGGCTCGGGTGCGAACAGGCGGCAGAAGCCGGCGTGGATCCCGCGAAAGTCGTCAACTCCTGGGGCGCCGATCGCCTCCTCGCCTGGACGGCGTCCCACGGGAGCTAAGTCGGTGCCGGAGCTAGACTTGCTGCACATTCATCTATTCACGCCCGACGGTTAGGAGCGCGGAGTACGGGAGTTCGGGTGCTTGCCCCCGTCGTCGCGCAAGGAGGGGGCTATGAGCTACGCCAGGCAGATGCTGGAAACTATCCACGCGACTTAGACGTCGACCCCGGTGTGCTGGCCGCCACCATCGACGCGCTGAGCGACTGCACCCAGGCCTGCGCGGCCGACGCCGACGCCGACCTGAGCGAGCCGAACATCGCCGAGCTCGTCAAGTGCATTCGGCTGTGCCTGGAGTGCACCGACATTTGCAGCGCTACCGTCGGGGTCATCAGCCGCCAGGGCGAGTACAACGCCAATGTCGCCACGCCGCTCCTGGAGGCCTGCGTGGCCAGCTGCAAGACCTGCGGCGACGAGTGCGAGCGGCATGCCCGGATGCACGAGCACTGCCGAGTGTGCGCCGAGGCCTGCCGGCGTTGCGAGCGGGCCTGCCGTGAGAACCTTGCCGCCTTGAAACTCCCGGCCGCCATGAAATAGCACGAGCGCGTCGGCGTAGACCAAACCTCATGACGGGCTGGGATTGCATCTCTAGTCACCGCTCGCCAAGGCGTGGCCCAGAAAAATGAAGGCGATCGTCCGGTACCAGTACGGCTCACCCAATGTCATCGAAGTTCGGGAAATCGATAAGCCGGTCGTCAAGCATCTCGGCGTGCTGGTTCGAGTTCAGGCGGCTTCCTTGAATGCAGCTGACTTGGACTATCTGTACGGAAGGCCTCTGATCGGACGCGTCGGTACCGGGCTGCGCAAGCCGCGGAACCACGGTCTGGGATTGGACGTGGCAGGCCAGGTCGAGACGGTTGGCAGGGACGTGACGCAGCTCAGGCCAGGCGACGAGGTGTTCGGGGACATGACCCAGCACGCTTCTACCTGGAGGCATCTCAAGGTTGTAGTAGGGGAAAAGTCGATCTACTTCATACAGGCACGCCAGTAGCGGGCTGAATACCACCTTCGAGTCACGCGGTGCACCCTTGCGAACCCGCCGAACGGCCTGTCCAGAGACGCATCGACGGCCGTCACGCCCTGGAGGCGCCCTAACCAAACAGCCGTTCGTCAGCCCCGAGTCGGGAACGAGCCCATCCCGTATGTGTTGCCCAAAGGCGCTTTGGGGCAAAGCAAGCCCGGCCACATGGCGGACGGACTTTTGCCGCCCTACAACTCTCCCATCGCTCAGGCGCTGACGAGTAGCCGCTGAAAAGCTGATGGCGGTCGCTGACAATAACGTCTGAAACGCGTCAGCCGCCAAGATCGCCGTCGCCGCTGGTCTCGCCCGTTACGAAACTCGCAACGTTTCGCTGATTCACTGGGCACCGATGGCTGGGCGCGGCAGTTGGCTGGCTACCGTTCGCTCGTCAGGCTTATTCGCGGTCGGCGCCTTGCTCGCCCTTGCACTCTTACCGCGTGAATCGGTCAGCGCGCTGGCAGCGAGCAACCCAGCAACCACAAGTGACCAGGCGGTCGCGTATCAGCTCAATGTGACCCACAATGGCGCGTTGACGAACGACACCCTGACGCCTCCGCTCATACGTGGTTGGAGCGTCAACCTTGGTGCCCTCGTCTCCTATCCACTAATCGCGAACGGCCACGTCTTCGTGACTGCTGGCGACAACAACTCGCCGGTCAAGCTCTATGCCCTCAACCTCAGCACCGGTGCCACGGCCTGGGGACCGATCGCGCTGGGCAGCAGCCGTCCATGGGCCAATGCCACCTATGAGAATGGCCGCGTCTTCACCGTCAATTACGACGGCAAGATGCAGGCGTTCGATGAGAACACGGGGTCTATTTTGTGGACCACCCAGCTGCGCGGACAGTATGCCTTTAGCTCTCCGCCCACCGCCTCCAATGGCATCGTCTATGCGGGTGGCGCCGGATCCGGGGGAACGTTGTACGCGGTCCGCGAAACAGACGGCGCCCTCCAGTGGACCGGCTCGGTGATGAATGGCGACAATAGTTCGCCGGCGGTCACCAACTCGGGCGTCTACGTCTCCTACGCGTGCGCCCAAACCTACGACTTCAATCCAAGTGACGGAAGCCTGATCTGGCATCACACCACAGGCTGCGAAGGCGGCGGTGGTAAGACGCCGGTCCTGGGGAATGGCCAGTTGTTCGTCCGCGACGCCCCAAGCGGGAACGTCGTCCTCGATCCTTCGAGCGGTACGTCCCTGGGGACCTTTACCGCCACACCCGCTCCGGCCATCGCTGGCTCCCGCGGCTATTTCACCACCGGTGTCGGGCTCACGGCCATCGACCTGGCCACCAACACCACGCTATGGACGTTTGCCGGCGACGGCAGCCTGAGCTCGGCGCCGCTAGTGGTGAACGGTCTCGTCTACGTCGCCTCAACCTACGGCAATATCTATGCGCTGGATCAGTCCGGAACGCTGGTCTGGACCTCGAACGTCGCCCCGACGATCAACTACCCCGACGAGCAGAACGTTTCGCAACCCTTGACCGGTCTCGCCGCCGGCTCCGGGTATCTACTGGTTCCGGCTGGTGCCACCCTGAACCTCTACGCGGGGCAGGAAACCCTATATCCCGGCGATGCTGCATGGGGCAGCCAACCAATGGGCCTCGCGGCGAGCCCGGCGTCCTTCACGCTTACCGATAACATGCTGTCGGCGCTGCAAGTCGCCGGCATCACTGCAAGCGGTGATTTCTCGCAGACGAACAATTGCCCGGCAACGCTCGCGCCAGGGGCTGCCTGCAGTATCAACGTGACCTTCAAGCCGTCCGCAACCGCGACGCGGACCGGCCTACTGACGGTGACCGACAACGCGGCGGGTAGCCCGCATGCGATTCCCCTGTCTGGCATCGGTGCGGCGGCCGCCCCACCCTACCTCGTCGTATCGCCGAGCACGTCGACGATCACGGCAGGCGGCACGCAGGCATACCAAGTCGATGAGTTCGACGGCACCGGCGCCGACCTGGGTGACGTGACCGGCGCATCGACCTTTGCCATCTCACCGAGCGGGAGTTGTTCCGCGAATAGCTGTACGGCTACCGACGCCATGCTGCACACCGTGACCGCTACCTACTCCGGCATGAGCGTCCAGGCGTCGCTTTCGGTAAATCCCGGACCGCCTGATCACGTCACCATCTCACCGGCGAGCACCTCGGTCTCGGCAGGAACCTGGACCAGCTATACGAGCTTCGCCCTTGACCAGTACGGCAATGCCATGGATGCCAGCGCGGCAACCTACGCGATCACCCCGGACGGAAGCTGCCAGGGTACCGGGAGCGCGACATGCAGCGCCACGACGGTCGGTTCGCATACGGTCACGGTCACCCTCTCGGGCAAATTGGCGACCGCCTCCCTCACGATCACCCCCGGGCCGGTGAACAGAATTCAATTGACGCCCTACAACGTGACCATCGCGGCCGGCACGTCCCAGTCGTTCGCGACACAAGCGTTCGACCAGTATGGCAACGCGATCGCTGACGTCACCAACGCCACAACATTCACCATCGGTCCCAGCGGAAGCTGTACTGCCAACGCCTGCACCGCAACCAACGCAGCGTATCTCTACACGGTGACCGCGACCTACGCCGGAAAGAGCGCCGCGGTCAACATCAACGTGAAGGCTGGACCCTTCGATCATGTCACGATCTCGCCGGTCAGCACGAGCACCACGGCCGGCTATTACGTGTCCTTCTCCGATTTCGGCGTCGACTTGTACGGCAACCCCGCGATCGACCCGAGCGCCAGTACATTTGCCATCACGCCTGACGGAAATTGCAGCGTCGGGAGCGGCTCCGCCTCATGTACCTCCTACTCATCAGGACCGCACTTAGTGACGGCAACGCTCAACGGCAAGTCGGCAACCGCATCACTCGCGGTAAACCCGGGCGCGGTGATCCGAATCCGGATCGCCCCGATCATCAACAGCATCGCGGCAGGCACGTCGCAGGCGTTCACGGCGCGTACGGTGGACGGCTATTTGAACACGGTCGCCGACGTTACCTCGTTGACCACCTTCGCCTTCTCGCCCAATGGAAGCTGCGCAGGCAACGTGTGCACCGCGCCAACACAGGCGACGACCAACGCGAACGTCACCGGGTCGTACAACGGGTGGAGCGATCTCATCAACGTGGCGGTCACCGCCGGTACGCTCGATCACATCGACGTAGCGCCCGCGACCTCGAGCGTGACCGCCGGAAACGGCCAGGCCTACAGCGACCTGGCCTACGACCAGTACAACAACTTTGTCGCCGGCGGCAACGTCACGAGCAGCTCGACTTTCGCCATCTCGCCAGACGGCGCGTGCTCGGGCGCGACCTGCACAGCTACAAAAGCCGGCGCCCACACCGTCACGGTCACCTTCCAGGGCAAGACGGCGACCGCTGCGCTAACCGTCAGCCCTGATATCGCGGCGCAGTTGACGATCTCGCCCGCCAGCGCCACGATTGTTGCGGGTCACTCGCAGGCCTACACCGCTTCGGCGTCCGACCAGTACGGTAACGGTCTCGGCGATGTGACCGCGTCGACAGTCTTCTGGGTCGATGTCCAGACCGCGGGCTGCAGTCAGAATGTATGCTCGGCGACCAAGGCCGGTACCCACCAGGTGATCGGCTCCTACCAATCAGTCGAGGGCACATCAGCGCTCACCGTCAACCCCGGCCCGGCAAGCGCATTGACGATCTCGCCGGCGAGCTTCAGCGTTACGGTCAGCCAGACGGCAAGCCTGACGGCAAACGGCACCGACTCGTACGGGAATGCGGTCGATAGCAGCTCGGCTGCCTGGTCGATCGCCTCCGGGACACCTGGGAGCATTTCGCCCACTTCAGGCTCGTCAAGTATTTTCACGGCGAGCGCCACGGTGTCGGGTACCGGTAAAGTCATCGCCCGGCTGGGGACGCTGACGGCATCGAGCGCCGTCTCGGTCGTGCCGGCCGCGCCGACCAACCTCACGGCCACCGCGCTAACAGCCAAGCACATCAATCTGTCGTGGTCGGCCGCATCCGGCGCGGTCAGCTACACGGTCTATCGCAGCGCCGGCACCTCGGGGTGGGTGGCGGTCAAGACCGGCATCAGCCCGACCACGTACACCGACGATGGCCTGACGCCGGGCACGACCTACACCTACCGCGTGGTTGCCGTCAGCAAGTCTGGTCTACAGAGCGCGGCGTCGAACACGGCCTCCGCGACGGCAACAAAGTAAACCTCACCCGGCCCTGCGGCGCACGGGCAATGATCAGCCAGGTCCCGCTGGTGGCAAAGCCACCGGCCAGCGAGCCGAGTGTGAACAGCACGATGCCGGCGACGAACATTCGACACCGTCCGAAGAGGTCACCGGCTCGGCCGCCGAGGAGCAGCAATCCGCCGAAGGTCAGGGCGTAGGCGTTAATCACCCATTCAAGGTCAGTTGGGCTGAATTTGCGCGCTTGCTGGATCGATGGAAGGGCGATGTTCACGATCGTGGCGTCAAGCACGACCATCAATCGCGCCACCGCGATCACGATGAGTGCGAGGGCCAAGTTCCTTGGCAGCGGAGAGATCTTGCGATCAGCCTCAGAAACGGCCGAAATCCGAGTGCTCACGGGGCTACATCAGGGATGGACCTGGGAGGCGAACCTGAGTGATCGATCCTTTCGTGGCTGCCATTTGTTACTCCTTCGTGTTTGTTCGCGCGATTACGACCTGACCGCCGACGCAAGCCTTACACCGGTTAACTGTTCGCAAGCGGCCAGAAACCTGTTCTGGACAGTGACGTCCGATGCCGCCGGATGAGCGGCTCGAGTCCGCTTGTGATAGAAATACCGGCCGCTCACCTTCGCGCCACGCTCATCGCTGACGGCCAGCCACACTTGGGTCGCGACGCCTAGCTCCAGGTCGCCGGGCGCGGACAGGCCGCCCATCTTCGTTGGCACCCATCCAGGATCGACCGCGTTCGACAGGACTTGAGGCCAGAGGCGAGCGACGGCGAAGGCGAGCACGACATCGAACAGCTTTGAGTTCGCGTAGGCTTGCGATCCGCTCCAGCGCCGCCGGCGCCACTGCAAATCACGCAGGTCAGGATCGCCACCCTGATGCAGGCCCGACGTTAGATAGATCAGCCGCTGAGGTCCCTCGATGAGCGAGGTCAATAGGTAGGGCACGAGGGCGTTGACGGCGAAGACGTCATCGAGCCTGTCAACCGTCTCGTGACGCCCTGGACCCGGACGATAGATCCCGGCGTTGTGGATGACGGCCTGGAATGGTCCGGCCTCGTTGGCCTGTCGAGCAAGGGCACGCGTCTGTTCGATGCTGGCCAGATCGCCCTCGAGCGCCGTTCGGGCGCCCGGTACGGCGCCCATTGCGTGTTGGGCCCGATCACGGTTGCGCCCATGCAGGACCACGTCGTGGCCGAGCGCTACCAGGTTCCGGGCGGCCAGCTGGCCGAGTCCATCTGCTGAACCGGTGATGAAGATGCGGGCCAAGCCAGTGCCTCTCCTCGCCGCGCGCTAGCTGGTCCGCTCAAGAATCATGACCGGAATCCGGCGCGAGGTCATCCGCGTGTACTCCCCGAACCCTGGCGCGATCGCGACGCGCTCCGCATACAGGCGCTCCCGTTCCTCGCCCTCCGCTTCGCGCGCCCTCACCTCGAACGTCTCCGTGCCATTCGCCGTCCCCACCTCCACCCTCGCGACGGGATTCGCCTTGAGGTTGTGGTACCACGCGGGATCGTCAGGCGCTCCCCCCTTCGATGCAACGACAACGTACCGCTCCCCGTCGCGGTGGTACATCACCGGCGTGATGCGCTCCTCTCCGCTGCGCGCCCCAACAGTGGTGAGCAGCATCAGCCGGTCCCCAAACGATCCGACTCCCTTTCCAGCCTTGGAATGGAACTCCTGGATGGTCGCCTCGTTCCAGTTCGCCATCACTACCTCCTTCCTTTGCTACGAAAATCTCGACTACAACGACAGGTAGGGCGAAAAGCATCAGCGGTTGGAATCCTACCGGTCAGGTGACCCCACTCCGAGTAGCCTGCCGCTGATGAATAGGTGAGCCCCACAGCCGCTCTCGCGTACCTCGCAGTCTCACCGGCCTGGATTTTCGCACCGAGCTGCGCTAGAGCGGCGGCTCTTCGCGCATCTCCGTGCCGATGGGGTCAACCAACTCGCCACTCTGACCCCCCGCTCCGTCCAGGCGCCTGATTAGCCAGGATCCAGCTCGAAGGTAGCCTGCTCGGCCGGAGCGGGAGGCCCGCCTTCAAGCGATCGCTTCACGGCTGGACCGTACTTGTGAATCACGAGTTCGGACACCCAGCGAGCCTCGGCCGGATCGGTAAGATGTCTGGCGCGAACCGGGACATCCGTGCCGCCGACGTGCAGCGTGCCATTGCCTGACTTGATGAGATTTTGTGGCCAGTTACGTGTCATGCCGCCACCAGTGCGTATGAATACCCGGCGGCCGTCACTGGAAACCCAGATTGTGACAGACCGCGGTTTGCCCGTCCGCCGACCGCGTGTCGTGAACCTGACTTCGCGCTGGCGACCGATTGCGTCGAGCGTCTCTTGTTCAAAGCCGGCCATCCGCAGACTCTACCCTGATGCGACATTTAAGAACGAACACTGTCTCGGCCACCTCTGCGGCTTGCTATTCTCGCCCCATGGTCGCACGAGGCATGCACATGAGGAGGTGACCGCGACATGAGGTTGACGACGACGACCAACGTGTCGGTGGACGGTGTGATGCAGGGGTTGGGCGGACCTGACGAGGATCGTAGCGGCGGCTTCGAGCGCGGCGGATGGGCCATACCACTTCTCGACACCGAAACCGGCGACTATCTCAACCAGGTCTACGGCGGCGCGGCCGCGTTTCTCTTTGGCCGGCGGACGTACGAGATCTTCGCCGGCTCCTGGGGAGTGATGGCCGATCCGAGCACGAGCCCGATCGCCGCCGCGCTGAACAGCCGACCCAAGTACGTCGCATCGACCAGCCTCGCCGATCCGCAGTGGGCGGGCACGACGGTCTTACACGGCGACGTCGCCGCGGCCGTCGGTGATCTGAAGGCGCATCAAGGCGGCACACTGCTGGTGCCCGGCAGCGGTGCCCTCGTCCGATGGCTGCTTGCCAACGACCTGGTCGACCAACTCGACCTGCTCACCTATCCCGTCGTCATCGGCCAGGGCACCCGACTGTTCCCCGATTCCGGTCCGGACGTCGCGCTCGACCTGGTCAACTCGCGGACCACTTCCCGGGGCATCACCATCCAGACCTATCGGCTTCTCGGGCGTCCGAAGTACGTAACGTCCACGGTCGACCCCGAACACGTCATGCGCGACGCGACCTCGGGTCGGCGCAGCTAAAACGCTGGTTGGCAGTCATGTGAAGTAGTTGTCAGCGTTTGTCGATACATCGGCACGAAATTTTCGGCGGCCGAATACAAAACGGCGCTTGCTGAGACGTGACGGCGCCTGGCGGACGGCCTAAATCCTGATTTGTAAACAGCAGTGCGGGCGATTCATCGGGCGGGACGATGGCGCCGTCCGAATTCAAAGTCGAAGTGCGGATGTGGCCTGGACCGCTGCCACGATTCCAAAAACAGCGGGTCGGCAGAGGCCGCTTACAAGCTATCGGAGAGTGTGGCGTCGAAAGAGAAAGGCAGGGGACGCAGCCCCCGTCTCCCACACTTTTGTCCCCTCGAATGGGCAATAGCGTGTTATCGAAATTCGTCTTTACGGGGCTTTGATTGTGGCGATGAACTCTCCCCCCGTGTCGAAGACCGTGAGAAGGGCGGAGTTTGCCGGCGACTCTATCGCTTCGGCGGAGGTCAGCTTGTGCCCGTTTACTCTCTTGGCAAAGGGAAACGTTCCCAGACCGGGGATTGAGGCCATCGCAGGCACGCAGCCACCGCCGGAGATGCCCTGAGCACTGCAGAAGACGAAGTAGCCGCGGTAGCGAACAGGGTTGTTGCCACGGTCGTTGCCATGGCTCTGTGGTGACACGGCGCCGATGACGTGATCGTGCAGGAAGGGCAC
>Ga0207646_10007742_pt1 | contig 10873 bp, 8 predicted proteins | sample KBSK5502metaG_FD_184343 | JGI IMG/M metagenome (GOLD analysis project Ga0207646, IMG submission 184343) | Corn, switchgrass and miscanthus rhizosphere microbial communities from Kellogg Biological Station, Michigan, USA - KBS K5-50-2 metaG... | ecosystem: Host-associated > Plants > Roots >...
TCGGCGGTCGTAAAGAAAAAAAAATCGGCAGTCGACAGTCGACAGTCAACAGTTAAGAGTTGGGAGACGAAGTGTCCTTAGCTCTTGACTCTGGACTCCTGACTCTTGACTCTTGGGCACTGTGAATCCGAAACAACCGCAAGCGCCGGCGCCGATTGGCCTCGACGAGGCGCGGCAGCGGCTCCGGGACCTCGGCTATTTGGACGGCGCCGTCGAGCGCTTCGTGTTCCGCAGAGCCTTCGAAGGCCGAGGTGGCCTTCTTCTGCCGGCCGTTCTCATCGGAGCTCTGGCCGCGGCTGTCTCGGCTTTGGCGGCAGTCGATGCGGCTGAGCCTGGCTTCGGAGTGTCCATCACGGCGGCGGGAGCGCTGCTTCTCAATCTTTTCCTGGCCGATCTGGCGCCAGCGGCGCTGGCTGCTCTCGTCGCGGCGCTCTGGGCCGACCGCACGCGCTCGCCGGCCGGCGCAGCCACCGCCGTAGGTCTTCTGTCTGCGGGCCTGATCTTCGCGCTCTGGATCGCCGGCGTTTGGGGACTCTCTCGCGAGATCTCTCCCCACGCCCTGCTCTGGGGTACTCCGGTCGCCGTCGCGGCGCTCGTTCTGGCTCGGAGCGCGCGATCGGGCTTCCTGGCGAGGGCGTACGCGCACTCCCGGCTGATTCCCGCGAGGTCTCGGAGCCGTGTCTTCTTCGCCGCGGCCGTGGTTGGTGTGCTGGTCGCTGTTGGAATCTTCGCTTCGCGCAGGGAGCCGGCGGCCGCTCCTCCCCCGCGCCCTTCGCCGCGATCCGGCACGGTTGTCGTCCTGGCGATCGACGGCCTGGCTCTGGACGGGTCATCGGGTGCAAGCGTGGCGGGGGTGCAGGAGCTCCTCGGACGTGGCCGCACGGCCTGGTGGCCCACGACGGAGAGATCCTCTCCTCCCGAAATCTGGACGGATCTGGCGACCGGACAGCCCGCGTCTCTCCACGGAGTGCGATCGCTGGAGCGTGTGCGCCCGCGCGGCTCGCCGCTCGCGTTGCGTCCGCCATTCGGCACGGCCTGGTATCTGCGCGGTGTGGGACCGCGACTTTCTTTGGTCACGACTGCGCCGGTCTCTGCCCGCGACCGGCGCAGCCTCGCCTTCTGGGAAGTCGGCGCATCCGCCGGACTTCCCACGCGCGCAGTGGGGTGGTGGGCCTCCGGCCCGTGGCCGGGCGCGGAGGTCGTCAGCAACGAGGAGATCCTCGCCCGCGCCGCCGATGGGATCGCCGTGGATCTCAATGCCCTCGCGCATTTCCGCCGCCTTCGTCACGAAGGGGATGCGATTGCAACCGTCTACCTGCCCGGCCTCGACATCCTGCGGGGGGATCCGGAAAAGCGCGCCATCGACCTCGAGCAGGTGCGTCGATTCCTCGAGGACGAGATCTCACAGGCGGTCGCCGGGGCAGGCGCCCTCGTGGTGCTCGCCGCCGACAGCCACGCGCGCTCCGGGGCTCTCGGGAGAATGGTTGTTTTCGACGGCGCCCAAGAGTGGAAGATGGTGCGCGCGCGCATGGCCGACGTTGCGCCCTCCATCCTGGCGCGCGCGGGAGTCCCTCCAGCGCGTGACCTGCCAGGTCAACCGATTTCCACGCTCTTTCGCGCGGGCAGCCTCGACGACGCCACCGTAGCCACCTACGGGCCGCGCATCGCCCCTGCCGCGGCCCGGTCGCGCGAGAGCGACCGGGAGTACCTGGAGAAACTGAAGTCGCTGGGGTATCTGAACTAGTCGGTAGTCGATAGTCGGTAGTCGGTAGTTGACATGGTTGCGAAAGCCTGGTTTCTTCCTACCGACTACGGACTACCGACTACTGACTACTCATGAAAGCAATCTTCTTCGAAAAGCACGGCGACAGCTCGGTGCTCCAATACGGCGATCGGCCGACGCCGGAGCCGGCCCCGGGCGAGGTCCGCGTCGCCCTCCGGGCAGCCGCGCTGAACCACCTCGACATCTTCGCGCGCAACGGTATTCCGGACGTCCCCCTGCCGCAGATCCCGGGAGCGGATGGAGCCGGCGTCGTCGATAAGCTCGGAGAGGGCGTGGATGGACTCGCTCCGGGCGATCGCGTGCTCCTCCAGCCCGGCCTCTACTGCAACGCCTGCGAGTTCTGCCGCGGCGGCGAGCAGAGCCTCTGCGTGAAGTTCAAGATTCTCGGAGAGCATGTGCCCGGGACGTTCGCGGAGTTTGTGGTGGTTCCCGCTCGGAATGTCTTCCCGATCCCGGCGGGCCTCTCCTTCGAGCAGGCGGCCGCCTTTCCGCTTTCCTATCAGACCGCGTGGCGGTTGATCGTGACGCGCGGGGCGCTCAAACCGGGTCAATCCGTCCTGATCCACGGCGCCGGCGGCGGCGTCGCGGGTGCCTGTCTGGAGATCGCGCTTCTCTGCGGGGGGCGCGTGCTGGCGACGACTCGCGGCGAGGAGAAGTTGCGCCGGGTCCGGGAGTCAGGAGCCGAATGGGTCTTCGACTACGGAAGCGGAGACGTCGGGCGGGCCGTGCGGGAGCAGACCCGCAAGCGGGGCGTAGACGTCGTCGTGGACTGCGTGGGGGAGAAGACCTGGATGGCCTCGCTCCAGGCCGTGGCGAAGGGGGGACGTATCGTCACATGCGGCGCGACCAGTGGCCCGAACCCGAAAGAAGAGATCCGGCTCATCTTCTGGAAGGGGATCTCGATCCTGGGCTCGACCATGGCCAACGACCGGGAGTTCCGGGCCCTGCTCTCGGCGGTGGCCGCGCGGAAGCTTGCGCCGACGATTGATCGGGTGTTCCCGTTGTCCCGCGCGGTCGAGGCCTACCGGCGGATGGAAGAGGCGGAACAATACGGCAAGATCGTGCTGGTGCCGGACGGAGGAGAGAGAGCGTGGCCGGATGGGGACTAGAAGCCGAGGGGGGACGGGGTGAAGGGTGACGGGGTGACGGGGGGATTGGCGTTCTTACTCCCCGTCCCCCCGTCCCCCAGTCTCCCCGTCCGATCCTCATCGGGTTGGTCCAGCGGATGGGAGCGTCATCGCATGAGCGTTTCCAGAAGCCTCTCGATTCTCCAAGTTCTCGAAAAGGGCCTCTTCTCGACCGGCAGCGTCGTGCAGATGTTCCAGCTCGCGCAGGGTCTCCCCCGGCGCGGACACCGTACGGCCATCGTTTCGCGGGCCGAGGGGGACGTCGGCAAACGCGCGCGCGAGGAAGGGATCGACTTCCTTCGGTTGCCCCTGCGGCACGAATTCGACTTCGGCAGTGCCCGGCGGCTGGCGCGAATCTACGAGGAGCGGGAAGTCGACGTCGTTCACGTCCACAAGGGGATCGCACACTCGATCGCTCTCTTCGCGACGTTCTTCGGGCCGCGCCGCCCGGTCCTAGTCATTAATCGGGGAGTTTCTTTCCCGCTCGACGCCTTCAACCGGATCAAGTATCACGTGCGGATGGACGGCGTGGTGACGGTCTGCGAGGACATCAAGAAGGTCATCGTGGCGTCGGGAAAGATCCCGGCGGAGAAGGTCCACGTGGTGTACGCGGGTGTCGATTTGGAACGCTTCGATCCGAAGAAGGCTGACGGCGCGCGCGTTCGGCAGGAGTGGGGAGTGGGTCAGGATCAGACGCTCCTCGTACAGGTCGGCGCTCGGGAGTGGAAGGGGTGGAAGGACCTGATCGTGGCGGCAGAGCTTCTGGCACCCGAGTTCCCGAAACTCATGACCGCCGTCGTGGCGTGTGAGGGAGATGAGAAGAAAGAGGAGGTCCGCGCCTTCGCGCGCGAGCATGGTGTCGAGGACCGCGTTCTTCCGGTCGGTTTCCGAATGGACATGCCCGACGTGCTCGCCGCCGCGGATCTGGTCGCCGACCTTTCGTACGAAGGACTCGGAATCACCGGAACCTTGCGCGAGGCGATGGCTCTCGAAAGGCCGGTGCTCGCCAGCTCGGCGGGCGGGAACCCGGAGCTGGTCGTGGACGGAGAATCGGGTCTGCTCGTCCCGCCGCGGGACGCGAAGGCCTTTGCCGGAGCCGCTCGCCGGCTGATGAAGGATCCCGAGCTTCGGGGTCGGCTCGCCCGCGGAGGCAGAGAGCGCGTGGAGAAAGGCTTCTCCTCGGAAGTGCGGCTGGATCGGATCGAGGCGCTCTACCGCCGTTTCATCGCCGAAAGAGAGAAAGGAGCAGCGAGAGGAGAAGCGACAGTAGCACGCAGGTGACGATCGGGAACACGAACGTAAACCCCGGCCTGCGGATCACGATGTCGCCGGGCAGCCGGCCGAAGTAGCGGGAAAGGATCGGCCAGAGGAGAGCAGCCAGGAGAAAAAGGACCCCGAGGGCAATCAGCAGGGTTCGCATTCGACTCGCTCCCTCCAAAGAAGAAATTTGATTCAAGAATCGTTCCGCTGGGAGATCCTCGCTCGACCGAGCCCGCCCCGATACGGAGTCGACAGAGGCTGGCCTCTTGTGACATGCTCTCGGAAGTCCTCCTCGGGCCATCCGGTCCGTTCTCCGGCCAACCCCATGACGGAATCATCTTCGGGATCGGTTCTGCGTATCCGCGATCTCCCCGTCGACGAGCGCCCGCGTGAGCGACTGGCGCGCCTGGGGGCGGCGGCGCTCTCGAGCGAGGAGCTTCTCGCGTTGCTGCTCGGCTCCGGCACCCGCGGAGAGAGCGCCCTCGACCGTGCCCGGAAGATCCTCGCCGCTCACGGCGGCCTTCCCGGCCTCGCCGCGCTGTCCGGAGCGGAGCTCCAGCGCGAGCGGGGGATCAAGGGCGCCCGCGCCTGTACGATCGCCGCCGCGCTCGAGATCGGACGCCGGCTCGCGGCGGAGACGATCTCCTCGCGCGACCTCTTGAACGAGCCGACGCTCGTGAAGGACTACCTGCGCCGCGCCCGGGGGGAGGGGACCCAGGAGCGCACGGGGGCGCTGTACTTGAACGCGCGAAACCGGCTGATCCGGGACGATCCGGAGATCTATCGGGGCACGCTCGACCGTGCGGTGGTCGAGCCGCGCGAGATTCTGAAGCGCGCGCTTCTGGCCAATGCGGCGGGGATCATCCTCTACCACAACCATCCCTCCGGGGATCCGACGCCGTCGCGCGAGGACCGGGAGTTCACGCGGCGCCTGGCCTCCGCCGCCGAAGCGGTCGGCATCCGGCTCCTGGATCACTTCGTCGTCGGAAGCGCCGGCGCCGTGTCTTTCCGCGAGGCGGGGCTGATGTGACAGCGCTGGGCGTTCGGCGCCGGGTGTCGTTTTTCAAGAGGTTCTCAATAAGGTAGCCGCCCCGGCCCTGCGTCATTCCCCGCGGGACCACGCGGCCGCCCTTGCGAGGCCGAAGGTAAGCAGCCCCAGGCGGCCGCTCGCGAAATCGGTGCGAGGGACGGTTGCGCGTCAGTCCGCTCACGGCCAGAGCACACCGAGGGTCGCCGCGGAGAAGGCTTTCGGCGCGGGCGGTCGCTTCGCGACCGAGCGCCGAGAGAGTTCGAACCGAAGGCCCGGATCGAGGATGTGGGCTCTCGGGTTTAACTCTCTCGGCCGCCTGCTCGCCCAGCGAGCGCCGCGGCGGAAAGCCAAGAGGGAGGAGCCTGGATGGGCAGAGCTTCTGCCTCGATAAGACTGCGACGAGCGCTCCAGCGACGGCCCGGTTGGGAATCATTGCGGCCGGGCCAGAGCGTGCCGACGAGGGAGGCGGCCCGACGCCGGCGCGCTTCGAGGCGAACAACGCGTTGAAGAATCGGCGAGGCGGGACGCTTTGAAGTCGGCCTGCCAGCGCCCAGCGCCTAGCGCCCGGCGCCTCCGACCATGTATGTTTCGCGATTCCGATGAAGACGTTCTACATCACCACGCCGATCTACTACGTCAACGATCTGCCCCACATCGGGCACATCTATTCGACGGTCGTGTGCGACGTGGCCGCGCGCTTCCATCGATTGATCGGGGAGCGGACCCGCTTTCTGACCGGCACCGACGAGCACGGACAGAACATCGAGAAGGCGGCCGCCGCCCAGGGGATCGCACCGATCGAGCTCGCGAACCGCGTGGTCTCGCGCTATCACGATCTCTACTCGACCTTCGGGATCTCCAACGACGATTTCATCCGGACGACGGAGCCGCGCCACCGCGCGGGCGTCGAAGCCCTGATCGCCCGCATCGAAAAGAACGGCGACTTTTACGTGGCCCGCCACGAGGGCTGGTACTGCGCCAGCTGCGAGGCCTTCTACACGGAGAAGGAGCTCGACGCAGAGCACCGCTGTCCCGTCCATGGAACGCCCTGCTCGCGCGAGTCCGAAGAAAACGTCTTCTTCCGTCTCTCCCGCTACGCCGAGCCTCTCCTTGCGCACTACGAGGCGCACCCCGATTTCATCCGGCCGGAGACCCGGTGCGCCGAGGTGATCTCGTTCGTCCGGCGCGGCCTGAACGACCTTTCCGTTTCCCGGTCGAAGGTGCGCTGGGGAATCCCGTTCCCGGGCCGGCCGGGCCAGGTCGTCTACGTCTGGCTCGACGCCCTTGCCAACTACGTCACCGCGCTCGGCTTCGGGGGAGGGGACGACCGGCTCTATCGCGAGTTCTGGGAGAGCGCCGACGGGAACCGGGTGCATCTGATCGGCAAGGACATCCTGCGGTTCCATGCCGTCTACTGGCCGGCGTTTCTGCTTTCGGCGGGACTGCCGCTGCCGACGACCGTCTGGGCGCACGGCTGGTGGCTGCGCGACGAGAAGAAGGTCTCCAAGTCGGTCGGCAACGTCGTGCGGCCCGACAATCTGGTCCGGGACTTCGGCCCGGACGCGTTGCGCTACTTCCTGCTGCGGGAGATGACGTTCGGGCAGGACGCGAGCTTTTCCGATGAGGCGTTCCTGACCCGTTACAACGCGGATCTCGCCAACGATTTGGGCAATACGCTGTCGCGCGTGGCCGCTCTCTGCCGCCAGAGCTTTAACGCCACGCCGCGGGAAGTCTGTACGGACAACGACGTCCGGACCGCGTTTCTCGCGACGGCGCCCGAGTGGCGAGAAGCGATGCGGGATTTCGCCTTCAATCGAGCGCTCGACTCGGTGTGGCGGCTCCTCGCCATGATCAACGGCTACGTCGTCGCGCGCGAGCCGTGGAAGATCCGAAAAGAGGAAGGAGCCTCGGACCGTCTGCATCGCGTGTTGTCGGCCGCGGCGGAGGGGATGAGACTCGTCGGCGTTCTGCTCTCTCCGTTCGTGCCGGCCACGGCGCGGCGGATCTTTCAGACGCTGGGGCTTCCCCCGCGCGACCCCCAGGCTGCGGACCTGGAGTGGGGCGGGCTGCCCGCAAACGTTCCCCTTTCGGAAGAGGCCCCCCTCTTTCCTCGCGTCGACGGCGCGATCTACCTGGGAGCCGCAAAGGAGGCAACCTTGGACGAAAAGACCACCTCCCCCAACCCTTCGGCGCCTCCTCCGGTCGAGACGACCCAGGCGGCGACGCCCTCAGACACTCGCATCGGGATCGAGGAGTTTCAGAAGGTGCGTCTCGTCACGGCCAAGGTCCTCGAAGCGGATCGCGTGCCGAAGTCGAACAAGCTCATTCGGATGAGGGTCGACATCGGAACCGGAGAGCGTCAGATCGTAGCGGGAATCGGAAAGCGCTACACGCCGGAAGAGCTCATCGGGCGCAACGTTGTCGTGGTCGCCAACCTGAAGCCGGCGAGACTGATGGGAGTGGAGTCCGATGGAATGGCGCTCGCAGCGACCGTCGGCGAAGCGGGAGACCCGGTGCTGCTCGACTTGCCAGCGGAGGTCCCGCCGGGCTCGAGAGTGAAGTAGAGCCGAAGGGGGGGGAGGGGGAGTGGGAGAGTGGGAGACAGGGCACCCCTCACCCCCTCGCCCCCTCACCCCCTCTCCCACTCCGAGGATTCGGATTCCATGATTCTGGCGGATTCCCACTGCCACCTCTACATGGCGGAGAACCCGGCGGGGTGGCTCGAGCGCGCGCGGGCGGTCGGTGTGACCCGGTTGCTCGTCCCCGGAACGACCCTCGAGGACTCGCGGCGGGCTGTCTCCGCGGCACGGGAACAGGAAGGGATCTTCGCCGCTGTCGGCGTCCATCCGCACGAGGCCAAAGACTTCGACCCCGATCAGGACGGGCCCGGGCTCGAACAGCTGGCGCGGCAGCGCGAGGTCGTCGCGGTGGGGGAGGTCGGTCTGGACTTCCACTACGATCACTCGCCGAGAGAAAAGCAAGTCGAGGTGCTCGAGTGGATGCTCGACCTGGCAGCGCGTCTGTCTCTGCCGGTGATCCTGCACAACCGCGAGAGCAGTGCGGAGATGCTGGCGATCCTTTCCCGGCATCCGCCACGCGATGGCCCTGGCGTTTTCCACTCTTTCACCGAGAGCGCAGAGTTTGGAGGCAAGGCGCTCGACCTTGGCTATCTGGTTTCTTTTTCCGGGATGATCACGTTCCGCGCGGCCGACAACATTCGCGATGCGGCGCGCGGTCTGCCGCTCGATCGCATGCTCGTCGAAACCGATGCTCCGTTTCTGGCACCCGTGCCCTACCGTGGCAAGCCCAACGAGCCCGCCTTCGTCGTCGAGACGGCCAGGAAGCTCGCGGAGGTCAAGGGGCTCGCTCTCGAAGAGGTCGCGTCGGAAACGACGGCCAACTTCGAGAGGCTGTTTCTGCGGACCACAAGGACGGTGGCTGGCTGAAAGCGGAGAGCCGACAGCTGATAGCTTTCCAGCGTGACCGTTTCGCGCATCTCCGCCCAACAGTTCGAAAGTTATGTCGAAGAGGCGCTGTCCGGCGTTCCCGCAGCCTTTCGCCGGTATCTGGAGAACATCGTGATCGTGGTCGAGGACGAGCCGGCGGACGAGGACTTCGACGAGTCCGACGTTGCAGAGGACGAGGAGCTCTTCGGCGTCTTTCGCGGGGTTCCCTACTTCGAACGGGGAGCGGTGACATCGCATCTTCCGGCGCAGATCGCCGTCTTCCGCGGCCCGATCCTGCGCTGCTGCGCTAGCCGCGGCGAGGCTGTCCGCGAGATCCGCGACACCGTCGTCCACGAGATCGGCCACATGCTCGGGCTCAGCGACGAAGAGATGCCGTATTAGTGCACGTCGCCCTCGCGCATCGCGCTGGTGGCGCGATCGCTGCGGGCTCCCGCATCGCAAGGCTCCTCCCTGCACGTCGGCCTCGCGGGCGCTCGGCCTCCCGCGGCGCGCGCCTCCTCCCTCGATAACTTCGGGAGACTACGCGCGCCGCGAACCGGGGTCAGGCACGACGTCCGTCAGGCGATGGCGGTCCGACGGTCCTCTTTGCTTTGGTTCGCGACCAGGCGGCCGAGAGAGTTAAAGCCGACAGCCCTCATAGTTCCGCGACCTCGTGACACGTGGTACGCGGCACGCGAAGTCTCCCAGAGGGGAGGAGGCGCGCGCCGCGGGAGCGAGAGCGCGCGAGGGACCAGGCGCTCGGTCGAGGCCCTTTGGCCGAGCCGAGCGCCGGTGCGCCGTGAGGCGCAGGTTCCGAGCAAGCGGAAGCGACGGTTAGGGGCGGTTGCGCCGGCCTCGATTGGGATGGCCGTGGTGCTCGCCGGGGCCGCGGCCTCCGCGCGGGAACTCATCTCGCCCCTCGTCCTCGCCGGCCGCCGCGACGGGGGCCATCGCCATCTCGGCCTCCAGCTCCTCCTTGGAAAGGGCCTGTTTGCGCGAGAGCTTGATCTTCCCCATCGGGTCCACGGCGATGATCTTTACGGTGACCTCGTCCCCTTCCTTGACGACGTCGGTCGTTTGCCGAACGCGGTAGGGAGCGAGCTCCGAGATGTGGACGAGGCCGTCCTGCCCCGGCAGGATCTCCACGAAGGCTCCATAGGGCTCGACACGGCGGACCTTGCCGCGGTAAATCTTTCCGATCTCCGGCTCCTGAGTGAGACCCTCGATGATCTCCATGGCTTTCAAGGCCGCCGCCTCGTCGGCGGAGGCGATCGAGACCTTGCCGGAATCCTCGACGTCGATCTTGCAGCCGGTGGCCTCGATGATCGATCGGATCGTCTTGCCTCCCGAGCCGATCACGTCACGAATCCGGTCGCGCGGAATCTGCATCGTGAAGATTCTCGGCGCGTAGCGGGAGATGTTCGGCCTCGGCCGGTCGAGGGCGGTGGACATCTTCTCGAGAATGTGGAGACGGCCCTGACGCGCCTGTTCGAGAGCGCGCTCGACGATCTCCCGGGGGAGTCCCTTGATCTTGATGTCCATCTGGAGGGCCGTGATGCCGTCGCGCGACCCGGCGACCTTGAAGTCCATGTCTCCGTAATGGTCCTCCTGACCTGCGATGTCGGTCAGGATCGCGTAGCGGTCACCGTCGGTCACGAGCCCCATCGCGACCCCGGCCACCGGCGCCTTGATCGGAACGCCGGCGTCCATCAACGCGAGCGTGCCGCCACAGACGGTGGCCATCGAGGAAGAGCCGTTGGACTCGAGGATGTCGGAGACGACTCGAATCGTATAGGGAAAGGAGTCCTCGTTAGGAAGCACCGGCGAAAGCGCCCGCCGCGCGAGGCTTCCGTGTCCGATGTCGCGCCGAGAAGGACCGCGAAGGAACTTGACTTCTCCGACGGAGAAGGGAGGAAAGTTGTAGTGAAGCAGGAACGTATGCTCGCTTTCCCCCTCGTACTCCTCGATGATCTGAGCGTCGTCGGAAGTGCCGAGCGTGGATGTCACCAGCGCCTGAGTCTCCCCGCGCGTGAAGAGGGCGGATCCGTGCGTCCGCGGCAGCAGCCCCACCTCGCAGGTGATCGGGCGAACCTGATCGAAGCGGCGGCCGTCCAGCCTCTCTTCCCGCGCGAGGATTGTTTCGCGCGTCAGCGTCTTGACGAGGTTGTCCACGGCTCGGGCGGTCTGCCCGCGCTTTTCCTCGTCGCTTTCGGGAACGAGCGAGATG
>Ga0207646_10007744_pt1 | contig 10871 bp, 10 predicted proteins | sample KBSK5502metaG_FD_184343 | JGI IMG/M metagenome (GOLD analysis project Ga0207646, IMG submission 184343) | Corn, switchgrass and miscanthus rhizosphere microbial communities from Kellogg Biological Station, Michigan, USA - KBS K5-50-2 metaG... | ecosystem: Host-associated > Plants > Roots >...
GAGTGACATGTTCTTCTCCTCTTTCCTTTCGGATTCCTAAAAATAGCAATCTCTTTTGTTTGAGCATAGCAGATGCTATCTAGTCACACCAGGAGAAGAAGGTTCGCCAACAGTATCACTTTGCGTAAGAACCGTTTCCCGATCCGTTCATACTCGACCTCCTCTACAGGCTGCATGGAAACGAGCGTCCATACATGGGAGCCTGGGATCCTTGTTCACCTATTATCTGTTACCCTCTCATTGGTATCACACTCCGGAGCTGCAGCCGATTTTGTAACGTTCGATCTCGTTCACACATCCACGCCGTCGATCACCACCTTTCTCCCTTCCGTAGAAATCAAGAGTGCTACCCACTGCTTTACTGAAGAGACGTGCAATCCGGATCAAATTAAAATGGGCGGCCTGTTCACAAGCTGCGCTGCGTGACGGGCTATCCAGGGTCACCACGGCAACATTTGCGAGAGAACCCATACCTTGACACTGCCTGTAAGCTGAGAGCAAGGTGAGAGAGCACCAGAAGCGGCAAACGACAGGTATCTACACAGAAGAGTGGTGCAACAACGCATGACGCCAGATCATGAACAGCTCATCGCGAACACGCTGCAGCTAGCCCACGCACGCGCCGTTGAGTGGCTGGGCAGCATGGCAATCCCGCTGGGAAAGAATCCCCCGACCTACACGGCTGAGATGATGTGGAACAGCCCGCTGGGCCGCGACCTCGTCGCCATCGCCAACTACGTCGAAGGCTATCCCCCACCACAGGAAGGCATCCCAGCTCTCCTGAACCGCACGGCCCGTTCGCTCTTCGGCCATACGCTGAGTCCGCAGGGCTTTCGCCGACCGAAGGACTTTCACAAACAGCCGCTTGGGCAACTCTTCTACGCTGCTTTTGCCCGCTTCATTCCCAAAGAGCAGCTCATGCGGACCCACGAGGTCCAGAAACTGTTCGGGGTCAAACGGCAGACGGTCTACGACTGGGCCGAGGATGACATCCTGATTCCCTACTATATCGACGGCACCATGATGTTTGTACGCTCTCAGGTCGAACAGTTCCACGCGCGCTGGCTGCGCAAAAAGCAGCACCGACAGCAGCGCGGCGGCGTCACTCAGCGCTCGTGAGCTAGATCAGCTAGGCAGATGGTTACGTGCGCTCATAGTGGTACACCAGCCTCGCAGGATCGTCCAGGTCGTAGAAGAAGAAACGTTCCCTGCGTCGCTCGTCGATTCCTGCGAGGATCTTCATGAGGCCATCATACACCCCCTCCTCCGCATCCATATCCACGTAATAGGCCCTGCGTTAAGGAAGAAGCCTCGTAGCCGCAAAGTAGATAAGTGCGGCACAGTTTTGTAGCGCGTGATGCCTCTATGCGAGCTTGGTGAGTGACAAAGGAATACGTTGCGTGAGATCCAACGTGAAGCGCCCGTAGGGATTCACATGTTGATAGAAGAGCGGCGTCAATCCGCGCCAGTCTTCCTGTTTCATGGCAGCATTCCATTTTCCCTCAGCAAGCACCTCTTGAAGCATCAGCGTATTGACGAGGGCAAGGCTGACCTGGATCAAGTGCAGAGATAAGAGGGCAATTTCTTGATCCTCTGGCCGATTCGAGAGGAGTTCGCCGCCCTTTCTTGTAAATTTTGAGATTAAGCTGTTGATTTTTGAGTAATTACTTTGTTGATCAGAGGATCTTTTCCTTGACCAGTTTCTGAGAAATTGCCTCGAGAAGCCAAAGGAGGAGGGGCGCGACATCGAATTCATCAGCCTCACCGAGCAGATCGATACGACGACGCCTGGTGGCAAGCTCATCTTTCATCTGATGGGGGCCTTGGCCGAGTTTGAGCGCGATCTCATTCGTGAGCGTACCAATGCTGGGCTAGCGGCAGCCAGAGCCAGAGGGCGAGTCGGCGGGCGACCACGAAAGCTCAAGACCAACGGAAAAGTCGCCCTGGCTCGGCGCATGTTCGCTGACCAGAGTCATTCCATCCCAGAGATCTGTGCGGCCCTTGGGATCTCCCGCGCTACTTTATATCGGTACGTCAAAAAGGAGAAATCAACAGAATAATTCCCAAAAAACCATCAGCTTAATCTCAAAATTTACAGGTAAATAGGCCGAATCTTCGGACGAATCAGTCCCGATGATCGGATTGTGGGCGGCATCGGTTGGGACAAGAAGCATTTCCTTCGCCTCGGACCGCTTCTGGAGCGGAAGTTTCAAGACAAGAAGCCGAAATCTGTTGTGCATCTTTTGCTTGAAAAATGGTAAATAAGGTGACAAGTGGTTCTTATACCGTTTCAGGAAAGGAGTGATATGTTAACTGCACTATGCAGTTGGCCAGCAAGCCAGTTGCCTCACATGAACATATCATTTTCTCCCTGAAAGAGTATAAGGTGTCTTTGAGAGAACCATGGCTCCTTTGGGCTACGTTCCTATTCCGACTTTCTGTTCCAATCATTGGTAAACCCCAGAACCAACGGAAAGAGCAACAAGGGCGCATTGCCGAGCTGGAAGAGCAACTAGCGAGGGAGCACGAGCAGGCAACGGATGCAGACCTGCTCATTGCTATCCAGGAAGCTGATCACAAGATTGCGGACCTGGAGCGCCAGGCCGAACTACATGAGCAAGCGCGTATCGAACTAGAAGCAGCGCGAACGCAAGCTGAAGAAGGTCGCGACCAGGTGCAGCGCCGATTTCGTGACTATGTGCGGATGACCAATGAGAAACTGGGTCAGCTTAGGGATACGAAAAGAATTAAGTATCCGGTGAAGCAGACGTGGTGCAAGAAATATCCACGAACCATCGTTCAAGACCGATCAAGCGCTGCACATGCGTTTCCACTTCGGCCATGGCCTGCTTCGTCAAGCATACCCCGGTGTGATAGATGGTGGTAAGCAACCGCACCACTGGCGTTTTGCCTTTCCAGGTCATGGTCTGAGCAAACTTGACCACTGTCTCCACCGTGTCTAAGACATCTCCATTCCAGTGATTCTCCAAGATGCCCCAGCATCGTTTGACCGGATTGTATGTGCTATGATACGGCGGAGAAGAGGCCAATTTGACGGTGAGCTGAGATGTCTGGGCAAACGCCACCAGCCGATTGAGAAATTGGGTGCGATGGCTTTGATTCTCTGGCCCGTTATCCAAGTTGCTCACCAGCGTCCTGATGTGCTCAAAGCGTGCTCTCACACTCTGCCACCACTGTTCCAACACATCAACTAGACAATCGCTGGTGACTGTGGAGGTCACACAGGCCAGAAAGAGGTCATCAGACTGCGGAACCAAGATGCCCACCGGGGTCACCCTGGCGGGCGGCCTGAAATCGTGGTCAGCTGCTTTGACGTGCACGCGCTTCTTCCCCCCCGCGTGAGAAGTCTCCCACCTTCACGCTGGCTTTGGCATCCAGAGAAATGCGCATTACCTGCGCGTCACTCTCGGCTGCCCCATTGACCAGGGTTAGCTGCTCGAAGATGGCATCGGTGGCCGGAAGCTTTTTTTGGGTTTGCTTTTGGCCACTTTGGTGGGCTAATAGCCCAACTGATTGAGTTTGGTCGCGCTGGTGGTGGGCGGAGGTAACTCCTCGTCGCGGTAGCCGAACTTGGCAATCAGTTGATGGCGCACCTCGGGGGCACTCAAGCGGGTGTAGAGCCGCTTATTTTTGAATTGCGGATCCGTTTGGCTTTGCCCGTCGACGATGGCTCGGATATCCACCAACAGGTGGGGCAAGTGGTCTTCTGCCAATTTGCGGCCGCGGGCACCAAATGCATCCAGACACGTGATGCCGCTGTCGACTTCGTGCATCCCTTTGCGCATCGTCTTGCGGTTCCAGCCGAATTCACGTTCGACTCGGCTGGCGCCACCAGGACCGAGTGCTTTGACGGTGCGCGCCATAAAGTGACGGCGGGCACTGCCTTTGAGTTGCTTGGCCGTGTCGATCAATAAGCTTTTCAGCTCGTCCGTCAGTTCCATGCCTTCCCTCCAAACCGTAGTGGTTTGGAGTATATGGGATAGTGCAAGGATTCGATCAAAATTGGGCCATTTAACATAATGTTTATTTATCCTGCTCCGACGACCACTTGCGCTATCTCGAGAGCATCCTCTGGATTGAGGATCGGAACCTCATACATCAGAGGCTTGGTTTGGCGATTCCGATCGACCTGATACAGGCCAAACCGAATGATATGCTGAGTGATATAGGGACTCAACACTGCCACTGCATCGGGATTGATGATATGCCCCTCACTTACCAACTCGTTCATCGCTTGACTCAAGAGAGCGACATTGGCAAAGATGATGATGTTTGCCAGCAAGTGATTGTATTTGAGGTACTTGCGCATCTCACGTCGATTGTTCGTCGGAATGATTCCAGCGTTGCCAAACGCTATCCACTTGGCAAAGTTGTTGAATGATTCGCTCTTGTTTGTCGCACGCTGAATGGTGGCTCTGAGGTCAGGATCACCCAGGTATTGCAGCAAGAAACCTGTGCGGATGACGCGGCCGAGTTCGCGGAATGCCTGATAGAGCTTGTTCTTGTGGCTGTAGGTGTTGAGTTTGCCCAGGATCGTCGATGCCGTCATCGTTCCTGTTTTGATCGAGAGGACAATGCGTAGCATATCGGGCAGATGGGTCGCGATGAGATCCCAGTCGACATCGTCGCTGAAGAGATCATTGATATGTTCATAACGACTTTCAGGCGTGGGGCGATAGAGCTTGAGATCTTTCAAGTTGCGGATGCGCGGCATCAGACGAATGCCCAGCAGATGCGCAAGGCCAAAGACCACCGCGTTCTGGGCTTGTGTGTCGCCCGTCACTTCCTCAGGCTTGATCTCCGAATCATTCTTGAGCAGCCCATCCAGGATGTAGATTGCTTCCCAGACCCCGCAAGGGATGAAACGGCTAAATAACGCGATGTACATATCGCTGACATGATAGTAGCCGATGCCACCATATCCACCATACCGTATGTGATACTCGGCGAGTAGATTGTGCGTATGAATCTCCCACTTGGTCCCATCGGCAGAGGCAAGCTTCCCGGTTCCCCAGCGGCGGGGGAGATCGAAGCGCGTGTAGCCATTGATGACGCGGGTAATCGCAGCATCCAGCGTCTCTTCGCTCATGTGTTCCTGGTGAATCCAGGAGAGTTGCCGGGGATTGAGTCCCGCGAAGGAACGCGCCATCTGTGTAGGTCCCATATGCGTCCCATAGGCAAAAACGGTCAGCATCTGGCGTTCGATGGCATCCTCCAGCTTCGACTCAAATCCTGACAGCGGGCCTAACACCCCGCACCAGTTCAGCCAGTGCTGCACGTCGCCCATCAGATCCAGCAGGTGAGATGGTTCCAGCTTCGTGGCCAGAAGTTTCTCCAGCTCCTTCAACCCTGTCGGCGTCTTCTTGCGTCTGGGCTTGTGAATGATGGGTTCGCCCTTCTCGATCGTCACTTCGGCATGAGGAAAGACGGCATCTACCTCATGAGCGATAGTCGAGAGCCATGCCTTTAGATGCTCGACGAATCCAGGACCGTCCACCGGGAATCCCAGCATTTGTCCATACTCGCCAACGGTCGCCGCGTATTCCTCCCAGCTAATGCCCTGCGCCCAGGTGTTCGCGTAGCGATCGCTACCCTCAACGTAGAGATCGCCCGTTTTCAACTCCCAGAGAATCTGGGTGAAAACACACGCCTCGAAGTGTTGCCGATGGACCCGAGAGGCAAGAGGAGTGCGCCGACTCCGCCCGGTGACGATGCGCCACCACGTGTCCGACATCCAGGACAGGTCAACAAGAGGGACCATCGTCTTAGGTTGGCCGCGGCGCCGCTCGCTCCAGCAAATCGGAAGGTACTCCCCTGTGCGCTGTTCATTGGCCTTGAGGAACTGGATGGTTTCCTCCAACGCGGTGTTCTGGTGCGGAGAGCGCAGTTCCACTGTGTTCAGAAAACGGAACAGAGTGGCCCGATGCCTGGACACAAAGGTCCGTAGGAACGGAAAGTACGTATTCGTGATGAGCGCCAGGTGGGTTTCACAGTCATTCAAGATCTCCGCGCTTTTGCCGCCATACGCGATATCGATCGCTTCCATGCGCTGCGCGAGGGTTCCTTCCTCCCGATAGGCTTCGGTCACATCACGCAGCGCTATGACGAGGCGGGTGATGCGTTCCTGCATCGTCAGTTGATACGTCTCGAAGGCTTCACGTCCCTGCTGCTGGACCTTGAGGAGCCGTTTGGTGAACATCTCAGCCACGTCATCGAGCGCCTGAGCGCGCTGGACACGCACCAGACTGAGGGCAAGTGTGTGTCGCTTGCGGACCTGCATATCCTTCATGCGATTGGCATCAAGCGCCAGCGCCTCCGTCGCGAATCGCTGGATTTTGACTTCCGGGATTCCCGCCAAAGCGTCTGTACTGATCTGTAACCCGGTCAGCCAGGTCGCTTGCTCCATCAGTTCCTCAAAGTGGCTCAAGGTGGGATTCTCCGGATCGGTCTTGAGTTGGTTCCAGGGAGACTCTCCGGTGTCGAGATCGACGATAAAGAGCCGATCAATGGCATCTTTCTCACGCTCAGTGAGGGTATCTTCGATCTGCTTGTGAATGGCGCTCGCCATCTCGGCACGAATGCGCTTGGCGGTGCGCTCGAAGGCAGAAAACGCAGGAAGTTCGAAGCGTTGGCGAATGAGTTCTTCGATGGCAATATTGATAAGATCGACCAGGTCATCTTTGCTCCAGGACGCCTCGCGCATAGCGTGCTCCATCTCTTCCTGTGTAGCGTCACCTGACGCGGTAATTTTCAAGTGCGTGCGAATCACCCGCAAATGTCGTCGGCGAGTCCCTGACAGGTCGTAACCGATGAAGTCGGCGGTCGTGACTGGGTACTGCATTCGTTCCGCGATATGCGACACGATCACAGGCGGCACGCTCGTGAGTGAGACTGGATATCCGAGTCGCTGGAAGGTCTTGAGGAGCACGAGAAAGGCGACCATCGGGGGTTTGCCGTTCGTGTATTGTTCGGCGAGGAGACGTTCGTCCGGGGTAGGCGTGTAGATCTCGCGCAGTTCCAGATCGGAGAGCTGCGCTTTGAGTTGCGGATACGCAGTTTCGCTCAATAGCGGCATGGTGCCATCCTTCTAGCTCCGTCGGCGCTCCCATTCGCGAGCTTTGCGTTTGGCCGCCTCGCGGTTGTCAGCGATGTAGCGCTCAAGGCTGCGCAAGGAGGTATGTCCGCTAAAGCGCTTGAGATCGGCTTCGGTGTAATCATGGGCAGCACGTGCGCTGATCGCTGTATGCCGGAGTTGGTGGAGATCCCAGTCAGGGGTATACCCTTTCCAGAGCGTGTCGGCCTGTCGGTACGAGAGGCGTGCGAAGCCTTCGGAAGTAAGGTCAGCACGCCGGGGCAGACGGGCTTTCCGATTCGTCACGAAGAGTGGTCCCGAAGTCGGGTACCCACGCGTCGCCAGATACTTGTCGAGGAGGGTCCCGACGGCACGCGAGAAGAACATCTCGCGTGGGCGGTCGCCTTTGCCGTGAAGAAGAATCGAGCGATCGGTCCAGGAAATGTCGTCGATGTCGATGGCCAGCGCTTCTTGGCAGCGAAGGCCACCATTATAGATCAACCAGAAGAGAGCGTGATCGCGCGGATCCTCTATCTTGCGCAACACGGACTCGACCTGCTGCACATCCAGCGCGCGGGCAGTCCGTTTCCCCTCTGGTTTCCGTTTTACCCCGTCGAGGAGTGCTTCTTCTAACCATCCCTGATCGCGCAGCCAACAGGTGAAACTCCGCAGTGCGGCCAGGCGCCGGTTGTAGGTGGCAGGAGCAAGTGATTCTTGGCGCGCGAGATAGGATTGTATCACGTCGGTGGTGAGCGCAGTAACTGGCATATGGCCGACCTGAGCGAACAGCGACACTAGATCTTCCGTGTAACTTTCACGGGTTCGCCGTGCGAACGAGGAGACCTCGAGGAATTGCTCGAACGCACGCGACAGGATCAATGATGGGGAAGAGGAGCGTGTTTTCATGAGTTATTGCACCTAATGCGGAACATAGTGTATACTTTTGCTGAGGTTCAGTGTAGCGTTTTCGTTGGAATAAGGCAAGTTATCGCAGCTAATGGGCTATTAGGTGCGGTAATAACAGCAACAAGGTGTGCCTCACTATTTTGCGCTGGGGTCTGTTAGTCCAACGAGATATGAGGCAGGCCTAGGATGTTAGCATGTGAGTTGCAGGGAGTGCGTCGTTTGCGTATGCTTGTCAGGTAAAGCTGACGGGGACGCTTGGGTACGTAGCGTCAGGGTTGGCCCGTTTGCACGGTGGGACACCAAGCCCGGTAGGATGTTTGGCCGCCCGTCGGATCCGCTTAACTGGGAGCGTGAAAGAGCGCAGCCCGAATCGGTGTATGAACACTGCGAAACCCTCAACGACGTACTTTCGGCTCGTTTGTCTCACCCTCATGAAAAGGAGGAAGGCATGCTCACATCTCTTTCTGTAGAACGGTTTGTAGCTCTGGACGTGCATAAGCACTATGTGGTGGCGGGAGCGGTCACTGCCGGGCAGCAGGTGGTCCTTGCTCCTCGCCGGGTGGACCTGGACGATCTGCCCGACTGGAGTCAGCGCCACCTGCGCCCAACCGACGCCGTAGTGCTGGAAGCGACGACCAACGCCTGGCACCTCTGTGATCAGCTGTGCCCTCTAGTCGCCTCTGTCACGGTTGCCCATCCGTTGTTAGTGAAACTGATTACGGCGGCGCGCGTGAAGACCGATGCGCGCGATACACTGCATCTGGCCCGCCTCCTGGCGGCCGGGCTCATTCCTGCGGTGTGGATCCCTCCACAGGACGTCCGCGAGTTGCGAGCGCTGGTCGCGCACCACACACGCTTGATTCGTCAGCGCACGCAGGCCAAGAATCGGCTGCGCAGCACCTTGCATCGCTACACTATTGTCCCACCGGAGGGGGGACTCTTCGCTCCGGCCCAGCGCAGCTGGTGGGAGGCGCTTGCCCTCTCAGCGGTAGAGAAACTGCGCATCCGCCAGGACTTGAGCATACTCACGAGCCTCGAGCTGCTGATTGCGGAGGTGGAGGAGGAACTGACGCGCTTGAGTGGGACCGAACCCTGGCTGAGCCAGGTGGTGTTCCTGCTGCAGGTGCCCGGTATCGGCGTGATCAATGCGCTCGTGCTGCTGGCCGCCATCGGGGACATCACGCGGTTTCCCACCGCCAAACAGCTGGTGGGCTATGCTGGCCTGGGTGCAAGCGTGCACGCCTCCGGAGAAACCTACCAGACCGGCCATATCACCCGGCAAGGGCGCAAGGAAATGCGGGCAGCTCTAGTGGAATCTGCCTGGATGGCAGTCGAGCACCACCCCTATTGGAAAGCGCAATTCGAGCGGCTCTCGGCGCGTATCGGCAAGAAGAAAGCCATTGTGGCGATCGCCCGCAAACTGCTGGTCGTGGTCTGGCATGTACTTTCCAAGCAGGAGGCTGATCGGCACGCGGATCAAGCGATGGTCACCCGGACGATCATGGAATGGGCACGCAACAAATCGACGGCGACGCGACAAGACCTCACGCGCGTCGAATTTGTGCGGCGCGAACTCGATCGCCTGGGGATCGGCGCTGAGATGGACAGCTTCGTCTTCGATGGCCGGGTCTATCACCTGCCGGCATCCGCTTCCGCTCGCTAAGCACTGTCACAACTGCGCTCAGTCGCGTGGTGCTTGATACAGGAGCAAGCACCGGAGCGGGCCCTACAGCGCTGGCCGCATCACACGCATGGCACGTGAGCAAGAAGCCGGCTCAGCGTTAGGTCCTGCTGTGCCCATCAAGAGGACTCGCTCCACAGCCATCCCCACGTTGGTGCGAGCCAGCGGCGCGGGCGATGCCGCCCTTGACAGGGGTGGGTGAGCGCTGCGCGCCGAGAGCGACCTGGTTCTGCATTGATGAACGCACCCGCAGGCAGGTCGCTCTCGCTCTGCGAGTCTACCCACCCCTGTCAAGGGTCAGGCCTGGCGGCATCGCTTGCTCCGCGCCGCTGGCATGAGCCACATGGCAGCACCCCGACCGAGCCTCAAGCTCCCAGGGATGCTTGATGAGCCTGTCGGCTCTCTTCCCCTCCACCTGGAGAGGCCGCTTCCTCAGCCCATTGCACGTCATCTCGGGGAAAGGCAAAAAAGAGGGAAGCTGTCATTTTTTTGCTTCCTCTTGACAGGGGTACTTCATCGGTGTGGAGGTTGCGGAAGGAGCGCTCATGGAAGATCTCAGCGTGCCTGCCTGCGCGAGTGAGAAAGGCTCGTGATGGTGGCCTGCTGATAACCGAAGACCCGTTCGGCGGCGGAAGCGTCCAGTCCTTCGGCCAGCGCCGTCAGCACCATGGCGACCTGCTGGGAAGGGGGTTTCAGACGATACAAGGGGGTGTGGCGTCGAGCAGTGAACGTGGTGTGGCAGGCAGGACTTCGAAAGGTCTGGATCCGCTCAGCCTGGCCATGTTTGCCATCTCCGACCAAAGCATGGATATGAGCATCTGTGATGCCGGAATATGGGCACTGGTGGTTGGGACAGGCGTAGCCCTCGGTGTTCACTCGCTTGGGTGCTCTCCGGCGGCTTTTCACCTCAGTCCAGGGACGCACAGGCGCAGGTGCTGCCCCTACACCCGACGAGGGAGTGGAGGCGAGGCGACAGGCGGGGCAGTCAAGAGGGGTTTGTGGCTTGAGAAGGCGTTGGGTTGTGGAGTGGATGGCCCCTTCTCGGGAATGGGAAGGCTGAAGAGGGAGCCAGCAAAGACGCCAAAGCAGCGCCAGAGAGAGGAGGAAGAAGAACACGAGCAGGAACAAGAAGAGATGAACGGCCAAAAAAATCCTCGCTGCTTGAAATGGGGAGCATGGAGAACTCCTTGA
>Ga0207646_10007746_pt1 | contig 10867 bp, 9 predicted proteins | sample KBSK5502metaG_FD_184343 | JGI IMG/M metagenome (GOLD analysis project Ga0207646, IMG submission 184343) | Corn, switchgrass and miscanthus rhizosphere microbial communities from Kellogg Biological Station, Michigan, USA - KBS K5-50-2 metaG... | ecosystem: Host-associated > Plants > Roots >...
CAACGCCCTGGAGGGAATCGTCGCGATCGCCGCAGGTTTCGCTGCCGGCTCGGTCGCCTTGACCGGATTTGGAATCGACTCGGTCATCGAGGTGACCAGCGGGGCACTATTGTGGTGGCGCCTGCGGGCTGAACTAGGTTCTGCGCCTTTGGGCCCGACCGTGGAGCGTCGCGCGGCGCGGGGGGCGGGGTTTCTCCTGCTCGCGCTCGGGGTCTACATCGTGATCGACTCCGCCAGACTCCTACTCACGAGCAACCGTCCTGAATCGAGCCCGGTCGGCATCGTGCTCACGGTGCTCTCCTTGATCGTGATGCCCCTGCTTGCCCGAGCGAAGCTCCGCGTGGCGGCGAGTCTCGGGAGCCGGGCGCTGCGGGCCGACGCGCACGAGACCATTGTCTGCGCATGGCTCTCGGCGACGACTCTTCTGGGTCTGGGCTTGAACGCGGCGCTCGGCTGGTGGTGGGCCGATCCCGCGGCTGCGTTGGCGATGCTGCCCCTGATCGTGCGTGAGGGGATCGAGGCTTGGCGGGGAGAGCCGCCGCTTAGGGCCTGACCGCGGTGGCAGGCGATCCCCTCAATCGGCCCGGCAGGGTCTCGTACATCACTCCGGCCACGACCACTCCCGAGACGAAGGTCAGCGCTGCGATGGCGCCGATCGCAAAGGGCATGGTGAAAGCGTCCGCCAGGAGCCCGGCCGCGATCGCGCCTATGGCGTAGCCGGAGTCGCGCCACAGCCGGTACACTCCCAGGGCGCTCGCCCGCCAGTCAGGGTGCGCGACGTCTGACACGGCCGCGAGGAGGGTGGGGTAGACGAGCGCGGTCCCGACCCCCAACAGTGTGGCGCCCGTCATCCACGACGAAAAGGAGCGGCCGACGACGAATGCCGCGATGCCCACCGCCTGCACCCACATCCCGGTAGCGATCATCCACTTCCGCCCCCAGCGGTCGCTCAGCGCACCCGTGGCGAGCTGGCCCATTCCCCACACCAGGGGGTAGGTCGCGGTCACCACGCCGATGCGGTCGAGCGAGACGCCGCGCGCGGCGAGAAACACAGGGATCAGTCCCCATACCATTCCGTCGTTCAGGTTGTTGACCATTCCCGCCTGGCTCGCAGCAAACAGCGCGCGGTCCCGCCAGCTCGTGAGCAGGAAAACGCCGCCGAAGCCGAGGCGGCGTGCATCGGCGCCGAGCTGACGGGACTCAGCCCGCGCGTGGCCGCGAGTCTCTCGGACGGCGAAGACCGAAACGACCAGGCCCAGGGCGGCGAACGCGATTCCAGGATAAAAGGGCGCCGGCCGCAGGCCGTACGCTGCCGCCAGGTAGCCGGTGAGCAGCGCCGAGAGCGACACGGCGACGTAACCCGCGAACTCATTGAGCCCCGTCGCCAGGCCGCGCCGCGCCGCCCCCACGAGATCGATCTTCATGATCACCGTGGTGGACCAGCACAGCCCCTGATTGACGCCGAGCAGCACGTTGGCGAACACAATCCAGCCCCAACTCGGTGCCCAGATAATGAGCAGCGGCACGGGAATCCCTGCGAGCCAGCCTGCGACGAGGAGCGGCTTGCGTCCGACACGGTCGGCGAGCTGCCCGGCGAAGAGGTTGGCGAGCGCTTTGACGATCCCAAAGCTGACCAGGAAGGAAAGGACGACGGTCTTCGAGACGAGCCCGAAGTCTGCCTGCGCGATGAGCGGGACGACGGTGCGCTCGAGCCCCACCATCGCTCCGACGAAGGCATTGACGACGACGAGGAGCGTGAACTGACGCCAGTTGGCGTCGAGGCCGAGCCGGATGGGGGACGGCGTCTCAGGCGACGGCGCAGCGATTGGCGCCTGCCTCCAGCTCGGTGGGGTCGTCCGGAAGCGTGCCGCCTTCGTTCAGCGCGACGATGCGGTGATGGTTCGGCGGTGTCGGCGGTATGCGGGCGAGGACATGGCTCACGAACGTCTCCTCGGTCTCACGCAAGAGCAACGTCCCCTCCAGGACTTCCTCGAGCGTCGCGCTGATAGGCTGGCGGTCGAACGCCACGGGTTCGCTCGTATGGGCGGGCAGCACGACAGTCCCGGGCGGCAAGGCGACCAGGCGCTGCAAAGACGCGTGGAGCACGTGGGCGCGGCGGCGCGACTCGTCCGTCGTCGCCTCGAGATCCGGGCGGCCGACGGCCGCTAGGAACAGTGTGTCGCCCGTGAACAGGACCCGCTCGTTCAACAGATAACAGGCGCTCTCCGGCGTATGGCCCGGCGTGTGAAACACCCTGAGGCTGGCCGATCCCACACGCACGATGTCGCCGTCGTTCAGGGGCGCGTACTCGAAGGAGACGCGATCCGTCGTCGGAAGACAAAGCCTCGCCCCGCTCTCGCCTGCGAGAGCCCGGGCGCGGGACAAGTGGTCGGCGTGCACGTGCGTTTCGAGGACCGTGCGGATACGCCAGCCATGCTCGTCGGCCACCCGACGGTAGATCTGGGGCTCGAGCGAGGCGTCGACCACGGCGGCATCGCCGTTTGAGCCGATGAGATAGGAGAGGCAGCCCTTGCCGGTGCGGCGCAGCTGCACGATCCGCGCGGTGCTCCCGGGGTACGGAACGTCTGCAGTGTTCCAGGCCAGGCTCCAGGCGCGCATCCCACCCTCGAGCGACACCGCGTCCAGGCCGCGCGCGCGCAAGCGCTCGGCCGCCAGCATGCTGGTCTTCCCGGCGGCGCACACGGTCACGACGCGGCCGCCGTTGGTGGGATGGAAGTCCGCCAGGGCGTTCGGGTCGCGGCGCCGCAGTGCCTCGTACGCGTCGGTGTGTACGCTGCCGGGGATGCTCCACTCGGCGCGTTCGGCCGCCGGACGCACATCGAGCACCGTGACCGGTGCCCCCTGCTCGAGCAGTTCCCGCAGACCTTCAGTCGAGATAGTCGGTGCAGTCATCGGGGAAGCGTGCTTAGGTCGCGGGCTTCTCTGCCGTGAGCAGCACCGCCTTCACGCCGTAGCTTTCCGCGGCGTCGCGGGTCGATTCCTTCCGGAATGCAAAGCCCGGCACGATCGTCGAGCGCACCCGCGTGAACCCCGCGCTCTCGAGCAACCCAAACACCTCTCCCTCCGGGAGAGCGCCGCCGATTCAGCTGGCCCAGAGCTTGGGATCGTTGACGATGGACTGCGAGAGCTGTTTCGCACTCACGATGTCGGTGATCGAGAGCCGGCCGCCGGGTTTGAGGACGCGGAACAGCTCACGGATCACGGTGCGCTTGCGGAAGGACAGGTTGATGACGCCGTTCGAGATCACCACGTCCACACTCGCATCTGGCAGCGGAATGTCCTCCATCCGCCCCTCGTGGCACGCCATCCTCACGCCTTCGGCGGCGGCATGCGCCTCGGCCTTGCGACACATCGTCGGGTTCAGATCGACGCCGATTACCCGGCCCGTCGGCCCCACCTGCCACGCAGCGATGATGCTATCGAGTCCGGCCCCGCTGCCCAGGTCCAGCACCACTTCTCCGGGTTGCAGGCGGCTGCGCAGGTGCGGGTTGCCCACACCGGCGAACGACGCCACGGCGCCGGGCGGCGCGCGATCGAGCCACGCCCGCTCGTAACCGAACATCTCGGCCGCCTGACGCCCGTGGTAAAAATGGAACTCCCCATCGGGGTGCTCGGCCACTTCCTGATACATCCGCATCACCTCGCCCTTGATCACTCCCTCGAGCGGGGCCTGCTCTTCGGCGTGAACCCGTGCGAGGTCGGTCACGGTCGCGCCTGGCGGGGGTCGTCTTTCGGATTCGCGTAGCTGATGCTCCAGGGCCCCACGCTGTGGAGCTGGAAGACGACGCCGTCGCTTCCGGTCCAGGCGTAGTGGACCATCTTCGGCGGCATCACGGCGTAGCTGCCGGCCGAAAGCGCCGTGCCGCCCGAATAGGTGGCCTGCTCGCCCATTCCGACGTTCAGCGTCCCGGAGAGCACGGTCACGTGCTCGAGAACGGCGTGCCAGTGCGGCGGTACCCGGTAGTTTGGCGGGAACTTGAGGCGCAAGGTGAGCGGGACGGCCTCGGCCGGGTTGCCTTCGAGCAGCGCGAACTGGGCTCCGCGGGGCAGGGATGGCGGGCCGTCGGCCCAGCTGATGCCGGGCGCATGGACGACGATGGGCCCGGCCGGTGGCGTCGCGGCCGCCTGCGCGCTCACACGCGAGGCGAAAGCGACGGCGCCCACGGCGGCGACGAGGGTGAGCGTGACCTGGTGCTTCATGGGGACCTCCTTGGGCGCTCGGCGCCCACACGAGGGGTTGTCCCAAACTGGCGCAGGTTGCACCATAGGGCTAATACGAGTTATTGATCTCATCGATAGGGTTTAACCTATGATCAAACCCGGCCTCACGGTGCACCGCCTCGAGCTGTTCCTCGCCGTCTTGGACCATGGCGGCGTGGGCCGCGCCGCCCAGGCCTGCCACATCAGCCAGCCCGCCGTCTCCGAGCACCTGCGTGGCCTCGAAGCGCACTTTGGCGTGCGACTCGTCGAGCGTCACGGGCAGCGCGTACGGCCGACCGCGGCGGCGCGGGCGGTAGAGCCATACGCCCGCCAGGCCCTCGCGTTGCTGCGCACCGCCGAGCAAGCGGCGGGAGAGGTGCGCGGGCTTCGGGCGGGCTCCCTCACGATCGGCGCCAGCACGACGCCCGGCACCTACCTCTTGCCGGCCGCGCTCGGGCGGTTCCATGCGACGTATCCCGGGATCACCCTGAGGCTTGAGATCAGCGATACCCGGGAGATCGAGCGCTCGGTGGCGGTGGGTCGGCTGGAGCTGGGAGTGATCGGCGAAGCGCCACTCGTGCCTGGGCTAGCTGCGGAGCCTTGGGTGAAGGACGAGCTGGTGCTCGTCGTCCCGCGCGGCCACCCGCTCGCGCGACGCCGGGCCGTGACCGCGCACGCGATCGCGGGCGAGCCTTACATTGCTCGCGAGGAGGGCTCGAGTACCCGGGGCGTGGCCGAGCGCTATCTCGCGCGGCTGGGGGTCACACTCACGCCGGCGATGGAGCTCGGGAGCACTGAGGCGATTCGTGAGGCAGTCGCGGCAGGACTCGGGGTGGCGCTGGTGTCGCGTCATGCGGTCTTGGCGCGGGATCGGCGGATCGTGGCCGGGCGGCTCGCCGGGCCCCGGTGGACGCGCGATCTTCTGATTGTGCAACGCGCCGGAACGCCGCTCGGGCCAGCCGCTGCCGCGTTCCGGAGCCAGCTGCTCGAAGCCAGAGCCTGAAGATCGCTGACAGATTTCCCATAGCCATGTCGTTCTATAGAGATCGCATCTATCCCCATCTGGTGGACAGGCTGGGCGATCCGCCACCCATCCGGAGAGAGTGGAGGTCAATCGAGGTCTTGCCCGCGTCTTACGACCAGACGGCAAGCTCATCGTCTTTGAACTGGGGCTTTCACCCGATCCGGCGGTACAACGCTGGCAGAAGCGACTGGAACCGGTTCATCATTGGTTGTTCCAAGGTTTGTACCTGACTGGGATATTCCGTCTCTGATCAAGCAGGGCGGCTTTCAGATCCAACAGATGGAGACGGGATATCTCGCCCAATTTCCAAAGTCGTCGTCACACTGCTGGTGGGGCGCCGCGATCCCACAATCACAATAAGCTCAACATGAGGGCGTCAAGACCCCGGCACATTATCCTCCTGGTTGTGTTTTGGGCCTGACGGTGACCTTGGCATTTCCGCGCACCCCATCGGCTGTTGCAGAGATGCTTGCGACTCCCACCTTCTTGCCAACCACCCATCCGTTTACGACGGTCGCGACGCTGGTATCGCTGCTCGCCCAATGGACTGTCGCGGAACTCGGCACGACCTGACCCTTGGGCGGCACGAGTTCGTAGTTGAACATCACCGTGTCACCAAGTGCGACCGTGTCGGCGGCAGTTCTCACGTACACGCTATCTATGCCGGTGGGCGGGCGGTAGGGTGGCGGCTCGCCGCCCGACGCCATGGCCCCGAGTGTCTCCTGGATACCCCTGCCGATGGCACACGCTGCTTGGAGGGCAAGCGCCGAGCAAATTGTGGCCGCTGCGATGAAACGATAATGGGTCATGAGTCCTCCTACCCTGATTGTGCAGGTCGCGCTCTGGTGAATCAAGCGACCGGGGGTCAAGGGGGACTCAAGAGTCGGAAGCCAGTTGCGGCACGGGGGGTGGGAGATGCGGCACCGGGGGTTTAATCAGGGCGCTCCGAGCCTGCAGCGCGGGCCCGAAGGGGAGCGGAGTACGTTCAGATCATCCTCATGATGTTAATGACAAGACCCCACACTCTATCGCGTCGGGCCTAGACGTGACTGGTTCGAACTGCCAGCGTACTGACGGCAGTCGCGCCGCCGATCCGCGAGCCCCTGCGCGCCTGGGGCCGGACTAGCTCGACCGAGCATCCCTTTCTTGATGCGTCCTTGACTCGTCCGGGCGATGGTGTTGCTGCAGGGAGGATCACATCATGTCATTCGTAAGTACGCGGGTCCGGCTCGTCGCCGTCACTATCGGCATTGACGCATGTGCACCCCGGTTCGTCTCCCTTCCGTCGAACCTACGAGCTGACGCCCAGCAAATCGAGTACCGCACCTCGGCGTTCACGGTCCGGGCCCCGCATGGTCGTTGGGTCACGGATTCAGTAATGTCCGTAAGAAACCTTAGAGTGCGATGGACGTGCGAAAGCCCGTATGACTCTATCGTCCTAGCCGGAGTTGTCGACGCCTACACGGACTTTGGCGGAAACCGCACCCCCTTGCATGTAGAGCAGATTCGATTCTATCGGGTTCGGAGGATGCAAATTCTCACCTTCAACGTCGACCCCGAATTGTTGAGCGATGCGGATGCCTGCATCACGGTTACGTCGTACCCGCTCATCAGACATGATTCTTCGGCGGCCGCTCCAGAAGACCTTCTCGGCTTTTTCCAGACCGTTAAGCAAGACGTGCGGAGAGTGGCTTTGGGGTATTGTTCGTGGCCTGGCTTCTGGGGCGTGCATGCCTCCAACGGAGTAGGTCGGTTTCAGGAGCTCCGCATCGGTGAGCGCACGTTTTACCAGGTGGCCGTAGTCCCGGAAAGGGATTCCACAAAGTTCTGTAAGGAGCGCGGCGTGGAACTCCTGTACGCTGCTCAAGGAAAGCTGTTTGCGGTCTACGCCTCCTCTGGAGGCATCGTCGAAGACGCGCTGCCCGTGGCGGAGAGTCTTACGCCACGCGAGTGAGGTCGACCGACGAAGGTGGCTTCAAGACCCCGGTACACCATCCTGAGGCTCGGGCCACCGGGCCGAGGCTGTGGAGTACCGCGTGGAGTGGCACGCCGCTAAGTTAGGGGCTGTCGCCACCGTAGCTCAGTGGTAGAGCTCTCGATTCGTAATCGAGCGGTCGTCGGTTCAAATCCGACCGGTGGCTCTCTGTCCGACCGTCCCCCTAGGTTTTCGCCTCGCCGGAACGCTGAACATGGGGTAGGGTCACCTCTCCATCGCTGTTTACCAGCGGCATCGGCGGGGCCACGGCATGTCCCTGTGCATATCCCACCCCCAGACCCCGCAGCTTTTCCAGAATGGTTTCGTTCTCCACCTCCTCAGCAATCGTGACGATACCCATGATGCGACCGATCTCGTTGACGGCGCTCACGAGCGTGCCGTACACGGGGTCGTCGACGACGCCCCGGACGTAGTGCCCGCCGATCTTCACGTAATCGACCGACAGCGCCTTGAGGTGGGCGAACGAGGCCAGGCTGTTGCCGAAGTTGTCGAGGCCGACTCCGCACCCGGTCGTCCGGATCTCGGCAATGAGGCGCACCAGCTGCGCGAAGTTCCCGAGCGCGGCGGCTTCGGTGATCTCGAAGCACAGGGCCCCCGGCGGAAGCCGGTGCTGTCCCAAGTACTCTCGCACGGCGGGGATCAGGTCCGGATCGTCCAATGACGAAACGCTGAGGTTGATCGAGCACAGCGGCAGCTCGAGCTCCGGGTGGTCGCGATGCCACTGACTCAGCACGGCGACCGTCTGGCGCACGACCCAGCGGTCGATGGCCGGCATGAGGCGATGGCGTTCCGCCTGTGGGAGGAACGCGTCGGGGGTTTCCACACCGCCACGCTCGTCCGGCAGGCGTAGCAGAATCTCGCACCGGGGACGTGCGGGGTGCTCCGGCCTCAGTGGTACGATCGCTTGCGCGTACAACGCAAAGTTACCCTCGTCCACCGCTCGGGTGAGGCGCACGATCCGCCGGCTCTCCACCTGCTGCTGGACGCCAGGGGCCGCCTCCGGCCCGGCGAGATGGACGCGGTTGCCTCCTACCTCTTTGGCGGCGTAGCAGGCCTCGTCGGCCGCGCGCAAGACGTCAGCCGTGCGTCCGCTCGCCGCGGTGATCGGGACGACGCCGATGCTCGCGCCCAGCGAGAAGCTCCTCTCGCCCCACAGGTACCGGAAGTCTGCGATCGCCCGCTGCAGCTTCCCGGCAATCTCTTCCGCCTTGGTTAACGAGCAGTACTCCAGCAGGACGCCGAATTCGTCGCCGCCGAGGCGCGCCAGCGTGTCGCGGCTGCGCAACCGACCGCTCAGCAGACGGCCGATCTTGCGGAGCAGGTCATCCCCGGCCTCGTGACCGCAGGTATCGTTCACGAGTTTGAATCGGTCCAGGTCCAGGTAGCAGAGAGCGTGCTCCGCCACACCGGCCGCGGCTTCCCCCAGTACGCGCGCCAGGCGCTCCTCGAACTCTTTTCGGCCGACCAGCCCCGTCAGGGCATCGTGAGTGGCTTCGTGCGAAAGCTTTCGAGCGGCACGCCGCCGCTCCGTCACGTCGTGAAGGACCAGCACCACCCCGATCGTGGTCCCGTGGCGGTCTCGGAGCGGGGCCGCCGAGTCCCCGATCGGCACCTCCGTCCCATCGCGGCGCAGCAGCAGCACGCCGTCGGCCAGGTCCACCGCGCGCCCCTCGCGGAGACAGCGGGCGGGGATGCTCTCCAGGGGCTGCCGCGTCACGTCGCTGATGAGCGTGAGCACGGTGTCCACGGGCTGTCCCAGCGCTTCGGTGGTGCGCCAACCGGTAAGCCGCTCCGCCGTGGGGTTCAGAAACGTGATCGTTCCCGCCACGTCGGTCGTGACGACGGCGTCCGCGATCGATGCCAGGGTGACGATGGCCTGCTCCTTCTGCCGGAACAGGCTCTCCTGAACGCCGCGCCACTCGGTGAGATCGCGAATCGTCACGAGAAACAGCGCTTGCTTCGCGGGACCAAGGGGGCTGCGGTGGATTTCGACTGGAAACTCGCTCCCGTCCCGTCGGCGGGCGAAGATCCTGACCGGGGCAGGCTTCGGCGGGGTCCCCGGAGACTGGGCATCGCCCACACTCAGAGCATCGTACACCTGCTGGAAGCGCTGGGGGATGAGCCGACTGGACGGCTCGCCCCAGACCTCCGTATCGGTCCACCCGAAGAGCCGCTCCGCCTCCCGATTCAGCGCCACCATGCTGCCCCGCTGGTCGACGACGACCATCGCATCGGGGGCCGCGTCGAGCATCTGCCGAAACCGCTTGTCCTGCGCGGGAGACGTGGTCATGGTCCCCTGGACCTCGCGACCGGGCGGCGTCGCATCGCCGCCCAATCTAGGGCATTACGCCGGTGCTGCCAATCAGGGTCCCCCCTTACGCCGCGAACGTGACCTTGTGCCCCTTGGCCTTGAGCGAGGCCGCCAGGCCCGACTTCTCGACCGATTTCATGAAGGCCTCATCCGGGCTGATCTCCTTCTTCTCCACCAGGTCGAGCAGGGCGTCGTTCAGGGTGAGCATGCCGAGCCCCTTCGACGTCTGAATGATCGAGGGGATCTGGAACGTCTTGCCCTCGCGGATCAGGTTCGAGATGGCGGGCGTGGTGAGCAGGATCTCGCGCGCGGCCACCCGCCCGCCGCCCAACTTCTTGCACAGCGTCTGCGCGATCACACCCTTCAGCGACTCGGACAGCATCACCCGGATCTGCGATTGTCGATCGGCCGGGAACTGGTCGATGATGCGATCCACGGTGGACGCGGCCGTGGTGGTGTGCAGGGTGCCAAAGACGAGGTGACCCGTCTCCGCGGTCTCGATGGCGATCGCGATGGTCTCCAGGTCGCGCATCTCGCCCACCAGCACGATGTCCGGGTCCTCCCGCAGGGCCGATCGCAGCGCCCGCTTGAAGCTGTCGGTGTGCACACCCACCTGCCGCTGCGTGATGACGCACTTCTTGTTCTCGTGCACGAACTCGATCGGGTCCTCGATCGTGATGATGTGGTCCGTGCGCGTGCGGTTGATCAGGTCGATCAGGGCGCACAGCGTGGTGGACTTCCCCGAGCCGGTCGGTCCGGTGACGAGCACGAGACCCTTCGTCAGGTAGCAGAGCTGCTGCACCTCCTTCGAGATGCCGAGCTGCTCCACGCTCACGACCTTGGCCGGGATTACGCGGAATACGGCGATCGGGCCTTTGCGGTCGCGCGCCGCGTTCACGCGGAAACGGGCCAACCCGGCGATCTCGTAAGCGAAATCCGAGTCCCCCGTCTCCTTCCATTCGCCGCGGTTGCGCTCCGGCATGACCGACAACAGCATGACCTCGAGCTGGTCGGACGAAAGCGGCGGCGTGGCCTGCCGCTTCATCTCCCCGTGCGTGCGGAACACCGGCGGCTCGCCCACCCGCAGATGCAGGTCCGACGAAGCCGACTGCACCAGCGCCTTGAGCAGCTCGCCCAGGGCGCGTTCGGCCCCCTTGTACTGCGGCGCGGCGAAGTCGGCAGGCAAACCCTGAGGCGGGGTGGTCCCGGCGGCGGTCGCACGCGACGCCTCGACCATGGGTGCCGCGGCAATCGCGGATGGCTTTGGGGGACGGGGTGCAGCTGCGCTGGGCGCCGGGGCTCCCACGGCGGCCGG
>Ga0207646_10007747_pt1 | contig 10866 bp, 7 predicted proteins | sample KBSK5502metaG_FD_184343 | JGI IMG/M metagenome (GOLD analysis project Ga0207646, IMG submission 184343) | Corn, switchgrass and miscanthus rhizosphere microbial communities from Kellogg Biological Station, Michigan, USA - KBS K5-50-2 metaG... | ecosystem: Host-associated > Plants > Roots >...
GCTCGCACGCACGATCACGATCTTTGGTTTCCTGCTGGCAATGTTCGGCTTGACCCAATCGTTCACAACCGACGGCACCCGCGTCTATTGGTTTCGTCAATTGACTCAAAGCACCGCTTTTGGTCCTTTCATCAATCGCCACCATTTTGCGGGTTACATGGAACTTGCCGTCGCCATGCCGCTTGGTCTCTTGTTTTCGGGATCGATTGAGTCGTACAAACGCCCTCTTTACGCATTTGCGGCAATGTTGATGGGGGTCTCGCTGATCATGACCAATTCACGCGGAGGCATCATCAGTCTGGTCGCTGAGATCCTCTTTCTGGTCGTCATCGCGGGCCCGGGTTTGCGACGGGGCGAGGTTTCGCGCAGTCAACGAGTGCGTGCAGTTTTGTTGCGTGGCGGCCTGGCTGTAGGACTTGTCATCGTTTTGTTTTTCGGTGTGCTGGCTGTGGGCGGCGCCGACGTATTTGGTCGTTTGCTGGGCACAGTTAACGCCGCCGATCCCACGACCGGGCGTTCACATTTCTGGAGCGTAACCATGGATGTAATCAAAGCCCACCCGGCCATCGGCTCGGGCCTTGGTTCGTTTGGCGTGATTTACACACGTTACGATTCGCGAAACGGAATGTATCGACTGGAGCAAGCGCACAACGATTATTTGCAGATACTGTCAGACGGTGGAATCGTAGGCGGTCTGCTGGGATTAAGTTTCCTGGTGATCCTGTTTCGCAAAGGTTTCACTCGTCGCAACACCGAGGATAAGTTCCGCCGCGGTGTGGCGACCGGAGCCCTGGCTGGCTGTTTCGCAGTGCTCGTGCACAGCGCTTTTGATTTCACCTTGCACACAACCTCGAATGCCTTGTTGTTTTTGATTCTGGCCGCCATGGCCACTTTGGGTCAGCGGGTAGACGAAAGCGGCGGCCATCGAAGGCGGCGGCGGCGCTCCGCACCAGTCAGCGAACCTGAAAGTCTTCTCTTTCCGGCGCCTGAGGTTAATCCGGTCTGATTCGGCACGCACGCTTCCAGCCTGCTCTCCCCTAAGTTGCACGCCAGAGGCGTGCGTACGGGTTATTTCGTCGAAAACACGGTGCTTGTATCTTTTGCAACAGAGGATGTAGTCTGTCACCTGCTCTTCCCTTTTAGCGCCCAGTGAAATTTGGACCACCGGCCCAATCTAAGGAGATAGTTTCTAAAGTGTCTTCGGCCACAGCCGCAACAGTCTCACCTGACGAAAAGAGTTCAGACGGTCCTGTTACCTTGCCGGCGATGTGTCTGGACGCCGTCGCACGGCACAACAAACCCGACACTGTGAGCGAAAAGCGCGGAAAGGAATGGGTCCGCATCTCGGCGAATGAGTTTGTGCGACGCGTGCGGCATATCGCGTTAGGTCTGGCCGATGCCGGCATCAGGCCCAAAGATCGCGTTGCCTTAATTTCTGAAAATCGACCCGAATGGTCGATCGTCGATTTGGCGATTCTAAGCTTCGGCGCTATCACAGTGCCGATCTATACGACCCAGGCCGTCGATCAAATTGAGTTCATCCTGAAAGATTCAGGCGCGCGAGCATTGCTCGTTTCCGGTGGCCGCATCCTGAAGCACGCGCGTAAAGGTTTTGAGAATCTTGATCAGGTGGAGCAAGTAATCGTGTTTGACTCCGAGAGCGTTACTGGATTACCGCGTGCGAAAACCCTTGAGAGTATCGAAGCGCGCGGGGCGGCTATCGAGCAGGACGACCCTGATGCGTTCAGCAGGCTGACTTCCGGGGTAGGTCAGGACGATCTGGCTACAATCATCTACACCTCAGGCACAACCGGCGAACCCAAAGGCGTGATGCTGACTCATGATAATTTCATTTCCGACGTTCGCTCGATTACTAAGGGTCTTCCCATCTCGCCGGCGGATGTGTGCCTCTCAGTCTTGCCGTTATCACACATTTTTGAGCGCACAGTCTTTTACGTTTTCTGTTATTGCGGCGTAGCGGTGAATTACGCGCCATCGTTCGATGTGGTCGGCGAATACCTGCGCGAAGTGAAACCCACGATCATGACCGCCGTGCCGAGGCTTTTCGAAAAGGTCTATCACCGCATTGTTAAGAAAGGCATGTCTGCGGGCGGTATTAAGAGCAAGATCTTTGCGCGCTCGCTCGCGATTGGCCAGCGCTATGCGGAATTGAAATACAAAGGCCGGCGCATTCCAGTCTCGCTGAAGGCCCGCCACGCAATCGCCGATCGACTTGTCTTTACGAAATGGCGAGAAGGCATAGGCGGGCGGCTGCGCTATTTCGTTTCCGGCGGCGCGCCGCTTTCGCCCACGCTTTCGTATTCATTTCTCGGCGCCGGAATAAACATTCTCCAGGGCTATGGCATGACCGAAACCTGCATCGTCTGTGCGAACCGGCCTGAGGACAATTGCGTCGGCTCGATTGGCAAACCATTCGCGGGAATCGAAGTTTCGATTGCCGAGGATGGCGAGATGTTAGTGCGCGGACCGAATGTGATGCGGGGATATCACGGACACCCGGACGCCACGCTTGCCGTGATGCGGGACGATTGGTTCGCGACGGGAGACGTCGGCTATATCGACGAACACGGTCATATCTGGCTCACGGATCGCAAGAAGGACCTATTCAAGTTATCCAACGGCAAATACATCGCGCCGCAACTGATCGAGAGTCTTTTGAAGCAATGCGAATTCGTCAACCAGGTCGTGGTCGTCGGCTCCAGCCGCAAGTTTCCGGCGGCTCTAATTGTTCCTGACTGGGAAGCTTTAAAGAGTGCTCTGCGCCGTGAGGGTCAAGAGGCCAGCGGAACTCACGCCGAATTGGCCAGTCAACCTGCGGCTGTGAAGTTGGTCCAGAAAGACATCACGGCTATCACCGCGCACCTGACGGATTACGAGCGCGTACGGCGCGTGGCCTTGCTGGCCGAAGAGTTCTCAATCGAAAAAGGTGAAATGACACCCACGTTGAAAGTAAAGCGCCCCGTGATCGATCAGAAATACGGCCAGCTAATCGATGACCTTTATCGATCCTGAAACCTCCGCCTCAGGACGAGCACGCCGGAGGCGTGCGTATCGAAGCGTGAAATCCAGCGCGACAATTTCAGCCCTGCTCTTTGATTGGGATGGAACGATCGTTGATTCGGCGCAGCTCGGTCTCAACGCTTATCAGAGAGCATTCGCCGAATTGGACTTTGTCTTTTCACAAGAGATTTACGAGGCCTCTTATTCTCCCAACTGGTACCAGACTTATGAGGCGCTGGGTTTGCCACCAGAGAAATGGGCCCGGGCCGATTACCTTTGGCGGTTTCATTACGATAACGAAACCCCCTCGATTATTGAGGGAGCCGCCGAGGCGCTCCTGTCCCTGCACGACAAAGGCTACAGACTCGGCGTGGTTACCAGTGGCAACGATGATCGCGTGAGTCGTGAAGCGAAACAGTTCGGCCTGGACAATTTGTTTGACGTCTTCGTTTGCCACGAACACATTACTCGGAGAAAACCAGATCCCGAAGGTTTGCAGATCGCTTTGGCGCGACTGGCACGGCGGCCCGAAGAGTGTGCGTACGTAGGCGATGCCCCCGAAGACATTGAAATGGGCAAGCAAGCGAACATCCTGACCGTAGGAGTTCGCAGCAATTATCCGAGTAACGCCCGGCTGCTAAGTTTAGCGCCCGACATCTACCTCGAATCGTTAACGGAACTGTCCAATTATTTTTCTGGAGTTGGCAAACCGGAATAATCAAGCACTCCCGTGTGCATAGTCATCTTCCATTCGTCACCAACCCTTGCATAGACTTTGCACACGCGCCCTTGCCAATGATTCCGGTTGCCGGCCTTATCGATCCAAAGCGTGTCGATATCAACGACGGCGAACGCGCCGTCGCCTTCCTTTGAAATTTCGATTTTCCTAATCACGCGGTCGTTATGCGCCAGGCGATGTGTGTCGAATAATTTCTGCCAGCCATTCTGCCATCGCTCGTAGTCGTAACGCCCCCATACGATCACCCAATCAATCGGATCGTGCGATTGCGGCGTGCGCGGCCATGGCCAAACCATGTCCCGGTGAAACACGGTCATCAATAATTCCACGTCCTGAGTGTCCCAGGCGCAGGTCTCGCGATTGACGATCTCCTCGATCTGCTTATGAATGTCGTTCATAACTTCTCTTGACTCACCTCTTATTAGCACCGTGGCTTTAGCCCGGTGGTTGCCAGGTCATCATTTGCTGGTGAAACCGTTTAAACGGTTTCGGGTGTCGCCGTGCGTCTAATCCACCGGGCTAAAGCCGCGGTGTGAATGAGACGGAGCCCAAAGATCGAAAAGCTGTATTACAGACTAAACACTCTGCTCAGAGCAAAGATAAAAAACGAAGGCGCGGAGAAAATTGAATTTCCTTCGCGCCTTGTTCTGAACCTACGGCGAACAAAACACAGACTAAAGTCTATGCTACCTTAGAACGTGAACTTCACCGCCAACTGTAACTGACGCGGATCGCCCACACCTGTACGGAGGAAACCGTCAAAATTAAACAGGCCAGGCGTAGTCAGCGGGTTGATGTTGTTCGCGTTATTGAAAGTATTGAACATCTCGAGGATCGGAATCAGCGCATAACGTTCGCCGAACTTGAACGGCCGTTGAATGCGCCAATCGAACGAGAAGTAAGCGTTGTCCTTGCGCAGAGTGTTTCTCGCCGGGCTGGTGGCTGTGCGAGTCGCTGAGATGGGCTGCGCACTGCGCGCCTGCACGCGGAAATTGCCTTCGAATCCCCAGGGCATCTCCACGAACGAGTAAAAGTTGAACTTGTGCCGGATGTCTCGATCGGACACCGAATAGTCCAGGCTCAGGTTCAGAAAAGTGAGCGAGCGATCAGTAAAAGGATCGCGCTCGTTCGAATCATCGTCCTTGTCTTTCGACAAAACGTAGTTCCATTCGAACTGATAGCGCTTGCTCATGCGTTTGCGCATTCCTACGGTGAAGCCGTTGTAAACCGACTTACCCACGGCGCTGGTGACAAAAACATCGCCCAGCGTTGGGAACAAAGGAGTCGCAGGCATAAGTGGACCTGTCCGGTTGTAATTGAGAAAACGGGTCAGATGAACGCCTTGCGCGTGAGTGAAATCAAAGAACAGCGAGAGGTCGGGCCTGAGCTCCTGCTCGAACTGCGCATTAGTCGTGTAAATCCTGGGGTTCGCGTAGTTCTTGTCAAAGACCCGCACGGAAGCGCCGAAAGGAATTCCCCCAGACGGCGGCACGCTTTGAATGCCCGGCCAGGTTGGCGGTCTGGTCGCCGCGCCGAAACAGGTGAAAGCAAAAGTCGAGTTGCAGAAGATCCCGAATTGCTGCACGCCGTTATCGGTAATCGATCCAACCTGTGACAGCATGTTCTGACGGCCATAGAAAATTCCATAGCTGCCTCGTATCACGGACGTGCCTTTCTTCGAGACGTCCCAGGCAAAGCCTACGCGCGGTTGGAATTCTTTCTTCGGGCTGTGCAAAGTGCCGTCAGAAGGAAACAGTGGATTGCTTAACAAAGCTCCGTAGGCTGTCTGAGCGGGCGGCACAATGGGCTTCGGAAAGATCTGGGCCTCCCAACGCAACCCGTAATTCAAGCTGAGGTTCGAGCGAATCTGCCATTTGTCCTGCGCGAACAACGACCAGTCCTCGTTGCTGATTGTCGATTTTCCGGGAGGCGGCACGTTCGGAAGACCGGTCGGAATTCCATTCTGCAAGTAGAGCAGCAGCGGGCCGCCAAGATTGCTGCCGGCCGGGCCGAAAATGCTGCTTCCTGCGGGACACGCCTGATTAAACGGAGCGCCCTGGGTGATCCAGCCAGTGAACGCGCCGGAAACGTTGTTAAAGCATTCGGCCACGGTGGGTCCAAACCCTCCTGCGGCCGCCGGTGACGCGTAACGCAGAAAGCCGCTCACGCTGTCAAAGATATAACGGCCCGTGAAAAACCCGCGGAAGACCTGATCGTTGAGCGTGTGCAGCCACTCCCCGCCAAACTTGACCGTGTGGTTACCGTGAATGATTGAGAAGTTGTCCTTCACATCCGTACGCCAAAGCAGCTCGTCAATTGTCGGTCCAAGGAAAAACGGCTGGCCAAATCGAAATGAAGTTGCAAACCCCATGGCGGTGTCCGCCGGCACATTCGAGGGAATAGCATTACGAGGCCGCAACTCTCGCGTGTAAGAGAAGTGTGCTTCGTTCAGCTTCGTAGCTGAGATGGAGCTGAACAGATTGACGTTGAAGTTATTGATCTTCGAGGGACCTTCAATGCCGTTCGCCGAGTTTCCGTACGTCGCCACATCGAACGTCTGATTCGTATTCTTCGAATAGTCAAAGTTATACGAGATCGCCAGCCTATTCTTTGAGTTTAGGTCCCAATCAACCTTGGCCAGCAACGCCTCGTTATTGATGTTATGCGGAACTGGCAGTCCCTCTTCCTGGTTCCTGGTCGTCCTAATGAAGTTGATTAGCGCCAGTCTCTGGCAGTCGGCACTGCTGTTTATCAAAGCCTCGTTGGCGCCTATCGTCGGTGCCGTCACTGGACACGGTGTGCCGATTGGTACACTGAGATTCGCACGTGTCAATTTTTCGCGGATGCCTTCAAAGGCAAAAAAGAAGAAAGCTTTGTCCTTGCGGATGGGGCCGCCGACGGTGCCGCCAAATTGCTTCCGATTGAAATCTCTCAGCGGTTGACCGTCCGATGCGTTTGCGGTCAGGGATTCAAGACGCTGAAAATAGAAAGCGCTGCCGTGGAAGTCGTTGGTCCCCGATTTCGAGATGACGTTGATAATACCACCCGCAGTGCGGCCAAACTCGGCATTCGCTCCCGTAGCCACCACCTGAAATTCCTTCACCGCGTCCAGTGGAATGTCGATCGCCGCGCGTTGTCCGCCCAGCTGTTCGCCAAAGAAACCGTTGTTATAGTCTCCGCCGTCCAGACTGACGTTATTGAAAACCCCGCGCTGGCCGGCAAAGGTAATTTCATCTCCATCGGGGCCCTGAACGACGCTGACTCCCGGCGTCAACGTCAATAAATCTTCAAACTTGCGCCCCAGGATTGGAGTTGTGTTCACGGTGGTCTCGTTGATTGTCGTGCTGGATTCCGTTTTGACAGTGTCAACCGTTGGGGTTGCCGTAATCGTCACGCGCTCCTGGACCGAGGAAACAGTCAGCGCTACGGGCAGATTCAGTGCCTGACCGACAGTCAGATCCAGTCGTTCGGCCACCGCGGTACTGAATCCCTGTTTGGTAACTGTGACCGAGTATTTTCCTGGCGGCAGGGCCAACACTACGAAGCGGCCACTTTCATCGGTCGTCAACGTCTTGGAGAGATTTGTATCAAGGTTTTTGATTTCCACGGACGCGCCGGGTAGGGCTGCGCCGTTAACGTCGGCCACCGTGCCTTGAATTGTGCCGGTCGTGATTTGGGTCTGTGAAACAACCGGCAACGCGATAAAAAGAACTGCGAGCAAACTAATACCAAGTCCCTTTGTCCCCCGAACCAGGGACGACAACAGCATTGTGTGCATAGGTTTCTCCTGACTTGAATCTTCGAACAGTTTCTTCAGTGCGAGGTGAAACACATCCGCGCTTACTGCCTTTAGGTCACGAGGAGATTTAACTTTTGGGGGCGCTTCGCATGTTAGTGAAAGGCGTGGATCGTGTCAATAATTTCTGCTGTGCCATAGATCTGAATCTCGCGGTGTTAGAGTACCAACTTTAGTTGGGCTTTCCGCGGTTGAAAGAAAACGCCTGACTAAGGTCGGTACTCTGGCTGGATCTAGGTAAGGTAACTCTCAGGTTTTGCCAGCGCTTCTTCCAGCAACGTGAAGTAACGGCCAACGTGTAGCCCATCCATCAAAGCGTGATGCACTTCTACGGACATCGGCAAGCGAGTAAGGTCGCCGTCTCTCAGGAATTTACCGAAGGCAATTCTCGGTATTGATTCGCCGCGCCCGGGAGTACGCGCGTGCGCAAAACTGGTAAAGGACACCCACGGCAGAGTCGTAAAGTAGATCAAGTCATAGCGCATCGTCGGCTTCAGTGAACCCTCGGCTCGAACTCTCTCAATGGCTTCTGCGGCTTCGGTTATGAACTGATGGAAGTCTTCATGATAGTCAAAATATGCATAGGTGAAGGTTTCATTCGGCAACAACACGGTGGTGCCGCCGTTGATGACTTCATGAATAACGACCTTATCGTCGCCTTCGAGACGATAATGGAATGGTTCAATCTGGTTCGCGATTCGCAAAGCGAAATAATGATAAGCCAACGACACGCTTACGCCGGGACGATCGCGAAGGACTGCCATAAGTCTGGAAACGTCAAGCTGGGCACAAATATTGAAGTACGGATTCTGGTAACCGCGGAAGAATTCAAATAGATCGCGACGGGGCCAGGTTTCAAGATCGAGATATTTCGGCATGAGGTGATTTTAACTCATGCGTTTACCGGTTGATACGAATCAATTGAATGAATCTGACCACTCCACCGCCGCGCACTTAACTGACAATGAACATGTGCACCGGATCGCTTTGTCGACGGAAGAGCTCCTAATCGAAAAGGGTGAAATGGCGCCCACGTTGAAAGTAAAGCCCGCCGTGATCGAACAAAAATATGGGAGGCTCATCGACCAGCTTTATCGATTCGTAAGTCTACCGGTCACTGGGGTGAGTTGGTGTTTGATTCGCTTGCTGCGCCCGCAAAAATTCTTCCAGCATCCGGTGATAACAAGTCTGACACATCGCCAGCGCGAGTTCGTTTCCATCGAGACGAATGATCTCGCCGCACCAACTGCACTTAACCATAGCCGGCGAAGCGAATTCCTGTTCCGGCAAAGCATCTTCAATCAGGATTGTCATCGCTACTCCTTCGGTACGCAGGCATCTTGCCTGCATCTGCTAACGAGAGGCGCAAGGCGAGACGTCTCCCGCCTAAGCTGCCTTTTTCCGGTTCTTCTCCATGAAGATCAAGCGCATCAACCACGCAGGCATCGACCACGTCCGGCCGTCGATATCTCTCTGGACCATTACGCGACCATCGTCATTGAGACAGAGTCCGATTACCGTGACGATTGAGTCGTCTTCCTCGTATGATCGGCCGATTAGATCCTGATTTGGATTCATTCCTTTATCGATGCGCTTAGATCGAAACGGCAAAGCGATTTGTCTGGCACTCATATAAACCTCTCTGGGCGATGACCGGTCCCAAGCATTAGATTACGACGCAGTCAAAGAAGTTGTTTGAAATATCCGGATTGCCATGCCCGATTATGCCAAGAGATGGTTAAGAACAGGTGAACGGAATGAAAACTCGAGGTTAAATCTTGTGAGCGCGGTACGCTCGCCTCCGGCGTGCTTTCAATGTAGCTTGGTACGCTCGCCTCCGGCGTGCTTTCAATGTAGCTTGGTACGCTCGCCTCCGGCGTGCTCGGCGATGTCGCGCTGTTCAAGCACGCCAGAGGCGTGCGTACCGATAGTTAAGAAATATTTCACACTCGCTTAACTCCGATTTAGCACGCACGAGATAGGATTCGTCACCAGGAAGCACTGCGAACAAGGGAGGGGCTATGTCGGCAGCCATGCAACCGACATAGCCCCATTTTTTTGTTCCGGTACGCACGCCTCGGGCGTGCTTTTCATGAGCTGATGAAGCCTCACCTTAGGCTTAACTCTGATCGCTGCTCCGCAGCTTGGCGGCTAATTGGCGTTGCTCACGATTAATCTGCTTTGCATTCTGCCGGTTGCCCTATAAAATGCCTTGAGTTCCCGACACTGCTTTTTTGAGTCCCCGATACACCGCTCGCCAGAAGGATATATGTATCGAAACCTTCTAAATTGTACTTTCGCATTACTGACGCTAATTCTTTTCGTTTGTTGCCTGCCGGCATATGGGCAAACCGACACGTGGGTGCCTGCTGAACCGGCGCGCGTTGTGCCTGTTCAACTGTCCGTCTTTAGTTGTACGGGTCAAACAACGGTCAATTCGCGTTGGGTTTTTAACGACAGTGGCTATCGCGTCTTTCAAACGCCGATCGTATCGCGCAGCGGTCAGACTATCTCACTTGATTCGCGGGTTGAAGAATGGACCGGCGTACGCGCACTCGCGATCAGGCCTTTCGAGAAAAACTTTGACATCGGCTTGCTTGAGCCCGGCGCCTACACGCTTAACTTCAAGTCGTGGAACACAACGCTCAAACAGATTCAGTTCACGATCGTCGCGACGCCGCCGGCCGCGCAACCCATCGACGGCGTCTGCTTTTTCGTGACGCAGCACTATCGCGACTTCCTGTCGCGCGAAGCTGACGGCAGTGGCTTCGCTTTCTGGACCAATAATCTGGCGAATTGCGGGATGGATGCGAATTGCCTTGAGGTTGGCCGCATCAACGTTTCGGCCGCCTTCCTGCTTTCGATTGAGTTCAAGGAAACGGGCTATTACCTCTATCGGATGTACAAGGGCGCGCTCGGCCGCATGCCGACCTACGCGGAATTTGTTCCCGAGACAGCCCAGCTCGGCAAGAACGTCGTGGTGGCCAGCAACGATCCCTGGATAATCAGACTCGGCAGCAACAAGGACATCTATACGATGGGGTTTTTCAGTCGCCCGGAATTTCAGGCGCGTTATGGCGGGCTCACTAATGCGCAGTACGTTGACAAGTTGTTTGAAACCGAGGGCGTTACGCCAACGCGAGCTGAACGCGACGAAATCGTCAACAGTCTCGACCATTGTCCCTACAGCGTCGGTTGTCCCACTCGCGTCACTGTGCTGCGCCGGATCATCGAGCACCCGGCCTTTGATCGCAAAGTCTTCAACGAAGCTTTTGTAACCTTGCAGTACTTCGGATATCTCCGGCGCAGC
>Ga0207646_10007749_pt1 | contig 10866 bp, 11 predicted proteins | sample KBSK5502metaG_FD_184343 | JGI IMG/M metagenome (GOLD analysis project Ga0207646, IMG submission 184343) | Corn, switchgrass and miscanthus rhizosphere microbial communities from Kellogg Biological Station, Michigan, USA - KBS K5-50-2 metaG... | ecosystem: Host-associated > Plants > Roots >...
CCGGACATTCTCATTTTGCAGCGACAGAACCGATTCAATGCTTGACCAGCGATGCCTCCTGCGACTAAATTGCTGGACCTGTCTGGTTCGTGAATGTGGGGAGAAGAATTATGACTGCGTCAAAACCGGCGCCTGCGCCAAAAATGACGGTTCCCTTCTATGGGCACGTCCGCCAGTATCAGAGCATCAAGAACGAGATTGACGAAGCATTCCATGCCGTCATCGAAAGCGAATCTTACGTAATGGGCCCCACGCTGGAGCGCTTCGAAAAGGAACTCGCCCACTATTTTGGAATGAAACACGCTGTCGGGGTGAACTCGGGTACGGACGCGTTGTGGCTAGCGTTCATGGTGTTGGGCATCCGTCCCGGCGATGAGGTGATTACAACTGCGAACACCTTCTTTGCGACGGTTGAAGCGATCTGGATCGCGGGCGGCAAAGCGGTCTTCGTGGATTCCGATCGGGCGACCAATAACATCGATCCCACGAAGATCGAAGCGGCGATCACGCCGCGCACTGTGGGCATCGTACCTGTGCATCTTTACGGACATTGCGCGAACATGAAGGCGGTCAGCGCGATCGCGAGGAAGCAAAAGCTTTGGGTTGTCGAGGACAACGCGCAGTCCATTGATGCACATGGGGACGGATTCAAACCCGGTGAATTGAGCGATGCAGTGTGCACCAGCTTCATCATCCAGAAGAACCTCGGGACCTATGGCGATGGCGGCGCGCTCATCACCAACCGGCCGGAGATGGACAATGCCATGCGGCGGCTGCGCAACCACGGCTCGCTGAAACGGTCCGTACACACATTTGGGTTCAATAGTCGGCTGGATGATCTCCACGCAGGATTCCTGAGCGTGAAGCTGAAGCATATTACGAAGTGGACCGATCAGCGCCGGGCATGGGCCAAACGCTACACCGAGGGACTTATAGGCACTAGTCTCAAGCTTCCGAAGGAATTGCCGGGATATCGCCACGCATATCACCTTTACGTTGTGGAGCACCCGAAGCGCGATCACCTAACTCAATTCCTAGTTGCGGCGGGGATCGATGCGAAGATGCACTACCCTATCGCGATTCACAAACAGGAAGGCTATCCATGGAACAAGCTGGCGGATCTGAAGCCGCATGTGCCGAACGCTGAAGCAAACGCAGCACAGTGCGTTTCTCTGCCGATGTTCCCCGAGCTGACCGCCGAAGAAGTGGATTACACCATCGCGAAGGTCAGGGAATGGGATTCCCTGTTCGGAAAGTAATTAATGAACGAGGAACCGTTCCGTGGGCTCGACGCAAGTGTACAAAGTGCTCGTCGTAGGGTTGGGAAAGCGCGGAAAACATCACGCCGTGGCTTTCAGGAATCACCCGCGTTTCGAACTAGCTGGGATCTCCGGTCGTAATCCCGAGAAGCTGGCAAAGGCAGCTGCAGAATTGGGGGTCCCCAAAACTTCGGCGGATCCGCTTGCCCTCGCGAAAGATATCCAGCCGGACGTTTTCTGCTTTTGCACTCCGCCCACTGTCCGGCTGGAACTCATCAAAATTGGAATTGAGTGCAATGCACGGCTCATCGCCTACGAAAAACCGCTTGCACTTTCCATGAACGAGGCGATCGAGATTCGCAAGGTTGTAAACGCCGCGGGTGTGAAGACTGTAGTATCGCACCAGCACCGCTACGGAAAGCACTATCAGAAAGTAAAGGAGATCGTGGAAAGCGGAGCCATCGGACGGATTCATACCGTTTATGCACACGCCGGCGGCTGGATGCTCCACCTTTTCACGCACCTAGTGGACTACATGCGCTGGTACAACAACAATGCACCCACGGAATGGGTAATGGGGCAGGGAGCGGGACGCGGAAAGTTGGCCGACAGTCATCCGTCACCGGACTACGTGGGCGGCTTCATTCAGTTTGCCAATGGAGTGCGCGGAATCATTGAATGCGGGGCGGGCGCGCCGGATGTGCCCGAAGTGGAGTACTGGTGGCGCAAAACTAAGATCAGCGTTTATGGCACAGGGGGATTCGCGGAGGTGCTGACCGGCGGCGGGTGGCGCGCCGTGACCAGAGATCAGCAAGGCGTGATTTCCGGCGAAGGGTGCATGAACTACGACCTGGACATGCCTCCCTATATAAAAGAGGATATGGCTTGCTGGCTCGACGACGACAACCAGGTACATCCCTGCAATGGGGAGAGCGCGTACGAGGGCTTTGAAATCACGATGGGAATACTGCGCTCGGTCGTGCAAAGAGGACAGGTTAAGTTGCCGCTGGAGCCAGATAAGCCAGAACTGGAGGAACTCGCCAGAGTTCTGCCGGAGCAACCCGTGCAACTTTCCAGTGAAGTAAATCGCCACGAGTACAAGATGTGATGGCCGAAGGTTATGTCTCAGTGAAGCCCGCAACTGTGGTCGAAAACGATCGGGCGCCATCAAAGGGCCCAGATTTTCCTGCGCTTTCAGTAATCGAGCCTACGTGCCGCGCGCATAATCAGTGAAAATCTGCGGCATATGAGAATGAAGTGAAGCCGCCCGTTACTACATTTTTACTACAATCGCTTGGCGGTCCGACGAGGATGGAGACTAAAAATAATGATTCGGTGCTAACGGCATGAAAGCAAAAGATATGGCGGAGAGGGGGGATTCGAACCCCCGTTAGGGTGTTTAGTCCCTAAAACGGTTTAGCAAGTGCAGAAGTCCCAGGCCCTGTTGCTCGGAATCAATAATTTACGGCGGGTGAAAACTCGGTTTTCGGGCAAGAAGCGTCTTGTTCGGGAGCAACTGTTCCCCAGTTGTTCCCCAACTACTTTCTGGTTTTTCCACATCTACCGACTTTTCCTCACATGGACGTTTATGCGAGACTTGGAACCATAATGGTTACTGCATTCGGGCGGCAGCTAACGTGACGACGCGCAAGTATCGAATGAGGCGCTTGGTTTCGATTGTCGAGAAGAAGACTGTTGTGCGCGCGAGAGATCTGTATCGGTCCGGAATCCATCCAGAAGCACTAAGCAGGGCTCTCCAGCGTGGACTCCTTTTGAAGATTGGGCGTGGGCTTTACGCCCGTAAAGATTTTTCCGCAGACTTTGAGCGCCAGATAATGCTCGCGTGTAAGCGCGTACCCAATGGCATCGTTTGCCTGAAGTCCGCGGCCTTCTTCCACTTGACTCTGCCTCGATTTGCATGGCAATCGACTCTAAAGCGAAAAGGCCTGTGGCCAGTGGCCTGAGATTGCGCTTCGTCCGATTCTCCGGCCAAGCACTCACACAGGGAGTCGAGAATACAAGGATTGATGGCGTTCCTGTTCGTATCTACAGCGTGGCAAAGACAATCGCTGACTGCCTCAAGTACCGCAAGAAACTTCGCGGCAATCTCGCCGGAAAAGTGCTGCGAGAAAGTATCGCTGGAAGGAAATGTAGCGAACAAAGACTTCGACATTTCGCAAAAATATGCCGCGTCGGAAAACTGGTCCAGGCCGCATATTCTTTGGTTGCGAGTGCATGAGCTTCAGGGGACTTGGCTGGCAGACTGGTGCTTTTCTCCGAAATGGAACTCGATCGGAAGGATTGATTCGCCGGGACCCGCACCGCGCGTTTAAGGGTGATGAAGCAGCGCGCTCTTTTGCAGAAGATTAACTTTGATTCGTATTGAGTCGCTCTTCAACACTATTGCGGCGTGTCACCTAGTTGGCGCAGTTTCTGCTCCGCGCTCTCCTTGATTCCCTTGCGGCGTGCCTCGGGATCGATCGTATCTGACTCCAAATGTTCCAAAGCCTTCTGGGCATTGTCCCGCGCCAAGTCTTTCTGGCCGTTTGCGAGGTAGGCATCGGCCAGACTGTCGTAGACGTTGGGGGAGTCAGGATATGCAACAGCATTGAGTTTCAGGATCTCCACAGCTCCCTTCGTATCGCCGGATTGCAGATGTTCGTAGCCCACGAAGTTGACGACCGCTTCAGAAAACAAAGTGGCTTTAGGGTCGCTCCGACGCGCTTCGTCAAGCGTCTGCGCGACCTTCGCCGCTCCGCCGGGCTGGTCGATCAGGTCCAAAGTATGTATTTCTTGGGGAATAGCAGGGTTATTCGTGTCCCTCGGTGCATTCCCTGGTGTCTTGATTAGGGTGGTCGTGTACCACTCCACGATCTTTGTCGGCAACTCTGGGTGGACCGGAAACATGTCTGCGCCGTGACCACCATTGGCATAGTGCAAGAGCTTCTTGCCGGGGTTTGGGGTAATTGTGAAAAGCCACTCGATCACCTGCACTGTGGGAGGAAATTCGTCGTCGTCCGCGACGGAGAAGAGCACAGGAAGTTTCGAGCTGCGTAAGAACTGACGGCCACCAAGATCGGTGCTGCCTGACAGCAACACGAGGGACTTCACTTCCGGATGGCGACGCGCCATCTGAACGGAGTTGTTGACTCCGCAACTAGCTCCGCCCACACCGATCAGATCATGCCTGACGCCTGGCTGTGAAGTCAGAAATCGAAACGCCTCATCAATGTCGCCGGGCCACTTCTCCCCGATGACCTGTGCGGCCTTTTCTTGAGGCAGCTTATCGAATCGATCGCCACCGCTCTCACCGAATCCGCGGTAGTCCAGCGTGAGAACGTTAATACCCGCAGCTGCAAGTTGCTGGGCAAGGGCGTCCCACACCTTGCGCTGGCGGTTACATTGATGCAGTAGAAGTACGCCTGGGCCGGGCTTGCCAGCTCCAAAATACGTTGCTTTGAGCTTGGTTCCGTCAGCCGCTGATAAATCCAAGACATGAGAAGGAGGCAATGACTGTGCTGAAATAACCGTGCCGAGCAAGCATGAAATGAACAAGAATCCTGCAACACGGCTCACTGGCTGGCGTTGGCTCTTCATTGAACTCCTCCATAATCCGCAGAGCAAGCGTGGTGTTATTGGTCTTGAATCAGTCGAAGCAAGCTGTCCTGAGCGCCTCGATTTCGTCAGGGAGTATACCCCCAGTTTTCGCAAACGGCTGGGTGGCAGGTCGAACTTTTATTTTCGATCTGAGCCAGCCATTGAAGCTCCGCCTTGCCGGGCAATTCCCCCCGTAGAGATTTTTCCGCAGACTTTGAAACCCTATCGCTCGCACGACGATTTGCCTGGGAATGAAGCCTGCACGAACTCCTCGCTCAGCCTACGGACAGCGGGGACCAATATTCTTAATCAGTCCTCCCAAACTCACGAGGGGAATTTCCGGGTGACACGTGGGATCGAGTTGCGAACTCAGCGGTGTCACACTTTCCCTATCCTCGGCCGTCGCGCTTTCCATCTAATGACGAATGTTGCTGTATTTGAAGAAATTGTGTCGCTGCTCGCGAACAGAATCTGAACGGGATGGTATCGGCGGACTTCCACTGTTGGTCAATTTCGCAATTTGCCTTGTTTCCGGCTTCGAGGCGTGAGATCTCCTTCTTCAGTAGGATCACGTCCTCGCAATCGCGCGCAAAAGTTGCTGAATCAACGCGCTCTTGCTTCCCTTCGGTTGGAGACTTGCGTCTCACAACTTTAGCCTGTTGCCCCTCTGTTTCTTGCATAACCGCCTCCTTTGCCACTCACTCCACAAAATCGCCCGAACCTAATAGCTGGGGAAGGTGCCTGGTACGGAACTTGGGCAGCGTACCGCACTGCTTGACCAGCACAATCGGTTAATTTGCTCTCGCCGGTACCAAGAGCGCTAGAGTCAAGGAACAAAATCCCACCCAGCTGCCGAAGGGCAAGCATGTCATTTGCGGGCACGTCGAAAGAACTGCGCCAAGCGACTTCGTCTTTAACCACAGCGACGCCCTCGAGCGTCACCCCCAGCCGATTCCCTTGACGAAAAAAGTGACCGGTTACCACTTCGGCGACGCGCAATTGCTCACCCACTCGGTGCGGATCAACGTTACTGCCAGCGAACTGTTGGGACATGCTGAAAGGTCGCACGCTCAATGTGGGTGCGTAGCTGAGTGTGGTGACGGCCTCATCAGGCAGCGCCATCGCCAGGTAATCCAAGCTATTGTCCGCGGACGCGTTTTGAAAGGGGAGAACCGCAACCGTGGTTAGGTGCGACACTAGCTGCGGGCGGTGCGTTCTTTGCCCGGTAAGAATCCATCCAAGCACCCCCACGAAAACCGCCAGCATCAGCGCGACGCCAATCCACACGGCCCGCAAATTTCTGCGTGCAGCCCGGCTTGACGCCGTTGGCTCCAGGGTACGCGATTCCAACTCGCGTTGCAGCCGCTTCAGGGCAGTTTTCATTCCTGCGGCGCTTTCCACGCGCCTGTTCCGGAGAAATGTAGGCTACTGTTCCCATCACCGACCCGGTTGCTGTCGCGGCGAAGCTAACCGTTTCGGAACATTCCATATCCTCGCACCGCCCAAGCTTTGCCAGGCCAAAATCCAGCACCTTGGCGTCGCCGCGCAATGTGACAAAGACATTGCCGGGCTTGATGTCACGGTGGACGATTCCCCGCGCGTGCGCTCCGGCGAGGGCGTCCGCTATTTCGATACCCCATTTCAAAAGACTTGAAATCTCTACGGGCCCCGCGGCACAGACTTGCCTCAAGTCCTGACCATCAAGCAACTCCATCACAAGGAATGGCCGTCCTTCATGTTCACTCACCTCGAAAATTGTGCAGATGTTGGGGTAATTCAGCGCAGATGCTGCCTGTGCTTCACGTTCAAAGCGGCGGCGGGAGTTTTCATCGACCGCCTTCCCGGCGGAAATGAATTTGATGGCCACGTCGCGCCGCAGTCGCTCATCCTCCGCAGCGTAGACTTCACCCATGCCGCCCGAGCCCAAACGGCGCACGATGCGGTAATGCGAGATCCGCAGACCTTCCATGTCGTGAGAATAATACCGCAGGCGCTGAGGGCCAGCATGTGGCAGTGGTACTCAATGACATGCCTCCAGAGGAAGGCTCTTGACAGTTAGCCGCTCTAGCTAGGGCCTGTTGTTTGGATTCAGCAACTTACGTCGGCAAGAGAGCCCGTATTCGGGCTGAAATAGCCTTGTTAGGGAATAACCGTGCTACAGCTGTGCTGCACCATTGTTCAGTGCAGTACCTGGAAGGGAGGAGTGTTCGAGCGACCTCTGTGCTTCGCGTTGCTTACGAAGAAATCGAATCAGCGAAAGACCGCAGGCCATCAAAGCGCACTCTTAGGTCTCCATAGCTGCGGGTGAAAGCACGCTCCACATCGTGAGCGAGGACGAGGTTGTCGCCTTCCGGATGTTGGTGCCGGAATGCAACGAGATTTTTGGGATCGAAATTGTTCGCAGACCATTTGCACTCCATGGCTACTGGTCTCTTTCGGTCGGTCGCGATGACAAAGTCAACCTCGTGCCCGCGCTTGTCTCGCCAATAGAACACTTCCCGGCTCTGCGAGCGAGCCATAATTTCATTCAGTACGAAATGCTCCCATAGCGTCCCAAGGTCATCATCCCGCAAGTCCTGCCAGCCGCGGTAGTAACAAATGAAACCGGTATCGAAGCCATAGACTTTAGGCGCGGCGACTATCTCCGTGGGCCGGCGAGTGCTGAATGGCCGAACGACATGGGCCACAAACGTTGCCTCAAGAACGCGGAGGTAGTTTGTGATGGTTGGCCGGCTTACTTCGCAGGGGCGGGCAAATCGAGTTGCCTCAAAGATGCCGCCGCTTTGTGCCATGACAAGTTCGGTGAATCGCTGGAACGAATCTCGCCGCTCCAGACGAAAGAGTTCCTGGATATCCTTAGCCCAATAAGCGTCCATCCATTCCTGAAAATCGCGTTCCGCGTGTTTCTCCGGCAGAAAGAAGGGAGGAAGGCCGCCCCGCAGAAAACGGTGTTTGAGGTCCATCTGGTTCGCGTCGTCCATGTCGAGAAGACACATCGGCGCCAGCCATAGGTCCCTCTTCCGCCCCGCCAGCGTGTCTCTGAATTTTTTCGAAGCGCCGAGAGTCGAAGAACCGGTCGCCACAATGTGTGTGCGCGAGTGATGGTCGGCGGCAATCTTGAGCAATTCTGACGGGTTTTGCAGCCTGTGGATTTCATCCAACACGATACGCTTGCCTCGCAGACCGTCGAGAAAGCTCTCGGGATCAAGCATCATGCGGCGAACGCGAGGGAGTTCACAGTCAAAATATTCAACTTCGGGAAGATCCTGACAAAGGCAGGTTTTTCCTACCCGCCGCACGCCAGCCAGCCAGATGACGGATCGCTCTTTCCACGCGCGGTCGAGCAGTTTCAGCCAGAAATGCCTATGTACCATATGCAGGTATATTTTCACATAGTAGCGCCAAACGCAACTGCAGTTTAAGGTGCATCGCGAGAATGACGATTTTCAATCGAAGACATTCACGATCAAGTTATTGTCTATCCGGCGCTACCAGCGGGGCCCCCAAACTGAACGTCACTTTCGAGAAATCCAGCGTGAAGCTCTCGAAGCCCGAAACCAAATCCTGACCAAGGTTGCCGTACAGCTCATCGATACCGGAGTTCATCCTGGCCGGGAAGATCGATACATTCTTTAAAGTCGCCGTCCTATCGCCTACGGTCAAGACGAGTTTTGGTTGCAGGTATACTTTTCGCTTTACGGTTCCGCCTGCTCCGGAACTTTGGTGTTTTTTGCCCGCAGGTCTCAGCACGAATTTCTTTGGGAGACTAGCGCCTGCCACTCTTGGTACGTCTCAGTCGGTCACGCATGACCGCTCCCCAATAATAGAGGGGATCTTTGCAATTATTACCCTCGTGGAATTCACTCTGGACCCGTTCCTGTCCCCAAATCTTACGCCCTGCTCTTTTGGGGTGTACTCGAAAGTGTTCGTTCCGCTCAGCGTAGTAACGGTCGATCGCGTCCTTCGTTGCTTCAACGGAATGATAATCGCTGTTATGTATGATTCCCCGCACCATTCCGCTGAACACGGATTCGATTACATTGAGGAATTGGGCACCGGCGGGCAATGGGGCGGTCTTTACGATCGGATATCCTTCGGCCAGTCCTTCATTATTCCTCCGTTCAATGTGCTCGAAGAGATCCTTGGAAATGTGCCACGACGCTGCGTCCCACGACAGATAGACGGTCTTACAGTTGCGATATTGGGTCAGCAGCAGATCCGTCATCTTGATCATCTCTTGAGTGTTCTTCTTGTTTGAGTAGAAATGTGTGATCTGGTTGCGCGATAGTTCCAAAGCAGCAGTGATAATCAAGGAACCCTTCGAGTTTTCCCATTGAGGCACCGTATAGGTTTCTTCCGGACCCACCCGCTTGCGCCCTCCTCTTTTCTTCACTGCGAACGGGCCGAATTCGTCGATCGAAAAGAAGGCTTCGTCATCCTTCAGCTCCGTTAGAATTTTAACGATACCGTCGACTTTGGTCTGATACAAGTGGCGGAAGGCACGGGTGGTGCTTACCAGCAAAGACCCAAATTGTAACCTGCGGCTTCGATGAAGGTACGAATCAAATGGTGTGACAGCGGATGCCCCTGCGTTCGCAAAATCTCCTGCATGTCGGCCATTTTCCAGGTTGTTCGATTGATCCCGTAGGTTGAGGGCGGCGAATGTAGCAGTGCGAAGACCGCTTGTCTGATTCGATCATCTTGAGACTTCCTCCGAGTATTCACTCTCTTGGCGAAGAGCGCCGCCGTGGATCCCTCCTGATATCGTTTCCAATAGCGGCGCACTGACCTTCTAGAAAGATGGAGAAACGAGCAAACCAAAGGCCAGCCGACCCCTTTCTCATGGGAGAGGACGGTCATTGCCTTCTTGCGCTGTGCAAGAGGACCCTCACGTGTGCCTCTCAATAATTTGTCAAATTCAAGGACATGACTAAGTTCCTTTTTCATCTCAGCACGGGGAATGGCTCCTTGTTGCACTGCTCGCATCCACTCAAATACCACGATTCGATCAGCGGCCAGATCCACTCGCTGGGAGCCTAGCCCGAGTTCAATCTTTCTCTTCCTGACGTACCCGCGTACAGTCGAACCCGCCACTCTCAGTCCTGCCAATTCGCACTGGATTTGATGATGGATGCTCGGTGCAGAATGTTTCTGAGAGTATGGAACACCACGATCCGCCAACAATAGGACATCAATGAGAGGGATTGCGGACGCTAGGCTGGTATGCTGCCTCAGAGGTATTTTCCGTTTCGGCGGAAGAGGGTTGTCCAGCGCATACCGCACCAATCGCCGGTGGACCTTAAACATCTCCGCAAGTCCCCTGATGGTTCCCACTCCCCACCGGTATTCGTGTCGTATCTTCGCATACAGATCGATCTTGCCTTTCACGTTCATTCAGATTCTCCCGTCTGGTAAATCAACAAAGGGCCTTTGATTGCAGTTCTTTCTAGTGGCGTAATTCTGCGGCGATCTTTGACCGGCGATTGGAGCTGCCTTTTTGTTCTGTGTTCTCCTCCATTGTCGCCCCAATGAGACGCTCCTCGGAGCGGGATCCGCAGGCACGCGTGAGTAGTAGTAGCAAAAACAGTGACACAGAAGCGCGTCTAGTTCGGTCTCCGCGGATGGGATTGGATAAGAAGCACAACGAGGCCCCGACAGCTCCGTGACGTTCAGGACTACAGAATCTTCACACCTGTTGAAGCCACGGCTCTTAGGAGGTCAGAGTCCGATGTTGCTAAGGGTAACTTGAACCGCAGAGCGAGCGCGAGAGAATTGATGGCGTTCCTGTTCGTATCTACAGCGTGGCAAAGACAATCGCTGACTGCCTCAAGTACCGCAAGAAACTTGGCGGCAACCTCGCTGTAAAGGTGTTGCGAGAAAGTATCGATCGACGTAAATGTAGCGAACAAAGACTCCGGCATTTCGCAAGAATATGCCGCGTACGAAAATTGGTTCACGCCGCATACTCTTTGGTCGCGACAGCATGAGCTTTAGAGAACTGGCCGACAAG
>Ga0207646_10007750_pt1 | contig 10865 bp, 10 predicted proteins | sample KBSK5502metaG_FD_184343 | JGI IMG/M metagenome (GOLD analysis project Ga0207646, IMG submission 184343) | Corn, switchgrass and miscanthus rhizosphere microbial communities from Kellogg Biological Station, Michigan, USA - KBS K5-50-2 metaG... | ecosystem: Host-associated > Plants > Roots >...
GCTGTCGCTCCGCTTTCTGCCGCCCATTGCCGTGGTCATCCCTTACTTCGCCATCGTGCGAACAGCGCAGATCTACGACCAGCCGATCGCACTGATCGGGATTTACTCGTTGTTCAACCTGCCCTTTGCCATCTGGATGCTGAAGGGCTTTCTGACCGAGATCCCGCTCGAACTCGAGGACGCCGCGCTGGTCGATGGCGCCAACCGCTGGACTGCGTTCCGGCGTGTGCTACTGCCGCTGGCCGCGCCAGGTGTGATGGCCGCCGGGATCATCATCTTCACTTTTGCCTGGAGCGAGTTTCTCTTCGCCTTGATCTTGACGGCCACACCCAACTCGCAAACGTTTCCGGTCGGGGTTCAGGGCCTCGTCACGCAGTTCGAGATCATTTGGAACGACATGGCGGCCGCAGGCGTGATCGCCATGGCGCTCCCGCTCATCCTGATGGTGATCGGCCGCAACTACATCGTCGCTGGTCTGACCTTCGGCGTGATCCGTGAAAAGTGAGCGCTGCCCTCTATCTCAACGGAGCAACGTTGATGACTACGCCCACGGACAGGGTGCTGGAGATCGCGCGCAAAGCCGGCTATGCGGGCATCGAGGCACGGGCAGAGCGGCTGCTTCAGCACGCGGCCGAGGTTCGGGACACCGCTGAGATCGCACGGCCGAACGAGGTCCTGAGCGTCAACGGCGTGGCATTGACCTTGCAGCCGGATGGCCAGATGAACCGTGTCGTGATCGACGCAGACATCCGGTCTCGGCTGCGTCTGTGCAAGGAGATCGGATCCCCCTACCTCCTTGCAATTTCACCCCGGGCGCCTGGTCTGCAAGGCAGCCGCGCGATTGCCGGCACGCGAGACGCCCTCGAGTTCGCCCGGGACCGTGCCGATGAGATCGGCATTCGAATCGCATTTGAGTTTCTCGGTTTTCTCGACTGTCCGGTCAACACGCCGTTGCTCGCCGGCGAGGTGGTCGACGGCCTCGAGAGGATCGAGCTTGTGCTCGACTCGTGTCACTGGCACGCGAGCGGCGGCGGGCCGCTTCGCGGCTATCCGGTCGAACGCCTCGCCCTCGTCCACCTCAACGATGCCCCCGCCAAGCCGTCGCGGGAGATCGAGGATGCCGACAGGGTATTTCCGGGCGAGGGGGTGATTCCCCTGCGCGACCTGGTGAGTGACCTCGCTGGGGCCGGTTTTGCGGGGCCGTGGAGCCTGGAGACTTTCAATCCTTCGTACTGGACCGAGGATCCTGCTGCGGTCGCAGGCAGGGGACTTGCGGCGGTGCGGCGGGCGATCTCCACCTCCGACCCGACATAGTAGGAGCACGCGCGATGCGCGAAAGAAACGGCCTGGGCCGCACGATCCAGTCGCCCTCGAGCGCGCCAACCGGGTGGCCGGGCTTGTTTTCGCCGATACGTGGTACTGGCCCGCCAACGGTGGACTGGTGACTTTCAGCATCGTGATGTCGAGCCCGCCGGCGCAGTGGCTGATCCTCCACCGCAACTCGTTCGTCAACTTCATCATGCCCCGGTCGGTCTCGACCCCGATGCCACCGGAAGTCTTCAAGACCTATCAGCAGCTCCTTCTTTGTCGGCTGTGTGGCGGCGGCATCAGTGTCGCCAGTAGCCACGGGGCGCGGAGGCGCGCTCCTTGCATGACATCAGATTCGTTCGGAGCGATGGTCGTCCCAGTCGACTTAACCGGTCTGGGGCGACGACCTGCCCCATGTTTGGGGCGAGGACCTACCCCATATTGAAGACGCGCGCGCGAAACCCATCCGAACGGCCACTTCCGGTTGCCGACTTACGAATTCGAGCCGAACTGGCCGCGTCGGGCCCTGGCCGGTCTACCTCGCGGTGTCCAACGTCTCGTTTGACTTGCGTTGCGGAAGAACGTCGTCGAGCGAACCTTTGAGGCGGTGCAGCGCCTCGAGCGACAGCGGAGCTTCCTCGATCCAGCCAAAGATCGCGTCCACAATCTGACGCCACGCATTTATCTGCCGTGTCATTGCGCCACCCCAATAAGACTTCGACCATGCCGACCCTGCGACCCAACCGGCAATCACACAACAGAAAACTCCTGTTGCCACCTCGAGGCCTCCCAGCCATCCGACGGGCTGGAGCAATGTCAACACAGCGATCCCAAGTCCGAGATTCAGCGTAACGGCGATCGGCAGAAACAGCAGATAGAACGGCCGCCCCGACGACAGGGCGGTCAAGCGTTCAGCCGCCAACGCTCGGATGACTCCCATCCTTCACATGCAACGTCTCACATTGCTGTGTGGGGCTTTAATAGAACGAATGTCCCATTGACGTGGCATTCACCCAGATAGTTAAGTTGCATGTAACAGAAAGTTAAGGGCGGCGAAGGAATCGGTTGGGAAAAGAGCCCACCACCGACCGAAGTTAGCTCGAGTTTACAAATAGCCGGCTGGGCGACAGTTCCATCTTCTGTCGGCGGTAAATGGAGAAAAGGGCGGCGTCGCCATAGGTGACTGGACAATCTGCGTTTGGTGGTGATGCCGAGGGCTCTGCCGAGATCCGTCGGGCGCTTGCACGCGAACTCCACGATCGCGTCGCCCAGACGCTCACGATCATGTTGATCAATCTCGAGGAGTTCAAGCTCGAACAGACGGGCCGGCAGAGCGTATTGCGCCAGTTGGATGAGCTCCAGGAGTCGACTCGCGACGTTTTGACCAACCTCCGGCACGTGCTTTTTGAGTTGCGTGGTGAGACTGGAATCGAGGAGGGTTTCGCTGACGCCGTGCGCGCTCTGCTGGCCCGCTTCCAGGAGCGCGCGCACGTCAGCGCCAGCCTGTCCGTCTCGCCCTCATGGCCGTCGCGGCTGCGATCACAAGCCGCCCTCAACATCTACCGGATTGTCGAAGAGGCGCTTACAAATGTGCGGCTGCACAGCGGCGCCAGCGTCGTGGAGGTCGTCTTGGGGCTTTGGCGCGACAGCCAGCTTGCCGTGGAGGTCAGAGATGACGGACGAGGAGCCGAGTCGGGAGCAGGCGACCGCGCCCCCGGCATGGGTCTGCGCGCGATGCGCGAACGTGCGCTGATCCTTGGTGGCAGGCTCGACGTGGAGAGTGTTGTCGGTGGTGGCACGACGGTACGTGCGATTCTTCCAAGGGAGGAGCTGATTTGAGCGTCTCGGTACGGGGAGCGGCAGACGCGACAACATCGAGCCGAGCGGCACGCGTGCTCATCGTCGACGACCAGACACTTTTCAGGTCGGGCCTGGCCAGGCTGCTCGACATCGACGAACGGGTGACCGTAGTCGGCGAGGCGGTGGACGGCCAGGAGGCGGTCCAGCTCGCCACAGCGCTGAAACCAGACGTGGTGTTGATGGACATCAAGATGCCCAACCTCGACGGCATCGAAGCCACCCGCCGCATCGTGGCCGAGAATCCGAAGATAAAGGTCCTGATCCTCAGCACGTTCGACGCCGACAACAACGTGATCGAAGCACTGAAGGCGGGTGCCAGCGGTTATGTGCTCAAGGATTCGCAAGCCAAGGCGGTCGTGTCCAGTATCGTGGCGGTGGTCGCCGGCGAGCGTGTCATGGCAGGAGCTGTCGCCAACCGGGTGCTGGAGATGCTGACCGGGGTCGCGACTCCGAAAGAGTTCTACGACGGGCTGACCGCGCGTGAGGTCGAAATCCTGAAGATGCTTGCCACTGGGATGGTGAACAAGCAAATCGCGTACAGGCTCAAGATCAGCGAAAAGACTGTACGAAATCATGTCAGCAACATGTACGAGAAACTTGACATCTGCGACCGCGCACAGGCCGTCCTGTATGCAGTTCGCAAGGGTCTCGTCGAAATGTGACGCTGAAGTCCCGGGACGCTGGCCCAGGACGACCTCGAAATTAGTACGACGATCCCATTAACTCCATAACTGTTTGCGCCTACATTGGCCCACACAGTGCTAGTCGTTCCAAGCCGCAGCGCTTCTGCGGATGGCCCAGGCCCACCATGGACTGAAGGCAGCCCTAGCCTGCTGCTGATCGACCGCCAGCCCCTGTTTCTCGCCGCGCTGGCCAGCTTGTTAACCGCGCCTCCTGTACGCGCTCGCATTCAGATCGCGCGCGACACCGACACCGGGCTTGCGATCGCTCTCGGCGGCGCAGTCCATCTCGTCTTCTGCGATGTCAGATCGGAGCCAATGCCTCCCGTTGAGCTGGCCGCGCGGCTTGCGCAGCAGTCGCCGCCGGTGCCGGTGATATTGCTTGGCGGACCTGAAGACTCGCGGCTGCTGATCTCCGCACTTCACACCAGGGTGGCCGGTCTCTTCACCAAGGACGCCAGCCTGGAAGAGTTCCTGGTGGGAGTCCAAATGGTGCTGTCAGGACACCGTGCAATCGGCAAGAACCTCATGTCGCTGCTGCTGGCTCGCCTGGGTGAAGGTGCCCCGCATGTTCAGCGGCCCGCAAATCGGCTGTCCCCAACCGAGCTTGAAATTTTGACGATGATCGGTGAGGCCAAGTCGGTCCAGATGATCGCGGCCGCTCGCGGCATCAGCCACAAGACGGTTCGCAACCACCTGGCCAACATTTACCGGAAGCTCGAACTGCGCAGCCGCACCGAGGCTATGCTCTGCGCCGCCAGGATGGGTCTCACCGCGAGCTAGCGTCGAGAGGTTGTCCTCGCCCGACCGGGACAAACTACCTAGGCAGTAAGGCGATTCCCATTCTCAAAGCGGATTTGGTCGTTCACCATTGGCCCAATGGCTTCGAAGCGTATTCGCGCGCTTTTGCCGACCCCAGAGGGTGCCCCGCGCCTGGGCGAGCGTCTGGTGGCTTCGAGGCTCGTAACTGAAGGTCAGCTCCAGCGAGCGCTGGACCTACACGGGCAAACGTCGCGACCGTTGGGCGCCGTAATCGTCGAGCTGGGCATGCTCGACGAAGACCGGCTGACGGCGGTGCTTGGCGAGCATCTCAACATCCCCGTGGCCGACCTTCGCAGCGAAACAGTCGATCACGAGGCCGCCCAACTGGTGCCGGCGGACTTCGCGCGCCGGCACGTGCTGCTCCCGATCCGGCGAGAAGGCAGAGAGCTCGCGGTGGCGATGGCGGACCCTGGCAACCTGTCAATCGTCAACGACCTTCGGCTCATCACTGGCCTGAGCATCGCTCCCCATATCGCCGGACGATCCGACATCCTCGCCAACCTGAGTCGGATCCACAGCATGAAGCTGCGCATCCACGAAGCGGCAAAATCGCTCGAAGAGAGCAGGCCTCAGCTGACGGTCATGCACTCGACAGTGTTCGAGCTGTCCAGCATCACGGCAACATCACCAGCGGTCGACATCGTCAACATGCTGATCACGCAAGGCCTTCGTGACCGCGCCTCCGATATCCACATCGAGCCGCAGAAGGACTACCTGCGCATCCGTTACCGGATTGACGGCGTGCTGCAGGATGTCGCACATCTGCCGTCCGCCACCAGTGCAGCCGTCGCGTCTCGAATCAAGATCATGGCCGATATGAACATCGTCGAGCGGCGCAGATCGCAGGATGGGCAGATAAGCCTCACCGTGGACGGCCGCGATCTCGATGTGCGTGTGGCCACGATTGAAACGATCTGGGGCGAAAAGTTGGTGCTGAGGCTTCTCGATCGGCGACGATCGCTCATCACACTGCGCCAACTCGGTTTCTCCCGTTCGGCGTATCAGCGGTTCCATACGATGCTGCGCTCGCCCTATGGAATGATCATCGTTTCCGGGCCGACCGGCAGCGGAAAGACCACGACGCTGTACGCGGCCATCCACGAGCTCGACCAGCAGGTTCGCAACATAATGACCATTGAGGACCCTGTCGAGTACACGTTTGACAACATCAATCAAAGTCAGATCAACAAGCTCGCTGATATCAGTTTCGCGAACGGGTTGCGGGCGATCCTTCGCCAGGACCCAGACATCATTCTGGTCGGCGAGATTCGGGATCGAGAGACGGCCGAAATCGCGGTCCAGTCGGCGCTCACGGGCCACATGGTGCTGTCGTCGCTTCATGCCACCGATGCCGCCAGTGCTCTCCTTCGATTCATCGACATGGGAATCGAAGGCTTTCTGATCGCCTCTTCAGTGATCACGATCGTTGCGCAGCGGCTCGTGCGAAAAGTCTGCGACGGCTGTAAGACGACGCACGCCCCGACGGCGGATGAGATCGACTTCGCGGCATCGGTGGGTGGCGTGGTTCCGAAACGGATGTACAGCGGTCGCGGTTGCGCGAGGTGTGGCAATACGGGCTACTTCGACCGGATCGGAGTTTTCGAAGTGCTGACCATGACCGACGAACTCAAACGGATGGTTATAGCGAAAGCTGGGCATCAGGAGATCATGGAAGCCGCCGTCCAAGGGGGCGTGGTGCCGCTCCGGCGAGACGCGTGGCAGAAAGCGGCGTCGGGAGTCACGACGGTATCCGAAGTCCTGCGCAGCGTCTACATCATGTAAGCGGAGGCTGAGCGATCAGGTTCCATTACCGAGCCTACGGGCCGACAGGCGCACTCGAGGACAAGTTGATCGAGGCGCCGTCGGCGGCGGTCGTGCACCGCGATCTCACACGCAGCGGTTACCGCGTGGTATCCGTGCGGGTGGCGCGTGGCGGATGGCGCCGGCTGTATCGCGAGATGCCCACGTTCTTCGGGGTCAGCACCTCCGACCTCGTGCTGTTCTCACGCCAACTATCGACCTTCCTCAAAGTTGGAGTACCGATCAGGGAGGCCATCCGGCTGCTGCGAGGTGGTACCCGGTCCGGTCCGTTCAGGGCGGCTCTCGATGACATCAACGACGATCTGGATGACGGCGAATCCTTCTCTGTGGCGATTTCTCACCACCCCAACATCTTCAGCCAGCTCTACGTTGACATGGTTCGCGCCGCCGAGTTCAGCGGCAGCCTGGACAGAGTGCTGGTCCAGATCGCGATATACCTGCAGCGCCAGGACAGCGCACTGAAGAAGATTCGGAGCGCCATGATCTATCCGGCGATCATCCTTACCCTCGCTGTCGTCGTCTGCGGCGTGCTGGTCGTCGTTGTCTTGCCCAACTTCGTGGCCCTCTTCACCGAATTTCACGCTCAGCTTCCGCTGCCGACCAGAATCCTGATTGCTCTTGGCGCCTTCGGTGAAGCCTGGCGGCTGCAAATCGTGGTCGGGACGGCGCTAGTCATCCTGGGATCATTCGTGTTCCTGCAGAGCAAGCCTGGCCGCGTGTTTTGGGATCACGCGCTGATCCGTTTACCGGTCGTCGGGACGATCGTGGTCTTCGCGATCATGGAGCGGTTCACGCGCACTCTCGCCACCATGCTGCGCGCCGGCATTCCAATCAGTCAGACCTTTGACGTAGCCAGTGCCTCGGCAGGCAATATCCGCTACCGGCGCGGCCTCGACTCGGTTCGGCTGCGGATGGTGACCGGAGACGGATTCTCCGGCCCACTGGCTGCCACCGGCCTGTTCGCCCCCATGGTGATCAGGATGGTGCGAGTCGGCGAGGAGACAGGGACGCTCGACCAGAGCCTGGAGCAGATCGCCGATTTCCTCGCAGAGGAGATGGACTACAAAGTCCGCAACATGATCGCGCTCATGGAGCCCACGCTCGTGATAGCGGTAGGCGCGGCCGTGGGATTCGTCGCGATATCGGTCGTTCTTCCTATGTACGGGCTGCTCCGAGCCGTCCATTGATGACGAGTCACCAGCAGCGGCGGCACCGGATGCAGGCCGGCACGACGCTCGTCGAGCTGCTGGTGAGTACGACGATCATCGGTCTGGCGGTGCTCCTGCTCGTGGGAGCTTTCAGCAGCGGGCTCCTCGACGCGACGCTCAGCAAGCGGAACACCGCCGTGAATGCGGCGATCGAATACGAGTTGGAGAAGGTCGGCGCTGCCAGATACTCGCCGTCTCCCACGCCTTACTCGGAGTGCTTCGCGGTCGACAACAACTCGTGGCCGACCCAGGTGGGCTTTACTGGAGAATGTCCCTCCGGCGCGAGTCTCCGCGCTGACGTCACCGTGAGCGACGTGGAGGTGGGGGTTCAGGTCTGGACGGTCCAGGTGACCACCTATCCAGCTCTGGCTCGCGTTGGCACGCCGGTGTCCGTCTACAAGGTAGATCGATGAAACCTCACATCCTGTCGCGGCACCGAGGGCAGGCTGGGTACACGCTGATCGAGCTCATCATTGCGTCTGCGATAGGGCTGCTGGTGCTGAGTGCGCTCGCGTCGATCTTCGTGACGACGATGCTGGGAGCGAACTCGGCGACGGGTCGAGTCGAGGCAAGCGCTCAAATACGAAACTTCCAGCTCATGGCCTACGACGACTTCGCGCTCAGCCGGCCTCCAAGCGCCTCTGGCTGCGGCACGAACAGCAATCCCTGTACCACCGCGGCCATGGTTCTGACGGGGAACCGCATGCCCAATCAAGCGGATGGTGTTGCCGCGCCGTTCAGTGTCACCTATGTGTGGAACGAGGGACGGCAAACGGTCACACGGCTGATCGGCGCTGCAGCCCAGACCGCGGCCAGCAACGTCACCGATTACTCCTGGTACGTCGATATCTCGGAGGATCACCCAGTGGTCGTCGTCAGGATGACGGTGACCGTCGGTTTCTACAACACCTCATACAGCGAGTCTCAGAGTCTGTTGTTCTATCCCCGTGTGACTTCGCCATGACCGGCCTCAGGCTCTTGCTCAAAGACCGCCGCCGCCGCCAGCGCGGCAGCGTTCTCAGTTCCGTCCTGATCATCGTGGCGTTCCTTTCGATCCTGGTGGGTGCGCTGATGACCGAGCTGACGAGCTCCTTTCTGATCTCGGGAACGCTCGTTGCGCGGACCCAGCGCGAGGCGACCGTAACCTCGGCCGTCGAGCTCGGCATTCACCAGCTCCAAACCGGGGCCGTATCCCCTGTGTGCGCGCAGGACGCCCGCGGTCCCTGGTTCGTGAACCTGAACAACAGCCCGGCAGCGGTGACCGAGACGTGCACGGCGATCGTCCCGGATCTTGCCACGGGGCTTGTGGCAGGGGCTTTCAGCGTCGATGGCATCCATGACACCACGGCAGGGCGGGACCAGTACATCGTGCCCAGCTCTTCCGGCCAGCTCACCGCGTACGCCTTCAACAAGACGTCTCCCCGGTGGTCTGTGGCGATCGGAGGGGCACCTACCGGGGCTCCGCTTTCTCTACTGGACGCCGATGGCGTCGCGGTCCTCCTGGTTCCTGCGGCCATGACCGGCTCCGGCTGCGCAGGTCATTGTGTAGCGTCCTTTCACAATGGTGGAGCAGCGCCCGCATTCCACTGCACCATGCCTGCATCGAGCAGCGTCAACTCCCCGCCCGGCGTGGAGGTGGCCGCGGGTGGGGCGCCTCACTTCGCGGATTACGCCTTCTTTGGCGGCTCTGGCCCATCTGGCTCGCTCTACGTGTACGACGCGGCAGACGATCACGGCTGCGCACAACTTGCGACGGCCGCGCTTGGCGGAGGCGCGATCGGATCGCCTCTCGTTTTCCCAGGAACATTCACCAGCAATCCGAACCTGACGACGACCAACGACGAGATATTCGTGCTGGTGAGCGGTGGCGTCGACACCAGCTTGGAGCACTGGCGCTACACGGAGTCCGTCGACACGACAGGCGCGACAACTACAAGCCTCACTGTGATCGGCTCGCTGGCGCTGACCGGCGAGGTCGGCGGCGAAGCGGTCGGCTACGCGGTCAACACTGTGGTTCCTGTGATTGGGACCAGCCTGACCATGGCGATCGCGGGTACGTCTGGTCAGGTTGCGACGGTTCGGATCGCGGTCGGATCCGGACCCTCCTACAGGACCTCGGTGGTCGGCGCGACCAAGCTGGCCGGGGGGGTCTCCCGTCCTCCGTTCTGGTGTCACTGCCCAGCTCAGGATCTCATCGGCATAGGCAGCAGCAACGGCGACCTCTACGTGCTGACGACCGGGCTCGCGGTGCAGTGGACATATGACGGGCGGCCGGACGGCAGCCCGCCCGTCACCTCGACTCCGGCGGCTGACGCGCACGGAGACTGGTACTTCGGCGCCAACGACGGCTACGTCTACGACGTCGAGGTCCCGACCGCCGGGCAGCAGATGTTCAAGGCGGCCCGATTCGGCCCAGGCGGTGCGATCTCTAGCTCGCCGGTCGTGGGCGGCGCCGCGGATGGATGCGCCTCCGGGCCTTGCCTGTACTTCGGCTCCTCGACTAACGGGAGCTACTTCGTTCGGTTGGGAAGCACCCGCATCCTGGATCTACGGGCGTGCATAACCTCGGCCTCGGGCTCTACCACATGTGCGGCGAACCCGCGCCTGTGGGCGCGCGTCGAGGTCGGCTCGCCCGTCATCGTCGGTGGAAGCGGAGTTTATGTTCAAGGCTGGTCGTACTACTCTCCTTAGACAGTGCCCGCATCCCGCCTCGCGGTCGACCTGTCATCAAACACGCTGCGCGTCGTCGAAGGTTTGCCAGGCGGTCGGATGCGGTACGGGGCGGCGGTGGCGCCCGCCGGTTCGCTCGAAGGCGGGCGCGTTCTTGATCCAGCAGCGGTTGGGCAGGCGCTGCGCCAGCTCCTCCTGAATACCAAGATCACGACCACCCGTGCACTGATCGCAGCAAGCGATGCAGTTGCCAGCTATCGGGTCTTTCCCGTCTCACCAAACGCCACAGATTCCGAGATCGCAGCGGAAGTCAAGAGCCGCTTTGACCTGGCCACGGAACGGATGGCGCATCGGTACGTCGAGGTGACGGCCGGACCCGACGAACGGATGGTCTTCTCGACCGTCTGGGACCGGCATCAGGTCACGGCGATCGCGACGGCCGTCCGGCAAGCCGGCCTTGACCCCACGGCGGTTGACTTGAAATCCCTCTGCCTGG
>Ga0207646_10007751_pt1 | contig 10865 bp, 7 predicted proteins | sample KBSK5502metaG_FD_184343 | JGI IMG/M metagenome (GOLD analysis project Ga0207646, IMG submission 184343) | Corn, switchgrass and miscanthus rhizosphere microbial communities from Kellogg Biological Station, Michigan, USA - KBS K5-50-2 metaG... | ecosystem: Host-associated > Plants > Roots >...
GGAGAAACGCCCGTTGGGCGTGCCGACGGTGGCTTCATAATGCACTTCCTCCAATCGCTTTCAGGATATCTTCGAAATCTTGTTTGAGTTGCGCGCCCAGTCGAGCAGTTTTTCTTCGTCAGCGGGTTTGAGTGTAATCCAGTACGGCATTCCATCATTTAGCCGACGTGCCGTCGTGATGACTCCGTGCTGGATCCAGTAATAGACCACTCCTACGCCAACGCCGAACTTCTGAGCGATTTGTTGAACGGTCAATTCCTCCGGATGCATGAGGGTTGCCGGCGGGATCTGATAACGCCAACGAATCCAGTGAATAATCTTCGTAGTGTATCGCCCGCCTTTGGTACTGGTATGCCCTTCTTGGTTTAGCTGAGCCGCGATCTCGGCGTCCGGCAAGCTCTGAGCCAACTCGCGGACTCGATGCACGACCGCATCAGGATAGCGCACGCGATCGGGCATATTAAGCGGAATAGCCACGACACGTTCGCTACAAGCCCCACCTTGCCAACGAATGTGTACCAAAAGCTGCTTGGGTGCAGCTGATTTTTCTACGGTGATATCCTTGATCAACAGCCGCAACATACGCTTGCGATCTTTCGCCTGGGTGCTGGGTGCATCCCAGAGGCGCGGCAAGTCTCGAGCCAAAGCCAATACTTTCTCCTTCTGTTCCGCAGTTGTGACGCGACCTTTTTGCTGTTGGAACTCCGCCGCTTGCTTCTTCAGATCCTGCACCTGAAGCAACGCATCGTTCCAGCGACGCTCCAAAGTGCTGGCCACCAAACGATTGGAAGGATCAACTTCTTGATATCTCCTCTCGGCGAGCGCGGCTTCGTACTCGGCACGTTCCAAGCGCATTTGCCATTGGCGCATCATCGCCTGATCGCGCGTTTCCAGTTCCCGTAAAGCACCCAGCGCCAGCTCCAGTTCTGCTGGTTGCAAGGCCTGCAACACTTCTTCGGTAATAACGGGATCCAGCAGATTACAACGGAAGCTCATGCAGTCCTTCTTGGCCAGCCCTTCGCGACGTAACCGGTTGCACAGATAAGTGGGACAAATGCCCCCATTGCCCGTGTAACGCACCGTCAGGCCACGGCCACAGCGACCGCACAGCAATAGTCCCTGCAGTAAGGCTAAGCCTTCGCGTGCTGGGCCGCTTAGCACGGTCTCCTCGCCGTTGGTACGATTCTTCTGCAAACGCTCCAGATTGGCAAAATACTCTTCCTCTGTAATATAGGCTTCGTGGTGCTCAGGTAAACGCACTCGCCAGTCGGGCATGGCCACTGCCTGCGTGTGCTTTCGCACCTCGCCCTGTGCGTTGATCTGTACGCGGTACTGAAAGCGACCGAAAACATACATTCCCGCATAAGACGGGTTCTTAAGAATAGCGAGCACACGGCTATGAGTCAGCCGACCCCAGATCAACTTGCCATCCCAAGCCCCACCGTAAGCTCGCTTGGGAAAGCGTAATCCACGCTCCGTAAACCGTTGCACGACCGCAAATGCACTACCAGTTTCACGAAATAGACGAAACACCAAGGCCACGGCCCCGCGCACTTCTGCATCGGGGTCCAGAATAGTGCGGCGTTCCTCGTCATGACGAAGTCCGACCGGGAGGGGAAACCGCAGCTCCCCTTTTTTTGCTTTGTTGAGCTTACCGCCGAGCAGGCGAGTGCGCAAAAAATGCAGCTCTGCCTGAGCCATCGTCCCCTTTAGGCCGAGCAGAAGTCCGTCATTAAAATCGGAGGGATCGTAACAACCATCTTCATCAATGACCAGAGTTTTGGTGAGAGCACACAACTCCAGGAGTCGGTGCCAGTCCAAGTCCGAGCGCGAGAGGCGTGACGCTTCCAAGGCAAACACTGCGCCCACTTGTCCCATCGAGACGTCCGCCACTAAGGTCTTGAAGTCTTCTCGTTGTGTCATCGACGCTCCCGACTTGCCCAGGTCGCGGTCGAGCGTGCGGATCGAGGCCTCGTTCCAACCTAGTTCCTGCGCCTTCGCACTCAACGCATACTGTCGTTCCGTGCTCTCCTGATGATGAAGCACTTGGCCAGGAGTTGACTGCCGGAGGTAAACATAGGCGAACCGGTCGTGGTGGTGCTCGGTGATTTTGGGGTGGTTCATGCGCGGCCTCCGCGGTGCCTTTCGCGATTTCGTGGTCCAGCCAGGCGGAGAGCATGTTGGCGAGAAGCAGGCTGCCGACTTCGACATCGAAGGGAAGCGACGTTGCGAGAAGGGCATGGTTCATGCCGATTCCTCAGAGTGCATCGCGCCGAGATAACAGCTCGCGATTGATCGCGCAGATCTCGTCCAAAATCTGACGAAGCCGATGATAGTTGTCCAGATACTCTGTGGTCTGGCGATAAAAGTCCTGGGGGATGTAATCCATTTGCGGTCGCTGCCCGTAGTGACTGACCGAGAGATAGTATTTTGGGCCATGACCGCGGCTGCGAGCGCATCTGCAGCCTGGCTTGCCGCAAGGTTTGTAGCGCTCGATGAGAGAACCACGGAGTAGACGATCGAGCGGTGGCAGCTGCCGGAGCAGCTGACGTCTGCGTCGGCGCAAAGCAACAGAAGCCTGTTTGCGCAGCTGGGTGCGCATAATTGTCAGTCCACGTATATAACTGGTCTGCTAACTGGATTTGTAAGTAAAATAGATTCATTTGTCAATCCCTCGCGCGTTGACACTGTTGGTGAGCGAGACTCAGTTGCTCCAAGAGTTCCACCAACTCGAGGAGCAAGCCCCCATTCAATCGTGGCATTGATAGCTCAAGGGAAGAACTATGCGGGCTTAGATCAGCCCAGTTGGTCCATTCTCGAGCGACACAGAAGGTACCGTGCTCCAGGCCTCGTAGAATGAGAGTGTCGACTCCCGCAACCCGGCGCTTTTTCAGTACAGGGAAGCTTTGGCCGCGAAGCGGGTGGAAAGGATGCTGGATCTCAGCCCAGCCCAAGAGCTCATTGCGTTCATGTGCAGTTTGCGTTGACTGTCCCTTGCGTGCTGGACCGCTTTGTCCAGCAGGCGGTGCTGCAGGTTCTGCAGAAGCGCTGGGACCCGACGTTCTCCGAACATAGCCACGGTTTCCGACCGGGGCGCAGTGCGAAGCAAGCGGTGCACAAGGCGCAGCAGTATATCGCCGAAGGATACCGCTGGGTGGTGGACCTCGACTTGGAGAAATTTTTCGATCGAGTCAATCACGACCGTCTGTTAGCGGCGGTCGCTGAGCGCGTGGCCGATAAACGAATGCTCAAACTGATTCGAGCATTCCTGAAGGCCGGTGTGATGGAGGATGGATTGGTGAGTCCGGTGGATGAGGGCACGCCGCAGGGCGGCCCGCTTTCACCGTTGCTCAGTAATCTGGTGCTGGACGAACTGGACCGGGAGTTAGAGCGGCGTGGTCATCGCTTCGTGCGTTATGCCGACGACTGTAACATTTACGTGGGCAGCGAACGAGCGGGACAGCGAGTGATGGAGAGGGTTACGCACTTCATCACGCACCGTCTCAAGCTCAAGGTGAATCAGGCGAAGAGCGCCGTGGCTCGACCGGGGCAAAGAAAGTTTCTCGGATTCAGCTTCACCGGCGGACGGGAACCTAGGCGGCGCATCGCTCCCAAGGCCATCGCTCGCTTTAAGGAGAGGATTCGGGAACAGACACGTCGAACCCGTGGCATCAGTCTGACGCAGATGGTCACACAGATCGCGACCTACCTGCGGGGATGGCTCGGATACTTCGGTGATTGCCAAACGCCTTCGGTGTTGCAAACCCTTGAATCGTGGCTACGCCGTCGACTTCGGTCGGTGGTGTGGAAGCAATGGAAACGCGGACGGACACGGTTTCGCGAACTTCGCAAACGGGGTGTGGGCAAAGACCTGGCGGCACAAACCGCCGGGAGTCCTCACGGCCCGTGGCGGATTGCGAACTCGCCCGCTCTCACCATCGCTTTGCCGAATGCCTACTTGGCCAAGCTCGGGCTTCCACCCATGGTAGTGCGGTCCTAGCTTAATCCGCCGAACCGCCGTATGCGGACCCGCATGTACGGTGGTGTGGCAGGGGAGGCGGGGCGACCCGTCCCCCTATGCCGATATTTGCAGTCTTTCCTAAGGTGACTTCCTCACCACACCCGGCAGGCATTCGTTCTGACCATGCGTTGTCCCGCTTTGCAGCCAAAGGCTTGCTGGAACTCCGCCATGTTCGAGACCACATTGTCGATACGGAATACGGGCAAGGAATGTGGGTTACTGGTGACCATTAGTCGCGCCACCTCGGGCCGCACATTGGTACACCACGAGTAAGCGTTCGAGAGGAAGAATCGCTGACGGTAGGTCCAGCCGTCGTCGCCTTTGTCGTCCAGCGACTTGCCCTGCTGCCTGAGTGAGGCTTCGAGAGCGTTCAGCGCGAGATGAATCCCGCCGTTGTCGGCTGTATCTTCACCCTGAGTCAGCAGGCCATTCTGTTTCACTCCAGGGCCTGCATCGGGCACTTCCTGCGTGTATTCGTCGGAGATGCATTTGCCGCGCTCGTCATACTGCTTGGCATCTTCCGCAGTCCACCAATCCCGGAGGTTGCCATGAGCGTCGAACTTGCGTCCCTGATCGTCGAAGCCATGAATAATCTCGTGTCCAATGACCATACCGATGGCGCCGTAATTCACGGAGTCGTCTTTCCCCTGCTCAAAGAAGGGCGGCTGCAAAATGCCAGCAGGGAAGTTGATGGTGTTCAACTGTGGATCGTAATAGGCGTTGATTGTGGGCGGAGTCATCGTCCACTCGCCGCGGTCCACGGGTTTGCCGACTTTGGCCACCCAGCGCTCGAACTCAAACGACGACGCTTGTCCCACGTTAGCGCGATAGCTGTCGCGCGCGATCTTCACGCTCGAATAATCCCGCCAGTGTGACGGGTAACCGATTTTGTCTTCGATACCCTTGAGCTTCGTGATGGCCTGTTGCTTGGTGGCTTGCGACATCCAGGAAACACTCTGAATGTCCTGGCTCAGCGCCTGCTCGACAGCGCGCACCATTTGCAAGGTGCGGGCTTTATTTTCAGGTGGGAAGGCACGATCAACATAAGCCTGGCCCAAGGCCTCTCCCAGGTCGCGATCGGCGGCGCGTACGCAACGTCTCCAGCGAGGCTGCTGCTGTTCGGCGCCGGCAAGAGTGTGCGCGAAGAAATCAAAGTTCTCGTCCACCAAGGCTCTATTCAGCTCAGGAGCTGCGCGGTGAATCGCGTGCCAGCGCAGATAAACCTTCCAGTGCTCCAGGGGATGCTCCTGCAGGAGTTTTTGCTCAGCCCGGAAGAAGTCTGGCGAAGTGACGATGTAGTGCTCGCTGGCCGGGGCCTTTACCGCCTTCAGGTAAACCTCCCAGTCGATCGAAGGAGTGAGTTGGCGTACCTGCGCCAGGCTCATCTTGTTGTTGATGTTCTTGGGGTCGCGCCGTTTGATGTTATCCATCTGCGCTTTGGCCAGGGCAGTTTCAATTTCGATAACCGTGGCGGCATCGGAAGTAGCTTGCGCTTCGGGCTCACCTGCCAGGGCGAACATCCGGTGCAAATGCTGGCGATATTTGCTTAGAGTTTCGACTGACTTTGCATCGCTGTTCAGATAATAGTCGCGATTGGGGAGGCTCAATCCGCCCTGGTCAATTTGCGCCACGACTTTCGAAGCATCGTCGTAATCCTGTTGTCCGGTGAAGCCAAATAGCGGCGAATTAGTCTGATTGTCGCTCTGCTCCCAGGCGCCCGGAAACACATGGTGGAGGTGAGCAATTTCGAGCGTGATTTCTTTCTTGGACTTCAAGGCAGCAATTCGGTCCAACTCAGGCTTCAAGGGATTCAGGCCCGCAGCTTCGATGCCGCTTTCGTCCATGCACGCGGCCCAATAGTCTCCGATCTTCTGCTGCACCGGCCCGCGCTTCGCATCGTTGGCCCTCGCGGCTTCTAAGGTCTCGCGCAGTACATTCTCGTTCCACAACTGCAGGCTGCTCCCCGTTCCCCAGAACACTTGGTCGGGCGGGATCGGATTCGCCGACAACCATTTGCCACATGTGTACTTGTAGAAGTCCTCGCAGGGATCAAGGCTCTTATCGATGGAGTTCGGATCGAAGTGCTCAAGCTTCGGAGCCTCGTCTCGAGGGTCTGGGGCGGAACCCTTGTTAGGGCTAACGGCGATGGTTAGGTTGGCAGCCTGCCCCAGCATCACCACAGGTAGGGCCAGAGTCAGTACGAATATTGCAATTCTCGAAATAGACATTTGGCCTCTTGGGAAATGCACAATCGCGGGATAGAACAGCATTGGCCGATTGCAGGTACGCATGCTGAGAGGAGCGAGTTCCATGTGGGCGAAGAGATCAAACGGCACACTCTGACCTCTTCCCGACCGACTAACATACTACAGACGAACAGCCCGGTGGGTCGTTAGCGTGCAGTTGGACCCCGGGCGGGTTGACGGAATTCCTCGTCCTAGCCTGTGTTGTGCAAACCTGAGGCGATACCGTTGATGGTTGCTCCCAGCGCGTAGTCGAGATCAGCATTGCACTGACCCTCCCGCTTGCGCCGCAAGAGTTCTACTTGAATCAGGCTCATGGGATCCACATACGGGTTGCGCAGCCTAATCGATCGCGCCAGAACCCGGTTGCCACCCAGCAGTTCACGCTGTTTTGCAATGCGCAGAATCATGCGCCGGGTTCGCAGGAATTCAGCTTCGAGCATGGTGAAGACTCGCTGGCGCAGAGCCGCATTGGTCACCAATTCGGAATAGACACGGGAGATATTCAAGTCTGCCTTCGCCATTCCCAGTTCAACGTTGCGCAACAAATCCGAGAACAAACGAAAATTCCGCATCATTTCACATAACAACTCCTCGTGGCCGGCTCCCTTCTTCGCGAAGCCTTCGAGCGCGTAGCCGACGCCGAACCATGCCGGTACGGCATGCCGGCTCTGCATCCAGCCGAAGACCCAGGGGATCGCACGCAGGTCCTCCAAACGCCTTCCCTCAGCTCTTCGTGACGGCCGAGACCCGATGCGGGCGGTATCCAGTTCGTTCACCGGCGTGGCCTGCTCGAAATATTCCATCACTTCAGGGTCTTCCGCGATGCACCGGCGGTAAAACTTGTAGGCTTCTTCTGACATCTCTTCCATAGCGGCTTCCCAGCGTGGATCGTCGCCCGCTACCTGGCCGCGTTTCCGGGTGAGCACTTCGAGACTGGCCGCAATCATCAATTCCAGGTTCCACTCCGCCAAGACCGGCTCGGCATACTTCCAGTTGAGGACTTCTCCCTGCTCCGTAATGCGGATGCGGCCGGAGAAGCAACCTTCCGGCTGCGCCAAAATTGCAGAGTGGGTGGGGCCACCGCCGCGTCCCACCGTGCCTCCGCGGCCATGAAATAACTGTAATTTCACTCCGCATTCGTCAGCCACGCGGTGGAGTTCGCCATGAGTCTGGTACAGTTCCCAAATGCTGGTCAGCATTCCTCCGTCCTTGTTGGAGTCGGAGTAGCCCAGCATGACCTCTTGCCAGCGACCCCACGAGTCGAGGAGCGATTGATATTCGGGCCTGGCCCAGAGTGCGCGCACGATCGTTCCCGCCCGGCGCAGCGACTCGATGGACTCAAACAAAGGTACCGGCATCAGGCCGGGGTCGTGTGCAGATCCGGAGGCAACCACCCCGCACGCTTCGGCCAGGTGGAGGACGTTCAGAATGTCGTCCTCCGATTCCGCTCCGCTGATGATGTAGCGAGCAATTGATTGCTGGGGATAATTCTTCTTAATCTGAGCGATGGTGATGAAAGTCTCGAGCACTTCGCGGCTTGATGTGGATGCAGTCTCGCGAACCTGCTGCAATCCTTGATTGCCGGACAGCGCAGGCGCCAGTTCGGCCCATGCTTGAGCGTGAGCACGGGCATGTTGACGGATGTCGAGAGTGTGCAGATGAAAGCCAAAAGTCCCTACCTTCCGAAGAAGAGGATCAACCAGACTCTTGGCTAGCCGCTGACCGTGATTCGCCCGAAGGCTATCTCTCATCAGCACTAGGTCTTGTTCAAACTCGGTAGCGCTGCCATAGGAGTCTGAATCGGTCGCCCGCCCGGCGCTACGCTGCAGCCGGTGCAACACGTAAGAAAGGAATCGGCGATAGCTTTCGGTCCGGTTGTGTTCTCCCCACAGTAGGTGAACGCCGGGTGTCGTGCGCCCATAATCGTCCAAGCGCGACAGCATCTCTTGTGACGCACTTACCTGTCGTAGTGACGAGCTCAGCCCGTCACTCAACTTCCGAACATCGCGAGCGTACTCTGCCAGTATCAGCGACCGCGCAAGTCCAAGGGCATTGCAGATCGATTCTGGCTTGACCAAAGGATTGCCATCACGATCGCCGCCGATCCACGACCCGAATCGCACGATGTTGGGCACCTCGGCCTCGTCCAGGCTGATACGGAAAACGTCTCGGAAAGAATCGCCTATTTCGCCGTAAATTCCAGGAAGGGCTTCGAACAAAGCGAGCTTGAAGTAACGCAACCCCATGCGGATTTCATCGTCGACAGTTGGCTTTGCTAATCGAACTTCATCGGTCTGCCACAGCGCGGTAACTTCTGTGCGGATCGCGTCTTCGCAGGCGAGTGCCTCGCCGGCGCTAAGCGGAACGTGATCAAGACGCTCCAATTGCTCGGCGATCCGGCGGCGCTTGAGCAGTACAGTTTGACGCGCCACCTGCGTAGGATGGGCGGTGAATACTGGCATGATCGCCAGACCCGCGAGTGCCGCAAGCGCTTGCTGGCCAGATATGCCGGCCTCCTTCATACGCAGCAACGTACCGTGAAATGATCCGCCTGGTGGCTGGTGTTGCCCGCCCAACTTGCCAGCCCTCCGCCTACGTTTGCGATGGTTAGTCTCGGCCAGGTTGGTCAATTCAAAATAAATTGCGAATGCCTTGGTGACTTGATAGGCCTTGTCCAGGTCCATCTGCGAAACCACCGTTCGTGCTTCGCTCAGCAGCTTTCCCGATGGATCAGCGGTAGCCTGAGTTCGCGTCCGATTCTGAATCAGCAACCGCCGGAGTTGTTCCACCAGCGCAAACAGATCCTCCCCTGCCTGATCAACCAGTACTTTTCCCAGTAGGGTCCCCAGCGAGCGCACATCTTGTCGCAGAGGACTGTCCTTGGAGGCATTGTCCGACCCGGCCTTTAACTCGGCGAGGCGGGCTTCCTGGTCCTCAACTCTCCATAATGGTTTGGGCCGATTCATGCGAATGCACGGTTCATGGGTCGTACGACAGGATAAATCAGTTTTCGGACAGGACTGACGCCCGTGGCCACCTTTAATTAAATCTATAGCGCGCGCCTGCCGCCGGAGAGCGCGGGCCGCTGCGTGCAACGACTAGCTGGACGCCCGTTTCTTTGGTAGATGCCGCAGACTGTGGCCTTCGATCAGGCTGTAGAGTTCCTCAGCAAGGTTGGTGGTGTGATCGCCGGCGCGCTCCAGGGCTTGGGCCATGAGAAGTATTTCAAAACTGGTGGTATCGTTTTGTGGCACATTGGCAGCGAGGTGCTTTTGGAACAACGTGTGGCAAACGCTGTCTATCTCTTTGTCCATCTGTAGGACCGAACGGGCGCAATCCAGGTCGAGGCTAACGAACCCCCGATGGATGAGATCGAGCATGTCCCGCAATGTGACGGACATGCCCACCAGTTGGCGCGTATCGGAAGCCGGCCACTTCGCGCTCCGAGACTGCACCCGCAGTGCCACACTCATCACCAGATCGCCAATGCGCTCGAGGTCGGTGATGCACTTCAGGCTGGCCAATAACTGACGCGCGCGCCCCTCATTAACCTTTGTGATAGCTGCGGGTAAGCGCTCATCGATCTGGCGCTCAATCAGGTCTAACTCTTTCTCGCAATCCTTGATCGCCAGGAAAGCCATGCGCGAAGAGTTGGTCAGGAGATCGCGCACGTTGAAGGCGGCATCGCGGGCGATTAGACAAGCTTTCTGCGCCAGACGCGCAAGGTCGTCAAGGGAACCGGCGTTTTTTGCCGCCCCCTTGCTTTTCACGGCGGTCAGCGTCTTCTGAGTTCTGGCTGCCGAAGTGCTCCTGTTCTCTGTAATCTCGGCCGCTTCCGCTGACGTTCGGGCTGAGACTTTGCCGGGCATGTTGATGGGCGACCAACGCAGATCGCCGACAAAGATGGTATGCCTCACCGGCGCTCAGGGCAGTGTAATCCAGAATTGTGAAAGAATGAATAAAAGCATAACGCGCGACCGGCAATCCTGCGTGAATCTTCAGGCGTTCGAGTGCGAGGTACAAGGCTTGTGATGGGACTGCTCGATCATCTGCGGCGTCAGTTTGCCTACGATGATTGGGCGAACCGTGAGGTGCTTGCCGGCCTACGTGCCTGCAGAATCACGACCGGACGGCCGCTGCAGCTGATGGCCCATATTTTTTCCGCTGAGCGGCTCTGGCTGGAGCGGTTGAAACATCAACCACAGAGTCTTCCCGTTTGGCCCGAATTTAGCCTCGACGAGTGCCAGGTGCAAGCCGCAGAGTTGCACCAACTTTGGCGACCGTACCTAAATCAGACTTCACCGTCATGGCTTTCCGAGGAGATCGCATACAAGAACAGCAAAGGGGAAGCTTGGACCAGCACGGTGCAAGACATTCTTACTCACGTTGTCATGCACTCGGCGCATCATCGCGGCCAGATCGCAAGCGACATGCGCGCCCATGGCCATACTCCCGCTTACACGGACTTCATGCATGCGGTGCGACAGGGACTGGTTGAGTAGGCTGCACGAAGTGGCAAGAGATGAGCTAGCTCTATGGAAGGCCGAAGCCTATACGTTTTTACCGCCCTGCAGTTGGTTGCAGCCGCGACTCTTTTG
>Ga0207646_10007754_pt1 | contig 10863 bp, 9 predicted proteins | sample KBSK5502metaG_FD_184343 | JGI IMG/M metagenome (GOLD analysis project Ga0207646, IMG submission 184343) | Corn, switchgrass and miscanthus rhizosphere microbial communities from Kellogg Biological Station, Michigan, USA - KBS K5-50-2 metaG... | ecosystem: Host-associated > Plants > Roots >...
CGGCATGGGTGAAGTGTGGCGCGCGCATGACATTCGTCTCGATCGCGACGTTGCGATCAAATTTCTCTCCGACCCCCTGGGGGCCGATGACCAACGCTTGCGCCGCTTTGAGCGGGAAGCGCGGGCGACATCGGCCCTCAACCATCCCAACATCGTGACGATCTATGACATTGGAACGCACGATGGCGCGCCCTACATTGTCTCTGAACTACTCGAAGGGGAAGAGCTGCGGGAGCAGTTGAATCGAGGCCCATTGCCTGCGCGCCGCTGCCTTGGTTATGCGCAGCAGATCGCTGCAGGTCTGGCCGCGGCCCACGATCGGGGCATCGTACATCGTGATCTCAAGCCGGAAAACGTCTTCGTGACCAAAGACGGACGCGTAAAGATTCTCGATTTCGGGCTGGCCAAACTGAAGGAAGGCCAATCCGTCGAGACGGCCGACTCATTGGGCGCAACCCAGAGGGCTATCACCAATGCCGGCACCGTGATGGGGACCGTGGGTTACATGTCCCCCGAGCAAGTTCGCGGACGAACTGTGGATCACCGCACCGATATCTTCGCATTCGGCGCGATCCTCTATGAAATGGTGTCCGGCAAGCGCGCCTTTGTGGGCGCCTCGGCCGTCGAGACGATGAGCGCGATATTAAGAGATGACCCCATACCGCTGACGGAAACCAATGACAGCTTGAACCCGTCCGTTGAGCACTTCGTCCGGCATTGTCTTGAAAAAAACGCGGACGAACGCTTTCAGTCGGCCCGCGACCTTGCATTTGGTCTGGAAATGATTTCAGGAGCCTCCGGCTCGATTCCGGCAGCGGCGGCTCTGCCGCCCAGGCAGCCAAAGCGAAGGGCCTGGCAGCTTGCCGCGGGCATTCTGGCAGCCGCGACATTGGTGCTCGCCGGTTTAATTTTCATTGGACGCGCAGGGAATCCGCCCCTTCCTAAATACGCTCAACTCACTTTCCGTCGAGGGACAATCTCGTCGGCCAGGTTCTCCCCGGATGAGCACACGGTTGTCTACAGCGCATCCTGGAATGGGAACAATTCAGATATCTTCACCGTGCGATCAGAGAGCACGGAATCACGATCGTTGCAGATGCCGAACTCGCAGGTGCTGGCCATTTCCTCGTCTGGTGAGATGGCCGTGCTCCTGAATCGCAGGCTCGAGATGTCGCAGTACCGCAGGGGGACATTGGCTCGAATGCCATTGTTAGGCGGGGCTCCGCGCGAGGTATTGGAAGACGTCGAGGAAGCGGACTGGTCTCCTGACGGCACAAAGCTCGCTGTCGTGCATTATGTCGAAGGACGCGACAAGCTCGAGTACCCGCCAGGAAAGGTGATCATTGAGACGCCTGGCTGGATCAGCCACGCGAGGTTCTCGCCGAAAGGCGACATGATTGCCTTTCTCGAACATCAGACGCATGACGACGACCGCGGATGGGTTGGCCTTGTGGATCTCTCCGGTAAGAAACAGACGCTGTCCGGTGAATGGGAATCGGCAAACGGACTTGCGTGGTCTCCCAATGGCGACGAAGTTTGGTTCACGGCGAGCAGAGGCGGCGAAGCCAATGCGCTCTATGCAGTAACGCCTTCCGGGCGCGAGCATGTAGTCGCACGAGTTCCAGCCAGCTTATTGCTTCACGACATCTCCAAAAGCGGGCGCGTCCTGCTGGCGCGCGGCATCCGGTCCACGGATGTTCTCGGCTTGCCGCCCGGCTCCACAAAGGAGCGCGACATGTCCTGGCTTGATAACGTAAAAGTTTATGACCTGTCGCGGGACGGGAAGACATTTCTCTTTGATTATTTCGGCGAAGGCAGCGGGGTAAACTACGCGGCTTACCTGCGAAAAACAGACGGATCGCCCGCGATCCGAATCGGCGAAGGCGCCGGCATCAGCCTCTCGGATGACGGCAAGTGGGTGGCCGCAATCCTGCATAGGCCATCGCAAATCGTCATGCTGCCAACGGGCCCTGGAGAGATTCGAACGCTCGAGCGATACGGAATCGAGGAATATAGCTGGGTGAGCTGGTTTCCGTCCGGCGATAAGCTCTTCCTCAGCGCCCGCGAGGCAGGACGGCCCATGCGCTGTTACGTGCAGGACACGAAAGGCGGCGCTCCCATTGCTGTTACGCCGGAAGGTGTGACCGGCAGACTCCTCTCTCCTGATGGAAGGTTCATTATTGCCATCGATGCGCAGAATAAGACCGCGATTTACGAAATCGGTACTGGATCAAGCCGTCCTATCCCAGGCCTGGAGAGTGAAGACCGGGTGATCCGTTGGAGTGACGATGACAACATATTATTCATCGGCCGGCCTCGAGAACTGCCTGTCAAAATCCTGAGCCTTGATCTGCGAACCGGGCAGCGCAAGACGGTAAGAGAAATAACACCTTCCGATTTGAGCGGGCTGGTCGCGCCGCCCGACATCTTATTAACGCCAGACGGCAATTCATATGTCTATCAACTACTCCGTTATCTGACCACTCTGTATCAGGTGGAAGGTTTGAAGTGAGCTCGCGTCCCCAACTCTTGTCAAGAATGGAGAAGGATTCTATGTCGAAAAAATACAAAGCGCCTCCGCAACCGATAGAACCAGCGGAAACACCGATCCCGCCACCGAAGAAGCCGATCAAGCCGCCGGTCAAGGCACCGAAAGTGCCGATTCCGCCACCAAAGCCAGGCAAGCCACATAAGCAGCCGATCGGGCCACCTAAAAAAAAGAAAAAGTAGTCGGGCGAGGCGAGGACTTCGGTCTTTCTATTAGTGGCTGCGCCCTGTCGGGCTTGCATTCGCAGCCGCTCATGTCTATTAATGGCTGCGCCCTGTGCTTGATGTTTCGCGCTGTCGCGCTCACGCTTGGCGCGGGCTTGCATTCGCAGCCGCTCATGAATGAAAGCTGGAATAGAAGTCTCTCGCCTCTCTTATCTGAGAAAGGAGTTCGGCGAGGATAGTGCCTTCCTCCGCCGGCGCTGCTGGTGACCAGACCTTTCGGGCCTGACGTGTGGTGAAAAAGCTCCGCTTGTTCCACATTTTATCGCCATAACAGTAATGGATGACGTCGCGATCCACGGCCGCATTGGGCCAATAGTTGTGATTCATCATGTGAGTCAACGTCAGCCTTAAACCCAGCTTCACAACCGCCAGACCAAACGCGCGCATCTGATCTTCCCACTGCCGCCGTGAGATCGCGTCAATCGCTTGCAGCCACGCCTCCGCCAGCGGTTTGGCGGCAGCCACCGGAATGACGTAAGGAACCCCGCAACACAACTCCTCCTTCTGTCGATCGAGCATCTCTAATCTGATTCCGATTTGCTTTGCGGCTCTTCGTACTGGTTTGCGTTCGTAGTTCACATAGCCATAGTACTCACCGGAAAGACTGCTGGAAAAATCGGGTCGGCGCACGAAGATCATATCGGGATCACAAAGCACGATGTATTCGTCCTTCGCCGAACACAACTCCGCAGCATGCAGCAATGTGCCTGGGGTGTTTCTGGGAAGGTAGTCGTCGCCAGTCGATGTTATGCGGTAGCTCGGGACGCGGCTGACCATCGCCCCGGCATCAGCGAGCTCCTGAAAGTCACGGCGCCACCTGGAGCCGCAATCATGAACAATGATCAGCGGTGAATGATTCAGGCGGCTGACACAGGAGAAATAGAACAGCTTGGCCTGCCATGCGAGGTAGGGACTGTTCTCTGCGGATACAACGATTCGATAACGTTGACACATCATTCCTGCAACAGTATAAGAGCTCGACTATCGTGGTGCTGACCTGCCCGGGATTCATCTCACAGAATTGTTCCGACAAGTTGATCGAGGCTTTCCAATACGTCTCCAAGAACCACGGCTCGTCCGACGGTCATGTACGAAAGTGGCAGTATCGTACAGCAATTTCGGCCGTGCTTCTCAGGGAAGCAGGCATCCGTGGCCTCGATGCCCGGCTTGGCAGAATTCGTCAGAAAGCCGCCGCCGTTGTCACCAGGTTTTACGGGATTTCAGCTCCCGCTCATATCGACTACACGCTGATGAGCGAGATGAAAGTCGGGGATTGTGTCCCGTGTCACGCGGACAACGAAAAGCGAACGCGTAACGGAGTCTGGAGGCCCAATCACACTCCATACCATCATTGCACAGCCGTTCTCTACTTGAACACGTGCGGCCTGGACTACGAAGGAGGCCTGTTGCGGTTTCCTTCGACGCAACAACAAATCATTCCCAAAAGCGGACTCCTGGTTGGGTTCCTCTCGAACCGCGAATACGAGCACGAAATCACCCGGGTCCAAAGCGGTCGCCGGTACAGCATTTCGATCTGGGTATCACTCGATTCCAGACGGGCCGAAGACTGGAAAGCCGCCAGCAATTCGGCTTAGAGTTGCCCTCGGCCGAACCTCTCGCGTAACGTTTCTGCAGAGATTTCATAGATTATCGAACGACGCTCTGCAAAAACGCGTCACCTGCTGAGGGGGCAGCTACGGAACCATGGGATCGCGGAATGTCGTGGGGCCGGGAAGCATCACCATCAACACGAGCTTCAGCCGCAAATTCCGAACGCGTGAGAAGCAGACGCTGGAGCTCCGGGCCGAAGTGTTCAACCTGCCGAACCACTTTAATCCTCCTCAACCCGAGGTGAATCTCACCAGTTCCACGTTCGCCAAGAGCATTCAAGCGTTCACCGGAGCTCCGAAAATTTCGTTCACCGGGCTCGAGCGAACGATCAGATCGCATTGAAGTACGTGTTTTAACTATAATCGCGCGCGTTGCAATCAACCAAAATCGTGGGGAGGGAAAGGTGGAGAATCGTTTTCTGCGGACAATCGCTGCGGTCGTGGTGTTTGTGTTGGTGCGCGCGCCGACAGGCGTCGCTGTAGGGGTGCCGCAATCGACGGCTCAAATCAGCGGAGTCGTGACCGATCAAAGCAGCGCCATTTTGCCTGGCGTTGAAGTGAAGGCAACCCAGACCGACACGGGGATCACGCGCACGGCGGTAACGAACGAAAGCGGCCTGTACATTTTGCCGAATCTGCCGATTGGTCCGTATCGGCTGGAAGCGACGCTGCCGGGCTTTCGCAGTTATGTGAGAACGGGAGTCGTTCTGCAGGTCAGTGCCAATCCCGTCATCAACGTCATTTTGGAAGTGGGGCAGGTTACCGAAACCGTCGAAGTTCAGGCCGACGCCGCGCTGGTGGAGACACGCAACACCGGCATCAGCCAGATGATCGACAACACGCGCGTGCTGGAGCTGCCATTGAATGGGCGGCAGGTCACGGAGCTGGTGCTGCTGTCGGGAGTGGCAACCACCTCGACGCAGGGCACGTTGAATCCGGGCACTCGAAATTATCCGACCATCATTATTCAGGTCGCCGGCGGAATGCAGGCCGGCCTGACGTATCGCCTCGACGGTTCCAACCACAACGACGCCTACAACAACCTGAATCTGCCGCTTCCCTTCCCTGATGCATTGCAGGAATTCAAGGTCGAAACGAGCGGTCTGGCGGCGCAGTACGGCTTCCACTCTTCGGGTGCGGTGAATGCTGTAACCAAGGCGGGTACCAACGACCTTCACGGAGATGTTTTCGAATTCTTACGCAACGGCGCGCTGAACGCGCGGAATGCGTTCGCGCTGACGAACGATGGTCTCAAGCGGAATCAGTTCGGCGGAACAGTCGGAGGCCCGATCATCCACAACAAATTGAAAACATCTCCGTGAAGGTCGGGAACGACGGAACGCGCGCGGCCGTCGGCGAACCGCGCTTACATTCCGACACCTGCGATGCTCGCCGGTGACTTTACGACGATCGCTTCACCAGCTTGCAATGCGGGTCGAGCCATTCCATTGCGTGCTCCGTTCACCAACAACACCATCAGCCCTTCGCAGTTGTCAAAAGTGGCGGTGAACCTGGTCAATCAGCAACTGTTTCCAAAGACGAACGATCCTTGCGGCGAAGTGCGGTTCGGAGGCCGCCTTCAGACGAACGAATGGATCACGACAGGCAGAATGGATTACCAAGTCAATGCGAAGCATTCGCTGTTCGGACGCTTCTTCGACGCGTATCGCGACCAGCCTGCCGATTATGACGGCGTGAACGTGCTGACGAGCGCCAACGGCCATCTCGTTCAGAACGTGCATTCATTTGCCCTGGGGGAGACATATTTGATCGGCCCTCGAGCGGTGAACTCCTTTCACGGCTCGGTCAATTGGACGTCCATAGCAAAGTTCGCTCCGGACACTTTCGATCTGACGTCGCTGGGCGCGAAAGGTCTTTACGAGGGCGTGCCGAATATGACGGTCATGACCGTCAACACCGGATTCAGTCTGCTTGGCACGAATACGAATCCCGGCCACCAGAATACGACGTCTTATCACCTGGGTAACGATCTTACGCTCGAGAGGGGAAGGCACCAGATCGGGATCGGCGTGAGCTGGATTCATCAGATGCTGAATGGCAGCGTCGGCTCTTCCGTATTCCCTGCCACAACATTCGACGGCCACTTCACCGGGCTGGGATTAGCCGACTTCATGGTGGGGAAAGCTTCCGCTTTCGTCCAGGGAAGTCCGGTCCTGTCCGCTACGCGCCAGAACTCGATTGGCGTGTACATCCAGGACACGTGGAAAGCCGCGTCGCGCCTGACCGTCAGCCCGGGTGTACGATGGGAGCCGCACACCCTGCCTTATCATCTCGGCCGGCCGATGCATTTCGAACGCGAATGGTTTGATAAAGGCATCAAGAGTACGGTCTTCAAGAATGCGCCCGCCGGGCTTCAATACACGGGCGACCCGCTGTATCCAGGCTTCAATACCGACGTGGCCAATTCCTGGCTCAAGTTCGCGCCGCGCCTGGGACTGGCGTGGGATGTGAGCGGCGATGGCCGCACGACAGTTCGAGCGGCATATGGATTGTTCTACGACCTGCCTCCAATGTTCCACTGGGCTGGAAACGGCGCACCCTGGGCAAATCAGGTCACGCGTAATGATCCACCGGGAGGACTCGACGATCCGTGGCTCGGCTATCCGGGAGGCAATCCGTTTCCGACGGTGCTGAACTCCAACGTCGTATTTCCCCAGAGCGTCTTCTACATCAATTTCAAATGGCATAACAAAGTCGCATATGTCCATCAATGGAACCTGAGTGTGCAGCGGCAGATCGGGACCGACTGGATGGTCTCGGGGAATTACATCGGGAACAGTACCATTCATGGCCAGAGCGCAACGGAAACCAATCCTTCTATTTATCTTCCGGGAGCGAGTTGTGTGCTCAATGGCGTGACCTACAGCCCGTGTTCGACGACTGGAAATACAAACCAGCGGCGAGTGCTCAATCTCGCAAATCCAGCTGAAGGACAGTACTTCGCCAACATCACAACACTGGGCGACGAGAGCACGGCAAATTACAACGGAATGTTGCTTACGGTTCAGCGCCGCCGCAGCAGAGGCGTGACGATACAGGCGAACTACACGTGGTCGCACTGTATCGCCGATCCGTTTGCAGCCGGAGGTTCCCAGACTACGACCGGTGTCTTCCCCGGTCGCCGCCGCAACGAACGCGGCGGCTGCCCCGGCGACACGCGGCATAGTGTGAATGCGTCCGCGGTGTACGAGTCGCCGCAGTTTTCGAGCAATCTCCTGCGGCTGCTGGCGAGCGGGTGGCAACTCTCGGGCATCACGCGCATTCAATCCGGAACTTATTTCTCGGTGACGTCCGGGTTCAACACATCATTGGGCACGGGATTTGGAATCGATCGCGCAAATCAGGTGCTCGCCGATCCCTATTTACCAAACAAAGGTGTCAACGGCTGGCTCAATCCGGCCGCCTTCGCGCGTCCGGCCGACGGCGTGTGGGGCAACGCGTCATTAAATATTCAAGGACCGGGACTCATCACGATCAACATGGGTCTTACGCGCAAATTCCGGGTGACGGAACGACAGTCCGTCGAGTTCCGAGCCGAAGCGTTCAACATGCCGAATCATTTGAATCCGAAAAATCCCGCTTTGACTGCGAATAATCCCGTTCTCGCTCTGAACAGCCGCGACTTTGGAAAGATTCTGTCGGCCGAGGATCCGCGAATCATGCAGTTCGCGCTGAAGTATTTGTTCTGATATGAACTGCGGGCAAGCATACATTTCGGCCGCGGTCGGAAAACCACCCCGGCATCGCGATCAGCGGATGCTTCGCATTATTTTTTTGATCGCGCTGCCACTCCTCCTTGCGGTGATGCAAGGAGGAGAATTGCTCGCCCAGCAGGCCGCGCCGCAAGACAAGCCGCTTCTAGCCGAACAGGTCTTCAAGAATGTTCAGGCGCTGAGGGGAATCCCTGTTGATGATTTCCTTCAGACGATGGGGCTCATGACCGCTGCGCTTCAGTTCGATTGTTCGGATTGCCATGTGGGCGCCGGCACGAATCGAGTGGACTGGGCGGCCGACACTCCGAGAAAAGTGACCGCGCGCCGCATGATCAACATGGTCGCCACGCTGAACAAGAACGAGTTCGGTGGTCGTCAGGTTGTCACGTGCTGGACGTGCCATCGCAATAGGGACAGGCCGCTCACGACGCCAAATCTCGAGATCATCTACGGCACGCCAAGCTTCGATAACGACGACGCCATCCCACAGAATCCCGGGTCGCCGGCGGCGGAGTCGATTCTGGATAAATACATCCAGGCATCCGGCGGAGCGCAGCGTCTGGCCAGCCTCACGAGCTTCGCCGGCAAAGGAACCAGCGTGGGGTTCGGAGGCTACGGGGGCACGGTCGAACTCCTCGCGAAAGCTCCGGACAAACGCGCCACGATCATTTTGTTTGATCCGAGTACCGGACAAGGCGACCAGATCCGGACGTACGACGGCCGCACCGGGTGGATCCGCACGCCGCTCAATGTTCTGGGAGAGTATCAACTCAACGGTAGTGATCTCGACGGCGCGAGATTCGACGCGCAGATCTCATTCCCAGGACAGATCAAACAAATTCTCACGAATGTGAAGTCGGGCCCGCCGACCACCATCAACAACCTTCCTAACAGAGACGCGCCTCCGGACCCGACGTCCGCGCAGACGCACAATGTGAACGTCGTTCAGGGAAATGGACCGCGCGGCCTGCTCGTCACGTTGTACTTCGATACGCAGACTGGTCTGCTGTTGCGCGAGGTGCGCTACGGCAACTCACCGATCGGACGCGTTCCGACGATGATCGAGTATGGTGATTATCGCGATGTGGATGGAATCAAGTTTCCATTCCGCATCACGTATGCATGGCTGGACGGACGCGACACGATCATGCTCAGCGAGATCAAGACGAACGTTCCGGTGGACGAGTCGAAGTTCGGAAGGCCGGCGCCGGTGAAGCAGCGGTAATTCCACGTCAGAGGTGTAAATACCCTAATTACGTTCAAGAGTTCGCTGATTCGTAATTAGGGTATTTACACCTCTGACGTGGAATTACCGCTCGCGGCGGTTGCGGGGACGGAATTGAACGTGGCAGGTGACGCAGGAAGTGACGATTTGTTCGTTCAACGCAAGCACGGCCTGAATGTCCTTTGCGCGGGTTGCTTTCACGGCTGCGGCGCCCGCTTCCACGAGCAGCTTCGCGTCTTTCATCCAGAGCCCCTGATTCTTGGCCCGGCCTTTCATCATTAATAGATTTCCGGATTCGGCGAGCATGAGAGCCTGGTACTGCAACGTCTCCCAGTCGCGGTCATTCGTGGGAGGATTGCGCTCGATGTAGAGAAGCGCGTCGGAGTACGGAAGTGTGATGGCCACCATGATCTCGGATATAGTGGCCACCGGTTTGAAATCCTGGGCAAGCGCGGAACCACAAAGACACAAAGACACGAAGACGAACAGACGTCTCACTTTTTCTCAGGGTCGGCCTCGAACGGATTCGACGTCGCCATGAAGAGCTTTTGCCCGTTGGGCAACGTGAGGTCCCGGCCGTTGATGCGCTTCAAACCGTTCTTCGCGAGATAGCCGGTGACGACGATCTCGGTTCCGATCGGGAGCGAGTCCTTATTAAATCCTCTCCGGAACATGGCATTAGGAGCGCCCGCTTCGATTTCCCATGCCGTCGTCGTGCCGTCAGGATTCTTCACATCGATAGTGATCCAACTGTGTGGATTGATCCATTCCACCTTCTTCACGGTTCCCTGGATCTTCGCCGGCATATCGGCGTCGTATTCCGATGCAAAGGAGTGGTGCATCATGAACAGCAATGCGCCCAGAAATATTTTGCTCATCTATTATTCCTCCTGACTATTTTTTCCCGGCCTTTGCCCGGACTGCCTTCGCTGCCGTGATGGCGTTTTCCAGCATTCTGTAATTGCCCTCGTGGCACGCATACTCAAACAGGTCGTCGGGCCCGCGATATGTCGGGTCGTCACCCCTCCACGGAAGCTCGAAAGTGAAGGGCCGGGTCCAGATCGTCGGATCTTCCACAGTGACCACCTGAACCAGGGTATTCGCATTCACCTTCCGGAATCGTTCAGTGACGTGCATGTTGCCTTGCGGAAAACCGCCAAATGGCGCAGAACCGTCGGACTTCTGCTTGTCCGTGAAATTGGTCCAGTCCACGACCAGAATGTCTCCTTCCCAATGGCCTCGCGAATCGCCATTCCACTGGCGAAGGCTCGAATCCAGGTGCGGAGGGCCGTCTAGCGGAATGACGCGAACGTCGTGCATGCTCTCGTAAAAAATCGTGACGTATCCGGGCGTCTGCAGAATCTGGGCTCCCTGGTTGTATTCCTGCGTCACGCGCGGCATCGGGCGCGAGAGGCAGCGGTTGTAAGTCGAAATGTCCTCCCACGTATCGACGAGCTGATCCTTCCCAATGCGCTTGGAGGCGGCGCGCGCCTGATTTTCCGCGCGGAGTTTCTGCCCGAGC
>Ga0207646_10007757_pt1 | contig 10861 bp, 14 predicted proteins | sample KBSK5502metaG_FD_184343 | JGI IMG/M metagenome (GOLD analysis project Ga0207646, IMG submission 184343) | Corn, switchgrass and miscanthus rhizosphere microbial communities from Kellogg Biological Station, Michigan, USA - KBS K5-50-2 metaG... | ecosystem: Host-associated > Plants > Roots >...
GGCTCGAGCGCCGTGGCGCCCAATCCGGACGTCGCCTGCTCCACGGACTTCGGCAACACCGACACGTTCGCGGCGAACGTCAGTTACTAGTTGAGTTGATGGCTCGATAGGCGGGCGCGTGCCGGCCTGTCGGGTTCACCGACGATCAGGCGGCCAGGTAGCGTGCGGCGGCTGCCGTAACGACGCGCGCGGCCCGGACGAGCTCGTCGACGGCGATCCACTCATCGGTCGAGTGCGCCTGATTGATGTCGCCCGGTCCGTAGAGGATCGCCGGCGTGTCCGCTTCGTTCACCAACAGCCGCATATCGGAGCCATACGGGGCACCGTCCAGCTCGGGCTCGACACCGAACTCTTCGGCATGCGCGGCCTTGAGCGCCGTGAATGCCGCAAGCTCCGTGTCTACCTCGACGGCATCGAACTGACCGCCGGCCCAGTCGAACTGCGGGGGATGATCCCGGAGCCACGGGTCACGCTGCGCCACGTCCGCGATCGCCGCGGCAAACTGGCGGCGAACCTCCGCGGAGGCCATGCCAACGGGAACGCCGACCCGTCCCTCGCACTCCACCTCATCAGGAACGGTCGACGACCACGAGCCGGCCCGCAGCCGTCCGATGCTCAAGGGGTAGGCAATCGGGTAATGCCTGAACAATGGATGCGGCGACTGGTTGAGCGAGCGCTCCAGTTGCCGGAGCCTGGTTTCGACGAGCTCGAATTTCTCGATCGCGCTGACGCCTTCGTAGCGAACCGAGGCGTGGGCCGACAGGCCGCGGATACGCAACCGGAAGGACAAGGCGCCAGCCTGTGCCGGGATGAGGCGCAGTCGGGTGGGCTCCAGGACGTAGGCAGCGTCCGCCCGGTAGCCGCGGTCGGCCATGGCGAAGGTGCCGATGCCACCGTCCTCCTCGCCCACGACACTCTCGACGATCAGGCGGCCGCGCAGCGGAAGGGCGCTCTTCTTCAAGGCCGCCGCCGCGCTGATGCCGACCGCCAGGCCAGCCTTCATGTCACAGGCGCCCCGGCCATGGAGGCGACCGGCGTGGATGTGCGCCGACCAGGGGGACGTGTGCCAGGCCTGCCGGTCGCCGGGTGGGACGACGTCGACGTGCCCATTGAGGATCAGCGAGCGCTCGCCCTTTTCTCCCAGGATGCCCGCGACCAGCACGGCTTCGGTGCGGTCCACTTCCATGCCCGGAAAGCGCGGATGGGCTTTCAGCCGATCGACGTCGGCCTCGAAACGATCGACCGTCAGACCCGCTTCCTCGAGCACCAGCGCGACGAGATCCTGCACCGCGCGCTCGTTACCCGTGATAGATGGGACTCGTACGAGGTCCTGCGCCAGCCGGATGCAGGCATCGGTGTCGAGCGACTGCAGTGCCCTCGCCTCTGCCCGCTCCCCGATCACGCGCTGAGTGTAGTCGCGTCAGGCGGCCAGATTGAGGGCGCCGTCGCAGGCGGGGTAGCGAACGCAGCTCAGGAAGACGCCGTGCCTGCCATGTTTTGGCTCGACCGACGCCCGGCACTTCGGGCAGTGTCCAAACATGACGAGAAGATCGGCGCCGTCGATCAACTCGAGCTGGGGGACCTTGGTGGCAAACTCCGCAGCCTCCGGTGTGAAAACGCCGGACGTCACGAAGAAACCTTTCATCAATTTGCCGGCCGCGATGACGCCAACGAACTCACGGACGTCACGCGCCTCGACGTATCCGCGAGGAAATCGCCGCTGCTTGCACTGGACGATCGCCCGTTGCTTGCCTTTCCGCAGCAGCAGGTCAGTTCCACCGTCAGGACCGTGCTGGCCCACGATCTCAGCTGACCAACCCTTGGCTGCGAAGGCGGCGGCGACGAGCCGCTCGAACTCGCGCCAGGGCAATGAGCGGATGGTGTTGAGTGACGGGTTCGAATCGAGTAGTCGCCACCAACCCAACCGCTTCATCTGTGCGGCCACCGCCACCACGGCAACGACGTAGCCCGGGATGAACGCGAGGAGAGGGACGGCGATGGCGGACCACTCCCAATGCACGAGTGAGTCGGTGCTGCCCCAAACGCGCAGGATGATCAGCTGGATCGCGAGGTCCAACACGAGGAATACGGCAACGGGCATCGCGAGGGCGATTCCAAGTCCGACTCGGGAAAAGAACCGTTCCAGCCAATCGCCGCTCATGAGCGCCTTAACGACGGCAGCGGGAAGAAGTTGCGCGAGGCTCAGGGAAGGAACTGCTGATGGCCGAGGGAGATGAGGTCCGGCGGGATGCTCAGCAGGCCGGATAGGGCGTAGACGGAATTCCAGAAGGTGGCACTCACCGGACCGCCCTGCCAGAGCAGGAAGAAGAGGACGAGGAGCGGTAGCATCCCCATTCGATTGGCGAGGATTCGTATTTCGATCGAAAGCCAGGGCGCGATGATCCCGAACCCGTCGAAGGGCGGAATCGGTAGCAAGTTGAGGACGACGGCACTGAGCTCCACGAACACGAGGAACGCGAGCGCAGCCCAGAATTGCTCGCTTCCTCCTGGCACTGAGTCCCGAAAGACGAGGAATGGCCAGCCGATCAGGATGGCGAACAGCAGGTTGGAGAGTGGGCCGGCTGCCGATGCGAAGCTACGCCACCGATTGTTCCGGATGGCCTGCTCGTTCAGGTAGACCGCGCCTCCGGGAATACCGATACCGCCGAGCAGGAGGAAGACCACCGGCAGGCCGATGCTCAGCAACGGATGGAGGTACTTGAGTGGGTTCAGCGACAGATACCCGGCAGAGGCCACCGACCGGTCGCCACCCAGGTAGGCGATGAACGCGTGGCCGAACTCGTGGATGCATAGCGAGGTCACCCAGCCGCCGAGAACGAACAGGACGGTGAGCGGCAGCGTCAGGCTGGGCGCGGCTCCCGACCACAGGCCCGCACCCCCAACCAGCATCGCTCCCGCTGGAATGCCAAAAACGGGGCTGACGCGCACCGCGCCGTCGAGCCTTGGGAGCGGTCGCTGCCGCGCCTCCCTCGGTGTTGACCCAGGCGAAGCGAGGTACTGCCGGATGGCATAGATGCTCAAACCCGCTCCCTCGAGCCGCTGCGCGGTCGCGGTCGAGTCCTTGTAGAGAAGGGCCAGCAGCAGGTGCAGACCGTCGACCCGGTAATGACCGATCTGCTCCGCCTCGCGATGGGCGCTGATCAGCAGGTAGCGGGTGGCAGGACTGATCGGCGCCGCTGCCGCCGGCCGCCCCGGGTCCAGCCTCTGCCACTCCGGTGCACTTCGCAGCGACTCCAGATTGACGTCGAGCGTGGCCAGCGCCTTGTAGGCCGGGTTGCGTGGCGACAGGACGATGGCCGCCAGCACGTGCGTCGGCTCGGTGCGCGCGGCGCCACTGAGCGTCGCCAACCGTTGAGCGAGCTCGATGATCTCCCGGGCGGACGCGGTCAGCGGGATGTCGTTCGCAAGCTGCTTGAGCGTCCAGCCCTCGGCTGCACTTCCGCCAACTGGTTGCGGCGACGTAGCCACGATGCTTAAGACGTCACGGCGCCGCGAATCCGGTAAGCCAGAGGCTCGGGCTCAGGTCTTGACAGTCCCAATGCGCATCCGAAGGCGCCCTTCGATCTGGCCCAGGAGCCAGGCGGCGAACTGCTCATGCGTTGGGTGCTGCTCTTTGACCATCTCGAGAACCTCGTCGTGTATGCGGGTGAGCAGGTTCAGGAACTCGCTATCGTCCATTGCCCACCTCCTGGCGGCCGGCAGAATTGGCGCGGCCGGCTGGGGAAATTGTAGACGCCCTCAGCCCACAAAAAAAGCGGCCCGCTGGCCGCTTTTCCCTCCGCGACGCGCCCCGTCAGACGTCGTGATGCTCGACTTCGGTGACCTCGGTCGTATCGTGGTGAGGGCCGGTGCCACGGTACCCTCCGCCCGCGAGCAAGTTGTAGAGCACGCCCACGATCGCGAGCAGGAGCAACAGAAAGATCAGGTTGCCGCCGATCCCGCCGATCAGCCCGAGCAGCCACAGGAGGACGAGGACAGCGACGATCGCCCAGATCAGACTGGTCATGAGTTCACCTCCCTGGTGGACAGCTGCGGTTTGGCAATGAACTTGATACCAACGATATCATCTATCATCGAACGAAGGTGATGAGGCGTCAAGGGGTCGAATGGCCGTAGCCCTGCCCCAAACCTTGAAACCACCCGCGGCGGCCGATGCCGCTGAACCGGTTGACCCGGTCGAGTCGGCCCAGGCCGCCGGGCTACGATACGTCTCCGATCTCACGCCGGGGATCCGGCGAACACGGGCGGGGAAGGGGTTCCGCTACGCGGGCAGCGACGGCCACCCCATCCGCGACGCAGAGACCCTTGGACGGATCAAGCGGCTGGCCATCCCGCCCGCCTGGACCGAGGTGTGGATCTGTCCCGACCCCCGTGGCCACCTGCAGGCGACCGGTCGAGACGCGCGCGGGCGGAAGCAGTATCGCTATCACCCGAGGTGGCGGGAGGTCCGCGATGCCGTCAAATACGAACGCATGCTGGAGTTCGCCGAAGCGCTGCCCGAGATTCGGCGGCGCACCGACCGGGACCTGGAGCGCCACGGGATGCCGCGGCAAAAGGTCCTGGCGACCGTCGTCCGGCTTCTCGAGGAGACGCGCATTCGAATCGGGAACGACGAATACCGGAAGGAAAATGGGTCCTACGGGCTGACCACGCTGCTCGACCGTCAGGTCAATGTCGTGGGAGCGGAGGTGCGCTTCAGTTTCCGCGGCAAGAGTGGCAAGCACCACAGTATCGACCTGCACGATCGCCGGATGGCGCGCCTCATCAAGCGTTTCCTCGAAATCCCGGGACAGGAGCTCTTCAAGTACCTCGATGAGAACGGCGAGGTGAAAGCGATTGACTCAGCCGACGTCAACGACTATCTGCGCGCGATCACGGGCGAAGACTTCACCGCCAAGGATTTCCGCACCTGGGCGGGGACGATCCTTGCTGCCCGATTCTTACGAGAGGCGACCGCGGCGGCGGCCGCAGCAATCAATTCCCGGGGGGCGAAGAAGCAGCTGGTTCGCGCCATCGCCAGGGTCGCCGAGGAGCTGGGCAATACGCCCGCCATCGCGAAGAAGGCCTACATCCACCCCGCGGTGATTGCCGCCTACCTGTCGGGTGCGCTTACGCCGATCAGCGAAAAAGATGACCCCGACCCCTACAAGCTGTCAGCGGAAGAGCGCAGCCTGCTGGCTTTGCTGGGGAAGGCTTCTTGAGCTAGCTCGCGCTCAGGATGAAATAGCCGGAGATCGACAGCAGCACGAAGAGTGTGATGATCCCGATTGCCGCGAAGGCGGGAAGGGTGCGCCTGCCGTCCTCTGCTTCCATAACATTTCATACTGCGGGCTGAAGTTGAAGCCCGCATGAGCGGGTCATGTGAGTTCGCTAAGACGGTCAGTACCAGTAGTTGGAGCCTTCGGCGGAAGCTGAGCCGCTGGGGGCAGGCTCATCGCGGAGCAGACCCTTCGGCCCGGCAAGCGTCCGAACCGCCTGCTCGACCCGGGCGATGAAGCCGTCGTAATCGTCGCCGGCTTGCGGGTAGAGCGGGTCGCCGAACGTGATGCTGGCGGCGTGTCGCCGGGGGATCCGACGAAAGCGCGGGAAGACCTCGTAGAGACCGTCGACATACGCGGGCACGATCGGCACGCCGGCATCGATCGCGAGGATGGCGGCACCCTTCTTGAACGTTCCGATATTGCCCGTGCGCGACAGCGTGCCCTCGGGAAAGATCACCACCGACCAGCGATGGGCGAGATGTTGCTTTAGCCGATCCAGGGCGGGCCGCGCGCCGCCCGCGCGTGGAATCGGAAAGGTGTTGATCAACAACTGCGTCAGGATCGCCTCCCACTTCCGCTTGAAGATGGAGTCGGCGGCGGCGACCACGAAGGCGCGGAATCGGAAACGGTTGGGGAGTGCCTGCAGCATTACCACGGCATCCAGCGCGCTGCTGTGGTTGGAGACAAAGACGGCGCCGCCTTTGACGGATTTGGCCCGGTAGCGGTCGACCACCGTCAGCGGCGAGAAGGCGCCCATCAGCGGAAAGATCAGGAAGGTCTGCATCACGGCCCGGATGCTGCGGATTGATCCCCACTGAGTCCAGCTTGGAGCCGTTGCCGGCGGCGGACTCGTGGTCTCCAATTCCCTCCCCTCCGGTGGCCGCCCAGCTAAAGTAGCTGCGGGGGTGCCATGCCGGAACACCGCAAGCGTAGCAACAGCAGGTCCACGGCGAAAGGTCCATTGAGACTTTCCTGGGCTCTCTGATGGCGCGGCCACTCCGCGCCGAGGGCGTCTCGGCCGAGATCAGCCGCAACCTGGCGCTCGAACTGGTTCGGGTGACCGAAGCGGGGGCGCTGGCCAGCGCTCGCTGGATGGGCCGCGGCGATAAGAATCCGGCCGACGGGGCGGCGGTCGATGCTATGCGGCGCGCGCTTAGCAGGATCCCAATGGACGGCGTGGTCGTTATCGGCGAAGGCGAGAAGGATGAAGCGCCGATGCTCTACATCGGCGAGAAGATCGGCACCGGCGAGCCGCCGCAGGTCGATGTGGCCGTCGACCCGATCGACGGGACGACGTTGCTCTCCAAGGGATTGCCCAATGCGATCTCCGTGGTCGCAATGGCAGCCGGGCGTGGCTCGCTCTACGACGCCAAGCACGTCCATTACATGCACAAGATCGCGACGGGTGCCGACGCCGCCGGCTCGCTGAACATCAATGATCCGGTGGCGGTGAACCTGCAACGGGTCGCGAGAGCGAAGCGCATGCGCGTCAGCAACCTGACCGTTATCATCCTGGACCGCCCGCGCCACGAGGGACTGATCAAGGAAGTTCGCGAGACCGGGGCCCGCATCAAGCTGATCAGCGACGGCGACGTGGCCGGCGCCGTAATGACCGCGATCGAGGGCAGCGGGCTCGACCTCCTGATGGGGATTGGCGGATCACCGGAGGCCGTGCTCGCCGCCGCTGCGCTGAAATGCCTCGGGGGCGAGATCCAGTGCAAGCTCTACGCCCGCAGCCCCGAAGAAAGGGAGAAGGCAGAAGCCGCTGGCGCAAAGTTCGATCGTGTGCTCGGCATCGACGACCTCGTCCGCAGCGACGACGTGTTCTTCGCCGCCACGGGGGTCACCGATGGCGAGGTGCTTCAGGGCGTCAAGTACCACATGAACTGGGCCGAGACCGAATCCCTGGTCACGCGCAGTCGATCCGGTACCCTTCGACGGATCTACGCGCGACATCACTGGGGCTACAAGCAGCGGGAGTGGCTGGGCCAGCCCGAAGAGGGCTAGACGAGGCCTTTCCCTCCCCCGCTTGCGCGGGAGGGGAGGGTGGGGGCCCGCCATCGATCGATCAAGAAAGGACCGAGACTCAGAAACCCGCAGGTGATGGCGGCGTGCACCAGCACTGGCGCGAGTAACGACGGCGGCGAAGGCTGTAACAGATAAATCAGGCCCAGGGCCAGGCCGGCCGCCGTCGCGCCGGCCACCGGACGCCGGCCCCAGCGGTCGAGAAAGTGATACCCCCCAAAGACAGCAGTCGCCACGAGCAGGGCGAGCACGGGGGCGTTCGACCATCGAGCCAGGCCACCCTGGAGGAATCCGCGAAAGAACCATTCCTCGACCGGCGCATTGAGAAACAGGTAATACGCGCTCTGTACCAGGAGGTCCGGCTTGGTGGGAACAAAGCGTCTCCCGCTGCGCCGAGAGAGGTAGGCGGCAAACGAGGCCGCGATCGCAAACGACGCAACGCTGAGGGGGACCGCGACCAGGAGATCGCGGAGCGGGTGGGTGAGCACCAGCCCGAAATTGCGCAGCGGCGTTCGCGTCAGCCAGCCGAACAGCACCGGAGCCAACGTGAGCGGCACCAATCGAAGGAGGAGGTCGAGACGCATCCACGACCAGCTGCTCGCGACGGTCGTGCGAACGACGGCCCTCGTCAGGGCAGGGTTAACCCGAATGATCGATGACGTACTGGATCGCCTCGCGCTGCGCCATGAATGGGCCGGATAAGATTCTGCAGCACGGCGTCCGCCACGAGCGCGAAGTCGGCGTTGCCGTCCTGCACCGCCGACGTGGTTTCCGGTGTCCAGCGGAAGAGGGCGACGTGACGCGGCATGGGCTACGAGCGGATGGAGATCCCGGGTAGGACCGTTCGCTCCAACTCGATCAGCTCCGTCTGATAGGCGTCCGCGACCTCCGGAGCGGGCTCCAGGTCCTTGGCTGTGACGTGGACCTCGCGTCGACGCCGGACGGCCACCCCGTCCAATAGCCGGATCCCGACGGCGACCAGTAGTCCGCCGAGAGTACCGAGAAACAAGACACGAAAAACGGTCCGTGCGAGCCCCATTAACCCGAGCTTACCCCAAGGGCATGTCGCGCCCGAGTGGCTCGAGTGCCTCGGCGACCGCCTCGAGTTGCGCTGGCGAGAGGTGCTTGGAGAAGTGCTCGCGAATCCCCCGAAGGTGGATCGGCGAGGCGCGGCGCAGCCGGACTTTGCCGGCCGAGGTCAGGATCGCGTAGCTGCCCCGCCGGTCGGAGGCGCAGCGTCCTCGCTTGACCAAACCACCCTGGACCAGGCGATCGACGAGCCGGGTCAGGCCGCTGGGGCTGAGGCGGACTCGGTCAGACAGCTCGCTCATGCGTAGGCGCCCTTCGGGGGCGAAGCTCAGCTGGACCAGGACATCGTATTCAGCCAGCGTGATGTCCTCACTCTTGATCAGGTCCGCGCCCAGGCGGCGCATCAGGGAAGCCTGCGCATCCAGGAAGGCGCGCCAGGCCCGCATTTCGGCCGGTTTAAGCGTCGGAGCCATGTGGAATAGATCTTCGCATCAATCGGTTGGCTATTGAGGTAGTTGCATCCGCAACGAATTAGAGAATCGGGAGGAATTTAGATTGAAGTGGGCATTTGATGTCTACCACAGCAGCGTTACATTTACGATCCGGCACATGATGTCAAAAGTACGCGGCCAGATGAAGATCAAGGAAGGTTGGCTCGAGGTCGACAACGACAACCTGAGCACGGCCAAAGTCGACGTCGTTCTGGACGCGGCGACCATCGATACCGGAGTGGAGATGCGCGACAACCATCTGCGCAGCGCCGACGGTCATTTTGACGTCGCGAATTATCCGGCCATCACCTTCAAGAGCAAGCGAGTCGAAGGGCGGGATCCCGCGAACTTCAAGGTGATCGGTGATCTGACCATCCACGGCATTACCAAGGAAGTGGCGCTCAACGCCAGCTTCAACGGCGAGGGCAAGGACCCGTGGGGCAATCGCCGCGTCAGTTTCGAGGCCGAGACCAAGCTGAACCGCAAGGACTACGACCTGACCTGGAACCAAGCCCTGGAGGCCGGCGGCTTCATCCTCGGTGACGAGGTCAAGCTCGAGGTTGGCGTAGAGGCGGTTCCGGCGCCGACGCCAGCTGAGGCCCAGGAGGAAATCGAGGCCGAAGTCGCGCTCGAGTCCCGCTAACTCGAACCCCCTTCAGACCAGCCCGCCAGGATTCTGGCGGGCTTTTTTCTTTGTACATCCCTCCCCAGGGCTGTGATGGGATTCCCGGGACGGCCGCGTTGCTCCACCTGGAGTCTCCCTTGAGCCGGGCTGTCTGTCGCACCTGCTGGACGTGGTACGCGAACGGCGAGTCCGTTTGCCCAAAGTGCCATACCCGACTGGTCGGAGCGGAGACCAGGGCGTCTGTCCCCAGCCCCAGTGACGATCCGCGGGGCCTTTCCGCACTGGGGCCGCGCGATAACGGCGTTTCCGCACCGGGGCCGGGCGAAACTCCGCCACCGGCGCTTACCAAACCAACCGCGGACGCGCCCTTTCCGGCGCCTGCCCAGTCGGGTTCCTCCGGCGTCAGCTGGCCGATCTGGCTCCTTATCGGCGGCGGCGCCATCGCCCTCATCGCCGTGGTCGGCCTCATGGTGCTCGGCTTGAAGGTGACAGGGGCGCTCGGCCCCGTGACGTCCTCCGATGGCACCATTTCCGTCAGGGTTCCGAAGGGCTGGGCGGAGGGCACAGCGGTGACGTCCACCGTAGCGAAGCCGGTGCTGGCGCTGGCAAAGCTCAAATCGACCAACGGCGTGAAGCCGGAGTTCGTCGTTGCGGATCTGGGTCAGTCGGTTCCCCTCGCGACCATCGAAGCCAACTGGGATCCAGTCCTGCGGAGCGGTCGGGTCACGGTGCCCGGCACCCTCGCCGGACTCACGCGGACCACCGTCGCTGGTGCGCCGGCGCTCAGCGCCGAGTTCCACGGATCGAAGTACACCGGCCAGCTTCTCTTCGTCGACTACGGCAGCAAGACATACATCGTCGAGATGGCATCGGACCCGAGTGAGTTCGACCTCCTGCGCGACAGCGATTTCTCGGCCATCCTTTCGTCCTGGCAATGGCAATAGAGTCTTGACAGGGTCGCGGGATTCCCGCGTGTCGATACAGTTAGCGGGTGATCGATGACGCCTGGGCATTCCAACCCGCGCTGGAACAGGCACGCGCAATCGAGGAGCGGCGCATCAAGCCAGGCGAGCTTGTTGCGCTGTACTACGAGCGCATCGCTCGCATCGATCCAGAACTCAACGCCTACGTCCTGCTGACCCGGGACCTGGCGGAGAGCCAGGCGGCGGCTGCCGAAAAACGAATCACGCGCGGTGAACCGCTAGGCCTACTGGAGGGCGTTCCAATTTCCATCAAGGAAACGGCATCGCTTGCCGGTTATCGCAACAGCCTCGGGTCGCTTCAGTTCGAGAAATCGATCGCGCAGGTCGACGGCTTCGCGATTGGCCGGTTGAAAGACGAGGGCGCGGCCATTTTGGGAAAGACGAATGCTCCGGAATTCGGGACCCGGCCGGTGACCGAGGGCCCGA
>Ga0207646_10007758_pt1 | contig 10860 bp, 18 predicted proteins | sample KBSK5502metaG_FD_184343 | JGI IMG/M metagenome (GOLD analysis project Ga0207646, IMG submission 184343) | Corn, switchgrass and miscanthus rhizosphere microbial communities from Kellogg Biological Station, Michigan, USA - KBS K5-50-2 metaG... | ecosystem: Host-associated > Plants > Roots >...
ATGCGACCGGCGACTCCGTGGCAGTCTACGCGCAACCCAATCTGGGTTCTGGCGTTGTCTATGGGATCCACGGGTACACTTCCTCAGACCAGGGGGCAGCCCTGTATGGGGAGTCTGTCGGCGACGCCAACGGCGTGCTCGGAACCGCCGCCAGCTTCTCGGCGTTCGCGGTTCGAGGCGACGCGCCGAAGAAGGGCGTCCTCGGGTCCGTGAATGACGGCGGTGTCGGGGTCTTCGGATATACCCAGCCGCTGACCGGCTACCCGTCGCCAATCGACGCAGTGGTGCCCCCCAACGTGGGTGTCGCGGGCGAGGCAGATTACGCGGGTGGGCGTGGGGTCATCGGCATCAGCACCGCCGGAACGGGCGTCCACGGCAACGCGGGTGACTCCCCCGGACCCATCCCCAACAATGTGGGCGTCTACGGTTCCTCCACCTTGGCAGGCACCGGTCGCGGCGTAATGGGGGTCTGCGATCCTGGAATCGGCGTCATCGGCCAGAGCAACGGCAGCGGTACTGGCGTGCGTGCTTACAACACGAATAACGCGGGCCTTGCCCTGCGGGTGACCGGCAAAGCAGCCTTCGACCGCAGCGGCAAGCTGACCATCAGCGCCGGCCACTCCAGCCTGACCAAGACCGGCATCAGTTTGACCAGCGGCAGCTTCATCCTGGCCACCCTGCAGACCAACGTGGCAGGCCTCTTCATCCAAGCCGTCGTCACCAACCCGTCGGGCAGCAGCTTCACGATCTACCTCAACAAGGCGCCGGCTGTGAACGTCGCCGTGGCGTGGATGGCGGTGAACTGATGGCCAGACCAACCCGACCGACTCGGCTGCCCCACTTGTTGGGAGGAAAGCCGACGAACGGACCGAAGAAAGATCTGAGCGAACTCAGACCCCTTCTGCTCGGCGCGTCAGCCCACCACAAGCTCGTCACAGGACCCGTGAGGCGACCGGAGCGGATCACCTAGAGGGCCGGCGCCCGCCCTGGACACCGGCCCTCGCGAGACTACGCGGCGGCGCTTACCGCTCGCTTATTAGCTGGGCCAGCGCCATGGCAACCGCCGCGCGAGAGCGGCGTCGATAAGTCGGGCCGTCTGCTCAACGACCTCGGCGACCGTAGCCTCAACGACCTCATCGTCCCAAACCGTCACGGCATCAGGCTGCTCAGTCCCGTCCCCAGCTGCCTCCCACGCCGCCCTGAACACCTCGCCCTGCGACTCGACGATCGCCCCTGCGATCCCCTCACGAAGCTGGCCCATCGCGTCGACGTTGGATGCGACCGATGGCAGGGATTCGATCCGGATCGGGGTTCGCGTCGTGCTCATGGGAGAACGCTAGTACGGCGCCCTAACGCTGCCTAGTCCACGTTTTGTCACTGGATGTTGACGTGGCGTCACCCGCGTGACGTGGCGTCGTAGAGGGCGTGACACGGCGTCACGCCGGGTTCAGAATCGCCAGATGTTGCGCCGCTGGATGCTTCTGTACGCGGTGCTGCTCATCGGCTGCCTCCTCATCGTGGCCGCGAATGGGTGGCGTCTCAGCATCGAGAGCAACGTTCCTCCACGCGCGACACCCTCCGTCGACACCGGCTGCTTCTCGCGCGTGGTTGGCTCAGTCACCACCATCTGGTGCGATACGGGCGGCGAGACGCCAAACCTCTTCGCAACGCCGCCACCGACGGCGAAGCCCTAGGAACTCAAACGCCCACGCGGTGGAGAACGGTCGAGGGCACGATCAGCGCGGACCAATACAGGACCGTGATCGCCAACAGCGCGAGCCCAACGAGAACGAGGCGCCTGTTCACGCCGGCATCATCCGGCGGGCGTCAACGCGACGCTGCTGGACTAGCGCTCTACCCTCGCTACGATGGTGGCTTGGACGGCGGAACCTTGCGAGTTGCGGCTATTACCGCTGGCACCCTGCTTGTCCTGGTTCTTATCTGGACGATATGGGTCGCCTTGCAGCCGCCTCGTCCCACTTCGGGAGGGGGCCATTACTGCCCCACCGATCCCTCCATCATTGGTTACTGCACCCAGAGTCCCTCGCCCTCAAAGTGAGACAACTTCCGGCGAGCGGGCAAGTGCGGTGAGCATCGGAACTACCGCACCTTGAACGTCTCCGCCCCCACGACCGGAAGGTCCGGCGGCGGCGGTAGGTCGACGGGCGTCGCAGTCCGCCCCTGATCGTCTAGGCGGAGCGGCTTGCCTGGGCCGCCCACTAGGTCGCCGACATCCGCGATCGCCTCGGGATCCCCCGACCCACGTACCCGCTCAACATCCGCCGCGTGAGCAACGCGCTTGGCGAACTCGGCCTCGAGCGGCGCGCGCTCCCGGCGGTGGCCGCTCTTGGCATGGACTAGAGCGGCGATCCGTTTATCGGGGCCGAGCTCGACCATGAAGTCGTGGGCGCGGGCGCCAAGCCATTCCGGCCAGGTTCCGGAGCCGGCGGCGCCGTCCTGGATCCAGATGTCGCGTAGCTTTCCGCCAGCGAGCTCGTGGGCTTCGCAGTCGATGAGCCCGACCACGTTGCCGGCAGCATCCCGCGCGACCATGTAATCCTGGGTGGCAATGACGTTGCCGGCGGCGGTGAAGGCGATCAGCATCGAGAGCATGGGTCAAATCGCCGTCTGCGCCAGGACGTAGTACCTGCAGAACGCCGTCTTGCTGACGCCGGTCATGTTGTTGATCGCCAGGGTGACGCGGGCGAAGTTCGAGCCGTCCAGATCGGTGTACACGTTGGCATGCCAGTTGATCGCCGCCGCACGCTGCGTCGGCGAGGCGCCCGAACTAGGCGCCACGAATATGTCATTGGCGAACTCGAAGTAGTGGAATCCATCCCGGTTGGCCGTTGAGGCGTTGCCGGCGCTTACGTCATGCAAGCCCGCGGGCGTTGTGGATTGAGCCCCGAGACCGGGCAGGCTCACAGTCGTGGAGCCTGAGCTATCGGTGGCCTGGGTGAGCGACAGAGTGCCCGTGCTACTTATGCGGAACATGTCGCTTGTTCCGTCAATTATCGTCGTCGACCCATCAGAACTGATGACCTTCAGCCCGTAGCTCGAGCCGTCCTTCGCTGCCGATATGTCGCCCAGCTGCACGCGGACATTCAAGCCGTCGCCTTGTTCGAGGCCGCGGTCGGTGATCTGGACGCCCTGGGCGCGAGAGCTCTCGAACGGTGGTTGGTTGGGGTTGGGCATGGCTACGCCGCCTGCGGGCCGTCGTCGCCCAACTTCGAGCGGGATTCTGTCAGGAGAATGCTGAGGGCCTTGTCGTCGGGCAGGTTCTCGTAAGTGGGGCTGCCACGGCGCCGAGCCGCGTTGCGTAGCTCCTCCAAGACATTTTTGAAGTACTGCACTCGCTTGCTGAGCGCCCGGGCCACCCAGGCTTCATCGTTGGTGGCGGTGGGCGCCATTCCTGCCCGGTATGCGCGGTACACGCTGCTGATGTGTGCCGGGTCGATCGGCGCCCGTCTCGTGGACTGGATGATTCGCACCTTCGGCGGTCCGTCTCGCCAACCGGGCCGGATCCTGTCCAAGGCCTCGAATCCCCTTGCGATGGCTTCCGCCTGCCGTGTGACCCTATCCCGGAGACGCTCGTTGATGTCCGCTTGCGCCTGAGCGAGGTCGGCGATGTTGTCTCGCCGCCGCAGTTCGAGGTGGCGGCGGTTGTTTTCGGCCCGGAAGGCCTCCCACTCGGGTTTCATTGCTGCGCCTCGACGAAGTCTCGTCCGGTCAGGATGTCGGCGCCACCAGTGGCCTTCAGTTCCGCGGCGGAATGCAGGCTGTCTGCAATTTCGCGGTTTCGCGTCGCGGCTATGTGCTCGTCAAGTCCAAGCGGCGAGATCCGTTCGCGCTCGACTACGGGTACTCGATCACCAACCAGGCCGGCAAGGTGATCGCCTCCAAGCGGCGCGGCTTGAGCCTTGATGATGTCGAGGCGTTCGCCCGCAAGACTGAGGAGTCCTGAACGGACCCTGGGTCACGGCAATCTCATTCATTAGTAGTCCGGCGTTATGGTGAGAGGATGCTAAAGCTCGTCCGCACGGGGTTGTTAGTCCTCGTTTCGGTCTTTGTTCTCGCGCTTCTTCTCTACAACGTCATGGTGATCCTTGTGATTCACCACGCCGTCCGCTGACCCTATGGACGGACTCCTAAACAGCAAGGAAGCCCTCGGTTCCCTATGACCGAGGGCCTCGACTCGCGCATCCCTAAGTGCCATTGCAGGCTAGCAGGCGGCTTCCGGCTCGTGTGTCCAGATCTCCGTTACAGACCGTAGAGACTTTCGGTACATCTGCCGTCTGGCTAGTGGGCCATCAGACCAACTAACTACCGAACTGCATCAATCCAGGCGGCGAGAACGTGTCAATCCTAGGAAAGATCACTAGGAGGAAGATCCCAAGGGCCACGATCGCCACCACAACGACGATTACTGCCAACCTCATCCATCCATCCTAACGGCTTGCAGCGGGCGTCTCTTGCGCAGCTCCTCATCGAGCGCGCTCATGCTGGCACCGATGGGCATGGCTGCCATGAAAGCCCGAGTCCAACAGCTACGTCCGTGCTAGCGCGCCTCTCCAAGCCGGACTAGGCCCTCGCGGATCGCGTAGTGAATGAGGCCAGCGGTTGACTGAATCGCCAGCTTTTTCTTGATATCTCGCTTGTGGACTTCGACCGTCCTGGGCGACAGGTCAAGCGCATTACCGATCTCGGCAGCCGGCATGCCCCGCCCAATCATCGTCAGGATCTCCCGCTGTCGATCGGTTAGGCCCTTTGTCATGTCAGGCCCAGGGCTTCCGCTACCGCCTGCCAGCCGTCGTCGCTCTGGCCTTCGAGGCGTGCCAGATACCGAGCAGTGGTCGAGATCGAGGCGTGACCGAGCAGCGCCGACACGTCCTCGATTGACTGGCCGGCGTCCCGCCGCAGCTTCGCGGCCGTGTGCCTAAGAACATGCGGCGTCAGACCGGGGATCTTGGCCCTTCTCGCATAGCGCGCGAGGTTGAGGTAGAACGTCTGGCCGCTAACGGCCCACAGGTTATCCGCGGTCGCCTCCGCAATCTCGGCGATCCCCTCAGCGATCGGAGCGGGCAGCTCGCGATGGCGGATGGCCCCGCCTTTGACCTTGAGGCGGTAGAAGGTTCGGCCAGATTCGGCGTCTCGACTCAGATTCGCCAGGCGCATCCCCATGATCTCCGACCGTCGCAATCCGGTTAGCAGAATGCCGAGGATGATAAGGCGATCCCGCCTTCCGGCTTCGGTATCCGGAATAGCGCCGAGCAGGGACTTGATCTCGGCCAGCGACAACCCTCGGGGCACAGGACGCGGCAGCCTGTTGCGCTTCACCTTATCGACCGGGTTATTGGCGATCATCCCCATCCGCTCTAGGAACCCGTAGAACGAGGCGAGGGCCGCTAGGCGCACGTTGACCGTGCTCGGGGACGGTGGCTTATCGCCTGGCCCGGCTCCATAAGTGAAGGCGTGTACATGTGCCGGCGCAGCATCGTGCGGAGGCACGATCTCGGCGAATCGGCGTACGACCGCGGCATACTCGCGAGCTGTCCGTTCTGACGGGATCTCGGCTAACCATGCCGCCACGACTGACGGCAGGGAATTGAGCGGTTGTCGTTTGAGGATCGCTAAACGCATCTTGTCTCCCTTGGGCTAGTGCGCCGGCCGATGCCGCCAAGCGATTCAGCGGCACGGGGTCGGGGGGCTAGAAGTAGCTGGCCAGCCTGCCGCTCTCTCGCACCACAAACGGATTGCCGTAAGGAGCGGAGCGAGGGTAGACCTCCACAATCCATGCGCTGTGCGGGCACACGAAGCGATCTAGGCGACATCCCTGCGCGTCATAGGCCCCCACGAACTGCATGTAAGCTCGGCCTGATCGCGGACGATCCGATATCTCTTTGGCGATCTCGAAGGCATCACCCCTAGACAGGCGACGCGCAGGGTCATCCGCCTCGGAGACTCGACGGACGAATGGGCTGCTCATGGCGCCACCAACTCGGCCATCGCGACGGCCTGGGCATCGGATCGACTCATACCCTCAGCTTCCAGCTCCCGAATGCGCGTCTCATCGGGATTCATAGCGCCCGCTGCCTCGCCGGCCGCGAGCCTGAGAGCTTCGGCTAGCTTGCCATCTAGGGCCGCTAGCTCGGTCCGCATCTCCGTGATCTTCCGTTCTAGGCCGTGCGCGGCCTGGGCGGCAGTCGCCTGGTCAGCCTCACGGATCAGTTCGGGATGGTCGCCTAGATACGCGATCAAGACCGGCGCCACCTTGTCACGGACGAAACGCTTTGCCGCGTCAGTTAGGTGTGCGTCGTTGTAGCTCGACCATGATTCGCGCATCCCGCTAATCGCCTGGTAGTCGCGTCCGTGCTCGTCTCGCGCGAGGCTCCACGAGCCGTCCTCGGATTGCTCCAAGCTGACGGTCAGGGAGTACCGAACGCCATTTATCACGGCATACGGATACTCACTCTGTCCGCCGACGGTCATTCCGACCGCCGATCGCGTGCGCCGGTCGCTGTACTCGCTGATCGGTCCGTGTACGACTAGCTGCAACATTCCGGCTGGTGTCCCGACCTCAGCCTTAGCGGTGTCTCGCCATGCGGTCATGACGCCACCGGCCCGACGTAATCAGCGACCGAACGAAGGTCGCTCGCCAGGTAGAACCGCTCGCGCACCAGCCGGCGCGTGCCATCGAAAGAGACGCGGCGGAAGATGACATCGGAGGCCGGATCGACCAGCGGCGCCGACTGCGAATCCCCGTCGTTGCAGATGCGCTCGAACGCTTCACGAAGCGAGCTAATCTCGCGCTCCGTGTGGATCGGCTCTCGGGTCACGGCGAAGGTGCGCCCGAGTTCCTTAGTCCACGGCTCGCCAGTTGGCCACCAGAAGGTGCCGGTAAGCTCGCCTCTGACCTCTACCTCTGAGTACCGATGCATGATGTACGCTCCTTGTGCTGGGGCCGGTCCTGTTCGCTGTCAGGTGACGGGATCGGCCCTGGTGTTGGTAGATGAGCGTACCCTACGCGCTTTTGCGTAGTCTGTCAAGATGCAATGTGGCGAGAACGCACCGCAATCCTGCGTAGTGTTCTCAGCAGCTTGCTTGCCGGCGGGTGCGTATGCCACCATCCGCCTCGTGGTTAGGCGGTCTGCGGTGTTCTGGATGGCCTGCCTATTGGCCGGAGGACTCGCCGGCTACGCCGGCTCTGCGCCGGAAGTCATCCCAATGATGCCGGGCTACCTGCCTCTATTCCCGGCCCATTTCTTGGCATTCATGGGCGCAGGACTGCTTCTGCTGGTGGTCGTAAGCCTGGCGGTCATGGAGTTGCGAAGCACCAGACGTGGTTGATCCTTGCGTTCCCCGAGATTAGTTGACGCTGCTAACTAATCTAGCCTCGGAGTAGACACTAAGGACCATTAGTGTCTTGCGCCGGCGTTATCACTTCGACACTCCTCGACGTGAGCTCCGACGCCAGGCCTTCTATCAAATATCTAGCAGTGGTGAGCACGACACCCACTCTCTGTAGACTGCTTCGCGGCGATCTCGAAAACTCTTTGACCCCCAGGCGTGGGGTAGCCGTTTGCTGACGGGGGTCGAAGTGCGGAAGACACTCAGGCAAGAAAAATGGCCTACCCAGGCAAGAATCCTCGTAAAACTCGACAGTCTGGGCTTTACGGCGATTGACTGCCCCAGGATGGCCTTCAGACCCGAAGGAGCTTCCGAAGGAAGCGACTGAGGTCCCCTTGATCCTTCTCAGATAGTGTCAATACACTACTTTCAATACCTGATTCCCTTAGAGAACCACCTCCTTCAGGTCAGTGATCTCTACTCCTTCAAGGTGATCGCTATAGGAGTACAGGTTCTTTCCTTATGTGGGCTCCTCAGAGCTTGTCCATTCAGAGGACCCGTTCTTACAGGAGAAGTACGAATGACAGATCCGCCAGCCGACCCACGGGGTATTAGATAGGTCCAGGCGAGTCCCGGGGGTGTACCAGAGAACTAGGGGCTCCTGCCGCTCATCACAACGGATGGAGCGGACAAGTAGGACGGACCCCCCTCTGGGGGGTGGTCCTGTCCGTCCGGACTACTTGGACCGCGATGCTTACTCGGTTGGGATGATGCAGGCGGTAGGAAGCATCCTTGTTTCTCCTCTGGATACGCACCCTCGGTTCTCTCGGCTGGAATCCCCATATCCGCGTACGCATCCGTCCTTCTAAGGGCTCTACCTCGCCGCAAGCCAAACGACACTCACTAGGTACAAGCCCCGTATCGACATGTTCAGGCTGGGCAGCCTGATCTAAGCACGATTTCGTGCTCGTCATGCCGGACTTATCCACAGTCCGTTTGCACGCCCTCCCTAGCATCCGAGGCATGACTGAAGAGCGGCGACACGTTCGCCCCGACTCCTGATGGCCGTCACGTCACTTCCCGTAGACGGCGGCTTGCCGGCGGGCGTTCGGCTACTGACGCTACCGACAACTCTGACGCCGCCGCCGTTGATCTTGGATCGAATTGACCCCGAGGGCCACACCATCCTGTTTGGCCCAGGAGGAGCCGGGAAGGGCTGCCTGGTGGTGTCGTGGATCGTACGACTCACGAATCAGGGCAAGTCGGTACTCGTAGTGGACTTCGAGGGCCATGCGGATGAATGGGCACGTCGGGTGGCGGGCTTGGGCGGGGACCCTGATCGCGTCGAATATTGCTCGCCGATGAAGCCTGGTTGGCCGGGTGCATACGGCCCACTTTGGTCGGACGAAAACCGGGGACTTCTACGTGCTGCCGTTGACGGTCGTGTGGATCTGGTGGTGATCGACAGCATCAATGATGCTTCCGTTGGGGCTGACATCTCGCTGGCGATGACTGCCTCGAACTACGCGGGCGCGGTTCAGTACCTTGGCGTTCCCGTCGTAAGCCTTGGACACGTCGCCAAGTCAGGAGAGTCTGAATACCCGTTCGGATCGGTGTACTGGCATAACCAGGCTAGGACAACGTGGTCGCTGGACGGAAATCGAAAGCTGACGCACCGCAAGCGCAATAACTACGCAACGCTCGGATCGTTCAATGTCGAGTTGGACTTCAGGAATGACGTGCTGCGGGGCGTAGTTGAGAGGGCGCCTGTACCCGGCGTTGCCAAGCAGATCGCTCTGGTGATTCCCACGGCCCAAGCCACGGCGACTGAAGTTGTCGCCCTGGTACAGGAAGCAGCAAGTCGCGAGGGCTGGCCCTATCGGAAGGCCGACACGATCAGCCGCGAACTGCGGCAGGGCTGGAGGGTGGTGAATGGTGCATGGGTCGCGAAATGAAGCCCAAGCGCCGAGGACGCATCCGGACCTCCCCGCCAAGGGCGGGGGGAGGAGTCCGTCCGCTTCCCTTGGACGCATTGCAAGGAACGTGCTGCAGCGGCGGACAGCGTTTCGGGCAAGTTGTGTGGCCGCGAGCGGCACGATGGCCGCAACCGAGGATCGAATGCTGCGCGATAGGGCACCTTGAATCAGGCGACGAGGCCTGCTAGTGAAGGCGAGGCTGACCGGCTCGCCTGTTAAGGTGCCGCAGTGACACGCTCAGTCGTGGTCCTTGCGCTTGCCATTCTCGCAATGGCAATGCTCCTTGCGGCCGTGGCTTTGGTGGATCGGCCCCGGACGGTCTTGTGCGATAAGTTCGGGCCCCAGCTCGACGGCACGATTGTCACCCCACCGCCCGACTGGATCGATGTGGGGCCCGGCTGCTGGCAGCAGCCGTGAGGTCGCCGTCCGCCCTCGCCATCTTCGGGACCATGATCGTCCTGGGCCTGGTACTCCTGATAGCGGCACAGTTCATGTGGGGTGGGGCGACAATTCGTCCATGAGAATGAACCCCAGCTCATGGGCCCGAATGGCAGCCCGTGCTATGTCTTTCGGTCGCCGGGGGGCTGCTGACCGACTCGCCGCTCAATAGGGCGTTGGCTCAACGCACCAGTGCAATTTGATTCGACCGTCCGCAAATCCTGGCCGATCTGGACGCCCAGGCCGGAGCGGTAGCGAATCCAAAACCCCTTCCGCGACACCCCAGCTCTATTCCCTGGTAACCGTCCGGCTCCATGAATAGCCGAGAGGCTTTGTCTCTTGGCTCGGCTGGAGAATGGGTGTTTCCGTGGCGGTTCGCCCGTTCTCCTCTCCCTCCCCCAACCGCCAACTCTCCAGCGAGGCTGAGTCCACGCCTCACTGTCGATCTGTGGCCGATCACGGCCAAAACGAGGCAACCGCCACGATGCTTGCTACTTGCTCCATCTGCGGCAACGAGAGGCCGCATCACGGGAAGGGGCTGTGTTCCCCTTGCTACCAACGAGAGCGCCGTAAAGGAATCTCGTTCTGCCAGTTCCGCGGGTGCCACAAAACGCGCGCCCGGTACTTCCGCCGTTGGTGCAGCCGGCACGGGCAGAGGTTCTACCGACACGGCGACCCCCATATCGTGGAGAAGGGCGGTGTCGGTTGCGGTGAAGCAAACCCCCGCTGGACCGGCGATAGCGTCACCTACGCCGGCGTTCACAACCGTCTGTGGAGAGCCCGAGGAAAGGCGCGTGCCCACCCTTGCCAGCATTGCGGCGGGCAGGCGGCTGAGTGGGCTTACAGTCACTCCGACCCGCAGCCGCGTCGAGATCTCCGGCACGGATTGTTTTCACTCGACCTCAGCCGATACGTCCCGCTCTGTAAGCCGTGCCACCGGAAGGCAGATCGGAGCGGGTGGGCCGAACAGATAGCCGCGTGCGCGAGCGTTCGCGAATGTTCCTTGAGCAGTCGGGCGGCAGGTCGGCGGGCCAAGAGGTTAATCCGAGGGCTGGCCCTCGAGCTCCGGGTCCACATGCGGTACCCAAGGCCCGTCCAC
>Ga0207646_10007759_pt1 | contig 10860 bp, 11 predicted proteins | sample KBSK5502metaG_FD_184343 | JGI IMG/M metagenome (GOLD analysis project Ga0207646, IMG submission 184343) | Corn, switchgrass and miscanthus rhizosphere microbial communities from Kellogg Biological Station, Michigan, USA - KBS K5-50-2 metaG... | ecosystem: Host-associated > Plants > Roots >...
CGTCGGCAGGCACGATTGGACCACCTTCTGCTCGGCCTCCGAGCCCGCCGAGACGCGGGTGCGCGAGATGCGCTCCGCCCACGTTGCGCGGCGAGGCGATTTCGTCGAGCTGGAGCTGGTGGCGGAGGGCTTTCTACGCGGCATGGTGCGCAGCATCGCGGGCGCGCTGGCCGAGGTTGGCCGCGGAGAGCGGCCGCCGGCGTGGGTGGGAGATCTTCTTCGGGCGCGAGATCGCCGCAAGGCGCCGCGCACGGCTCCCGCAGGGGGCCTGACATTGATGGAAGTGATTTACTGAGGAACCGATGAGCAAGCAAAAGACGTGGACGGCGAAAGCCGCGGATCTGAAGAGCGAGTGGTTTGTCGTCGATGCGACGGACCAGGTGCTCGGCCGCCTGGCCTCAGGCGTGGCCGCGATCCTGCGCGGCAAGCACAAGCCCACGTTCACGCCCCACCTGAACAGCGGCGACCACGTCGTGGTCATCAACGCGGCGAAGGTGAAGGTCACGGGCGGCAAGCTCCAGACCAAGCAGTACACGCGCTACACCGGCTACCCCGGCGGCCTGCGCACGAGGACGCTGCAGCGCGCGCAGGAGCTGGATCCGACCTTCCCGGTGATGACCGCGGTGCGCGGCATGCTGCAGCGCAACACCCTTGGGGCGGATATGCTGAAGCGCCTTCGCGTCTACGCGGGGGCGGAGCATGGGCATACCGCGCAGAAACCGAAGGTCCTGACCTTCGACGCAAAAGGAAACTTGAAGATTGGCTGACACGATCAACAGGGGCACTGGCCGCCGCAAGAACGCGATCGCTCGCGTCCGTTTGACCCCGGGCGAGGGCCGCGTGACGGTCAACGAGAAGGACCCGCTCGCCTACCTGGGCCGCCGGGTGCTCGAGATGGCTGCGCTGGCTCCCCTTCGCGTGACGGGGACGCAGCGCAAGTTCGACGTCACGGTCAAGGTGATCGGGGGCGGGACCAGCGGGCAGGCGGGCGCGATCGCGCATGGCATCGCCCGCGCGCTGACCCGCTTCGACCCCGACTTCCGCGCGGCGTTGAAGAAAGCAGGTCTGCTGACCCGCGACGCCCGGATGAAGGAGCGCAAGAAGTACGGACTGAAGCGGGCCCGGAAAGCTCCCCAGTACACGAAGCGCTAGAAGCGGGTTCCCGCCGGCTCGACTGGCCGGACTGTAAGAACACTCGCGATCTCGGTGGTCTACCGCGCCGCGGCGGTGTCACCCGGTCAGGCGTGCTGATCCGGTCGGACCACCTGGGCCATCTCACCGAACCCGGTCGTGCGGCGCTGAAAGCCTACGGAGTCAACGTGGTCATCGACCTTCGCAGCGAGTCGGAAATCCTGGGCTCGCCGAACCCATTCGCCGCCGGCGACACCACCGAGTACATCCATACAGCGCTCATCGACGACGCGAACATGAACAAGCTCGGCGATGCGGGGGACATGCTGGAACGCTACCTGCGGATCGTCGAGAGGCGCCACAACGCGTTCCGCGACGTCTTCCAAGCCGTAGCCGAGTCCGAAGGCGCCGTCCTGTTTCACTGCTATGCGGGCAAGGACCGGACCGGACTTGTCGCCGCTATGCTGCTCGACCTCTCCGGAGTGTCGCGCGAGCATATCGCCGCCGACTACGCCGAAACCGACGCGCAGCTCGCCAGCCAGTACGAGGTCTGGATCGCCGAAGCCCCGGAGGAGAAGCGCGACGCGTTCCGGGCGGAGCTCCAGTGCCCGCCCGATCGCATCCTCGGCGTACTCGACCACCTGCAGCAGAAGTGGGGTGGAGTCGAGGGCTATCTCGAGGCCTCCGACATGACCCCGTCGGATATCGACCGCCTGAGCTCGAAACTGGCCTGACTCAATTTTCTCCGGCGCCTCAAGACTCAGGCGACGTTCGTCACCCTCAATCCGCGGCATTCTCGCCCTTAACAACCGACATTGGCAGCGCGCAAACCGAGAGCAACAATCGGCGACATGAAGGACAAAACACCCGTCGTCAAACAGCTCTACCGGCTCAACATCGAACCCCGCGTCATCGATCAGCTCACGAAGCTCGCCACCAAAACAGGCGAACCCAAGACGCGTCTCGCGAGGCGCTTGTTCACCGAAGCGGTGATGGGCTTCAAACCGAACGGAGCCCGACCGAAGCAGCCCTAGAAGCCTAGCCCGCTTCGCGTTCCGGGTCGACGGCGTGGCCGCCCGGCGGGGTGGCGTACATCGCCTCAATCTGCGGCAGGTACTTGCTGTTGATGACGCGCCGCTTGAGCTTCAACGTGGGAGTCAGCTCCTCCGACTCCGGCGACCACTCGGTCGGCAGGATGGTGAAGCGCTTGAACTGCTCGACCCGCGACAGGTGAGTGTTGGCCGCGGTCAGCGCGCGCCTTACCTCGTCGACGACGGCAGGTTGCTCCACCAAATCGGCCATCGAACCGGCCGTGATGCCGCGCGCCTTCGCCCACACCGGAGCGACCTGCGGATCGAGCACGACGAGGACCGAGATGTAGTTCCGCCCATCGCCGACCGCGACCGCCTGGCCGATGATCGGGCTCGACTTAGCCAGTGACTCGAGATTGGCGGGAGAGATGTTCTTGCCCGCGGAGGTGATGATCAACTCTTTCTTGCGGTCGACGATCCGGAACTGCCCATTCGGTCCCGGCTCCGCGATGTCCCCGCTGTGGACCCAGCCGTCGGAGTCGATCATGTCCGCGGTCTTGGCGGGCTCCTTGTAGTACCCGACCATCACGTTCCCGCCGCGGACCAGCAGCTCGCCGTCCTCACCCAGACGAACCTCGACCCCCGGCATCGGCCGCCCGATCGACGGCGCCTGGTGGTCGTCCATCGGCACGACCGTCGCGGGGCCCGTCAGCTCGCTCATGCCCCAGACTTCGTACAGGGGCATGCCCAACGCGCCCCAGAACTCGTGCACCTCAGGGCGGCACGGCGCCGTCGACGTGATCGCCGTCTCGCAGCGATCCAGGCCCACCTTGGACCGAAGCAGAACGAACAGGGGCTGCGCGCGCTCAACCGCCGCGGCCAGCTCGTCAGGGACGGGTTGACCCGCGTGGCGCAGCCGGTACGCGGAAACGGCCGCGCCTAGAGCGCCCTGCACCATCCTCCGCTTCTCTTCGTCGGGCTCTGCCGCAATCCCCGCCTGCAGTCCGGCCATCAACTTCTCCCAGACCCGAGGCACGCCGACGAAGAAGGTAGGGCGAGCTTCGAGCAGGAACGGCAGCAGCTGGTTGGGGTCGGGGCAGAGCCAGACCTCATGCCCGAGCGCGATTCCGCGCCACTGGGACGTGAAACGCTCGGCCACGTGCGCCAGTGGCAGGTAGCTGACGAGCGTCTGCGGCTCGATCTCCCAGAAGCGCTGGACGGACTCGAGCGTCCAGATGATGTTGTTGTGCGAATAGACCACGCCTTTGGGCGGTCCGGTCGTGCCCGACGTGTAGATCAGAGAAACGGTGTCTTCAGGACCGACCGCGCGCCATGACTCCTCGAACGCCCTGGGTTCGGACGCAAGAAGCTCGCGTCCTCGGGCCATGAGCGAATCCCACGAAGTCACGCCTTCGGGAGCCGACCCGCGCACCAACACCAGGTGCCGCAGGTGCGGCGTCGACGCGCGAATGGCGAAGAACTTTTCGAGGAATCCGTCGTCCTCGACGAAGGCGACCGTCGCTTCGGAATGGTTGGCCACGTACTCGACCTGCTCGGGCGCGAGCGTGTTGTAGACACTGATCGCCGCCCCGCCCGCGTGGACTATGCCCAGGTCGGCGATGACGTGCTCGGGCGCGTTGCGGGCCATGATCAACCCGAACTGGCCAGGTCCGAACCCCAACGAGCGGAGAGCCAGCGTGAGGGCGGCCACCTCGTCCCGGTAGCCGCGCCAGGTCAGCGTCTTCGAGTCGCCGTTTTCCTTCCAGTGCAGCGCGGGCCTGTCGGCCCATTGGGCGACGGCGTCGCTGAAAATCGTGCAGACCGTCTTCCCCGACACCGCCTTGTCTATGGCGGCGCGCTCCGCCATCACGTCCTGCATCAAAGCTCGGGAATACACTACTCGTTGGTGCTGGGGCGAGCTTGATCTACGTTCGATCACGCCGGTCGATCGTGACCCTTGGCGCGGCGGGGGTGGCCTGGGTGGTTGCATTCGGGGCGCTCACGGTCGCCGCCTTCGCATTCTCCGGGGTGGGAGCGGCGGTCGCGGGACTGGCCTTCGCCACGGGTGCGGCCGGCGGCGCGGCTGTGGTCGTCTGGTGCGCGGCGAGGCTCGTGCGCTGGCCCCCGGCCCGGCTTGCCCTCTTCCGCGACCGCGTTCTTGTGATCCAGGGCCGGCACGAGATGGGCGCACTTTGGGCTCACATGGAGTCGGTCACGCTCACCGACCCGCATTCCTGGCCCGAGGTGAAAGTCACCGACCGCCTTACGATCCAGCTCAAGAACGAGCCGCCCCTCAGCTTCAAGCCGGCCCGCTTTGGGCTCGAACCCGTCGCCTGCCGCGACCTGATCCTCCGGCTGCGCGAGGATGCGAAGCTCCGGGCGAGGCTTCCCGAGTTCGATTCTTTGCGTGACCTGGCGATCTCGCCGGTCGTGGCGGGTGAGTTGATCGAGCCCCGACTTTAGGGAACGCAACTCCGGCCGGGCGAACGATCATGATCGCTCCTGTGATTTCGCTGCAAGGCCGCGATTTCATCGATGTGGCCGACCTGGACAAGAACCAGCTGCGCCGGGTTCTCGATCTGGCCCATGAGATCAAGGCCGGCAAGTGGACGAAGCGGCCGCTCCACGGCCGTCATCTCGCGATGCTGTTCCAGAAGCCGTCGCACCGGACACGGGTCTCTTTCGAGGTCGGAATCGCCCGGCTCGGCGGCTCGACGACGACCCTGTCCGAGAACGACGTCCAACTTGGGGTCCGGGAGTCCATATCGGACGCGGCAAGGGTGCTCGACCGTTACGTCGACGGAGTGGTGGCGCGTTTGCGCTCACATGACGACCTGGTCGCCCTCGCCAGGGTATCCGAGAAACCCGTGATCAACGGGCTCACCGACCGTTCGCATCCGTGTCAGGTGCTGGCCGACCTGCTCACGCTCGAGGAGGTGGCCGGGAGCCTCAAAGACCAGCACCTGGTTTACATCGGCGACGGCAATAACATCGCGACCTCGCTCATCGAGGCCTCCGCGTTGGCCGGCTTTGCGCTCACCGTGGTCAGCCCCAAGGGTTACGAGCCGCCGGAAGCCGTGATTTTGCGCGCGCGTAGCATCGACTCAGGTACCCACACCGTCACACTGACGAACGAGATAACGAACCTGAGCGACGCGACGGCGATCTACACCGACGTATGGACCTCGATGGGGCAGGAACGGGAGCAGGAATCCCGGCGTAAGGCCTTCATGCGCTACCAGGTCAACCAGGTGGTGATGGAGCGCGCCCCGAAAGCGGTCTTCATGCACTGCCTGCCGGCGCATCGCGGCGAGGAGGTTACTGACGAGGTCATCGACGGCCCGCGCTCGGTCGTCTTCCAGCAGGCCGGCAACCGCCTCCACGCGCAGATGGCCCTGATGTCGGAGCTGTTCAGCGAATGAGCGTCGTGTACCAGTTCCTGCTGCAGCTGCTGGAAGTGGTGCGTCACCTCGGCCCCGTCGAGGTGGTCGATGTGGCAGTCGTCACCTTCCTCCTGTATCAGCTCCTGCGCTTGCTGCGTGGGACGCAGGGCACGCAGATCCTGGTCGGCCTGATCCTGGTCGCCGTGGTCGGAGTCGTCTCGACCACGTTCAACCTCATCCTTCTTTCCTGGCTGTTTCGCAACGCGACCTTCTTCATCGTCATCGCGGTAATCGTCATGTTCCAACCCGAGCTGCGGCGCGCGTTCGACCAGCTCGGACGCATCGGCCACATCGGCCGGCCGCTGTCCCGCTATAACACGCGCCAGTACAACCAGGCGATCTCGGAGTCGATTCGCGCGGCCGAGCGCCTCAGCACTAAGCGGACCGGTGCGCTGATCGCATTCGAGCGCGAGGTCGGATTGGAGGACTACGCCGCGACCGGCGTGCGCATCAATGGGGAGATCTCGGCCGAGATGCTGGAGTCGGTCTTCTATCCGAACTCGCCGCTGCATGACGGCGCCGTGATCGTGCGCGGCAATCGCATCGTCGCGGCCGGTTGCCTGCTCCCGCTGCCCGAGGAGGGTGCGGTAAAGGAAAGGCTTGGCACCCGGCATCGGGCGGCGCTCGGCCTATCGTTGGCGTCCGACGCGCTGGTCCTCGTAGTCTCCGAGGAGACGGGAAACATCTCAGTGATCGAAGAGGGGAAGATCAGCCGCAACCTCGATCAGGACAGTCTTCGCCGAAGGGTGGCGGTCAAGGTCGCCTCGCCCAACGGCAACGGCATCTTCAGGTTCCGCCGGTGATCCGGAACTTCATCACCAACGAGTGGCGTCTGAAGCTGCTGGCGCTCGGCCTAGCCGTCCTGATGCTGGGTGCGCTGGCCTTCTCGCAGAACCAACCGACCACCAAGAGCCTCACGGTCGGTCTCAACTACACCGTGCCGCCCAACATCATCCTGATCAACCCGCCGGCCAAGACCATCGTCACCTACTCGGGCCTGTCGGACGTGATCAGCCACGTGGATGGCAGCAACCTCATCGCCTCAGTCGACGCGACGCGCGCGCTACCTGGTTCGGCGGTCAAGCTGAACGTGACCGCCAAGTCGCTCATTTCGGATGTGCAGGTACAGAACCCGGCGCCGATCGCGGTCACGGTCGACACGATGCAGAAGGTGGAAGTTCCGGTTCAGGTCAGTGCCCGCGCCGCGCCGGGCTGGAGCATCGATCCCACCAAGACGCTGGCCACATGTCCAGCCGGGCAGGGCCCGAACCCGTGCAAGGTCCATTTCAACGGCCCGGTCAGCTGGGAGAACTCCCTCAAGGCCGTGACGTCGGTTCCAGGCCTCGTCATCGGCAAGAACGATTACCTCAACCAGCCGGTTCAGCTCCAGAATGGGACGGGCGCACTCGACCTGTCTGTGCGCACCGTGCCGACGCCAACCATCGACGTGACCGCGGTCGACATTCACGTCGAGGCGGTCGCAGGTACGACGAGCGCCTCGATACCGCTGGTCGACGCACAACCTTCCCACGGACCTCCGCAGGGCTACCGGATCACGGGCGTCACGATCACGCCCCTTCTCGTGACGATCAGCGGCGATCCCTCGGTCCTGCTGCGGGTCCGCAGCATCCTCCTGCCGGCGATGGATCTCGGCAACCGCACAGCGGACGCCACCTTCCAGGTTCAGATCTCCTATCCGAACGGCGTCACGGGCGACGTTCAGACTGCCACGGTCAAGTACTCGATCTCGGCGAACCCCAATGTGTCGCCGAGCCCGGGTCCCTAGGAGTAACCTGACCGCCTCCGCCGCCGTTCCAACATCCCAGCAGCGGTCGAAATAAGCGCCCCAGGAGTTGTAGTAAAGGTAAAGAGATGTGCGGGATCATCGGATACCTCGGCGGCCGTGAAGCGACGCCGATCCTCATGGAGAGCCTCAAGCGCCTCGAGTACCGGGGCTACGACTCAGCCGGCGTAGCCGTCCTCGAGCTGCCCAGGGCCGGGCATTCGACCCGCACCAGCGTCACCAAGTCGGAGGCCAAGGTCGATACCCTGATCGAAAAGCTAGAGGCCAACATGCCTACGGGCAAGCTCGGCATCGGCCACACGCGCTGGGCGACGCACGGGAAGCCGACCTACGTCAACGCCCACCCGCACACCGACTGTCACGGCAAGATTTTCGTCGTCCACAACGGCATCATCGAGAACTTCGCCGAGCTGAAGGCGGAGCTCGAGGCGGAAGGACATGAGTTCCCCTCCGAGACCGACACCGAGGTCGTGCCGCACCTGATCGAGAAGTACTACAAGGGCGACTTCCTCGCCGCCGTCCGCCAGGCGCTCAAGCGCATCCACGGCGCGTATGCGCTCGCGATGTTCTCGAGCGACGATCCCGAGCTGCTCGTGGGCGCGCGCCTCAACGCGCCGCTCGTGGTGGGCCTTGGCGAGGACGAGTACTACATCGCCTCCGATATCACGGCGATCATTCCGTACACCAAGCGTGTGCTCGTCCTCGGCGAGGGCGAGGTCGCCGCGGTGACGCCGCTCGGCGCCGAGGTATCGACCCTGGACGGTGTGACCGTGAAGTCGAAGATCGTACATGTCGACTGGGACGTCGCGCAGGCCCAGAAGGGCGGCTTCCCGCACTTCATGCTCAAGGAGATCCACGAGTCGCCCGAGGCGGTCGCCAACGCGATGCGCGGCCGGCTCACCGACGACGGTGCCGTTTCCTTCCGCGAGTTCGACATCGCGGACGACCAGCTGCGGCGCATCACCGACGTCTTGCTGCTGGGCATGGGCACCTCGCTCCATGCGGCCATGCTCGGCGAGTACGTGATCGAGGACTGGGTCGGCATCCCCGCGCGAGCGGAGGACGCTTCCGAGTTCCGCTACCGACGCCCTACCGTGGCCGACCACACCCTTAACGTCGTGATCACCCAGTCCGGCGAGACCGCCGACACGCTCGTCGCCCTTCACCAGGCGAAGGAACGTGGCTCGCTCAGCGTCGCGGTGACGAACGTCATCGCGAGCTCCGCCGCACGTGACGCCGACGGAGCGATCTACCTCCACGCCGGCCCGGAGATCGGCGTCGCGTCGACGAAGACGTTGCTCGCCCACACCATCAGCCTTTATCTGCTTGCGCTGCGCCTCGCGACCGTCAACGGAAGAGTCTCGCTCGAGCGCCGGCGCGAGCTGGTCGAGGCGCTGCGCGAGCTGCCGGACCAGCTCCGCGCCATCCTCGCCCGCGACGAGGAGATCGTGAAGCTCGCGCAAAAGTACAGCGGGTACACCAACTTCTTGTACGCGGGCCGCGGCCTCGGCTATCCGGTCGCGTTGGAAGGAGCGCTCAAGCTGAAGGAGATCTCGTACGTCCACGCCGAGGGGACCTCGGGCGGGCTGTTGAAGCACGGGCCGATCGCTCTGCTGGACGAGCGGTTTCCCGTGGTCGCGATCTGCACCGCGAGCGCGACCAAAGACAAGATGGTCAGCAACGTCCACGAGATCGTGGCCCGCAACGCACCGGTCCTGGCCCTGGTGACGGAAGGCGATCATTCGCTGGACAAGGTCGCGACCGACGTCTTCACGATGCCGGCGGTCGAGGAGGCCGCGTCTGCCATCCTCAATACCGTGATGCTGCAGCTCTTCGCCTACCACGTGGCCGCCAAGCTCGGCCAAAACGTCGACCAACCGCGCAACCTCGCCAAGTCCGTCACAGTCGAATAGGGACAGCGTCCCTCTCCCCTGAAGGGGAGAGGGCAGGGTGAGGGGCGTGGACAGCACAATTGAAGCGTGCAGAGGATTGGGGTAGACGCCGTCTCGGTTGACCGGATCGCCCTCGCGGTAAAGCGCTCCGGCCGCGGCTTCCTCGACAAGGTCTACACACCTGCCGAGCTCGCCTACTGCGCCGGAAACGATGAACGCCTGGCCGGCCGCTGGGCGGCCAAGGAAGCGGTGATCAAGTGCTTCGACGGAACGGGCATCTGCTTTCCGCGCCGCCGGATCGAGGTCCTGCCCGGCCCGCGCGGCGCCCCTCGCGCGCGGCTGCTTGGCAACGACCGGGGGGCCCAGGTCGAGGTGAGCATCACGCACCACAGCCGGCTCGCCGTCGCGACCGCGCACCTCGAGATACCAGACGCCGGCGCGATGCTTCCCGCCCCCGACGCCGTACTCATCCCGGAGCGCCCCAAGGACGCGCACAAGGGCACGTTCGGCACCGCGGTCGTGCTCGCCGGAAGCCTCGGCCTGACCGGGGCGGCGTACCTCTCCGCGACCGCGGCCGCACGGTCCGGGGCGGGGCTCGTCCGACTGCTCGTGGCGGACACGATTTATCCCATCCTCGCCGCGAAGTGCACCGAGGTGATGGCCACGCCCGTGCCTGAGGTCGCACCGGGCGCAGTCGGGCACGCCGCCTACGACTCGATCCTGCGCCAGCTGTCGACCGCGGAGGTCGGCGTGATCGGTCCCGGACTCGGCCGGGACAGCTCCACCTGGCGGCTCGTGGTCGATCTCGCGCTCCACGCGAAATGTCCTCTCGTCATCGACGCCGATGGGCTCAACGCGCTCTCCGAGTCGCCACGCGCGAGGGGCAAGCTGGGCGTCAGGCGCGTACTGACGCCTCACCCCGGCGAGCTCGCCCGCTTGACCGGCAAGTCCGCGGAGGCGATCAATGCCGACCGGACGTCCGCCGCCCGGAGGGCGGCCAGGGAGTGGGGGACGATCGTGGTGCTGAAAGGCGCTCACACGGTGGTCGCCCATCCCGACGGCCGGACCAGCGAGGATCCGCACGAGGTGCCGGCGCTCGCCAGCGGTGGGACCGGCGACGTGCTGTCGGGGATAATCGGCGGCCTCACCGCGCAGGGCTCGGAGCCTTACGTTGCCGCGGTCACCGGCGTGTACATACATGCCGCCGCCGGGCGCCGCATCTCCGAGCGCTTGGGAGACTCGGGCCTGCTGGCGAGCGACCTGCTTTCCGAAATCCCCCTCGTGATGAACGTGCTCCGCCAGGGCGGACTCTGATCGCTGCACTTCGCTGGGCGGACGTCGACCTCGGCGCCATCCGCGCCAACTGCGACCGGATCCTCGGCCACCTGCCCAAGGGCACCAAGCTGTTCGCTGTAGTCAAAGCCGGCGGCTATGGCCACGGTGCCGTGCCGGTCGCGCACGCCGCGCTCGAGGGCGGGGCATCTGGTCTCGCCGTGGCGACGCTCGAGGAGGCGGCCCAGATCCGCGGCCTCCTCGACCACGACCAGATCCTTGTCATG
>Ga0207646_10007760_pt1 | contig 10859 bp, 7 predicted proteins | sample KBSK5502metaG_FD_184343 | JGI IMG/M metagenome (GOLD analysis project Ga0207646, IMG submission 184343) | Corn, switchgrass and miscanthus rhizosphere microbial communities from Kellogg Biological Station, Michigan, USA - KBS K5-50-2 metaG... | ecosystem: Host-associated > Plants > Roots >...
GATCGGAAGAGCGAAGACGAGCGGACGCGCCTCGAGGACCCGCTCCGGGACGGCCGGCGGATCGTCGGGCCGCCAACCAACCGGCGTGGCGTTGACGTAGAGGTCGGCCTCGCTCGCCGGGACGTCGGCCCAGGCGAGCGAGTCGACGCCGAACTGCGAGGCGATCGCGTCCGCGGCTTCGTCGCGGCGCCCGGTCACGGCAACCTCGTAGCCGAGCCGTCGCGTCGCCACGACCGCCGCTCGGGCCGCGCCGCCGGTGCCGAGGACGAGCGCCGTCCGCCCTTCTCCCGTGTCGTGATCCGAGAGCGGATCGAAGACGCCGTCGACGTCGGTGTTTTCCACACGCCACCGCCGCCTCTCGCGAAAGAGCGTGTTGGCGGCGCCCGTCGCGGAAACGTCCTCGCTCGACGCTCCGACTCCCGCTGCCCGGGTCTTCCACGGCTGCGTGATCGAGAAGCCGCGGAAGGGCGGCTCGAGCTCGATCTCGTGCGGACGCTCGCGCTCGAAATCCGACACCGGGACCGGTAGATAGAGAAACGGCAGGTCGCGCGAACGAAAGAGCGCGTTGTGAACGAGCGGAGAGAGCGAGCCCGACGGGTCGAGCGCGACGATCCCGAAGAGCGCGTCGGGAGTCCGGCGATGGTCCGTCGCGTAGACGTCGAGGAGGTCGGAGAGGAGCGGCTGTCCCGAGGCGGTCGGGCGATTGACCGACCCGTAGACGAGCGCGCCGCCGAAGAGAGCCGCCAGAATGCGTCCGGGCGCGCTCGCCGGGCCCATCGGGAAGATCGACGTCGCGCCGTCGGCGGACCGGCGCTGGATCTCCGCCAGATCGAGGCTCGCGCGGAGGTGCGCCGCCCCGGCGACGATCTTGACGGCAAGAGGCCGCGTCTCCCGCATCGCCGAGAGGAGCGATTCCCAGCCGGCGCGAAGCCCGAACGGAAAGTGCGCCGAGACGACGACTCGTCCGCGATCCGGGAGTTCCGGACTCGCCGCGAGGCCACTCTCCTGCTCGACGTCGACGATGGCGCCGGCGGCGTACGCTTCCCGAAGGAGTCCGCGGTACTCCTCGAGCGAGCCGTCGAAGTGCCCTCCCTCCCGGACGCTTCGCCACGTCACGATCGCCGGACGCGGATCGAGCTCGACGAGCGCGCCGGGAGGAATCCGCTCGGTCGCGCCGTCGAGGCGATACTCGATAGCGGTGGCGCGCCCCGGAAGCGACACGACGAGATGCCTCGCCTCCGCCAGATCGTGCGGGGCGATCGACGCGACATGCGCCGGAAGAGAAAGCAGTGTCTCCTTCAAAACGAAAACCCCCGAGCCCTTCCGAGCCGGGGGTCTGTTCACTTCATCTTCGCCCCGCCCGAAAGGTCTTCGGCAGGGCGCGGATTCGCCCTACCGGTTTTTCTCCCGCCAGCACCAGATCGAGCGACGGATCATCGCGCAGCAGGATATCAAACGGACGCGGCCTTCTTCCACCGGGTCCCGCCCGGCGTGTCCTCGAGCACGATCCCGCGGGCGGCGAGCTCGTCGCGGATCCGGTCGGACTCCGCGAAGTCGCGCCTCTTCCGCGCCGCGTTTCTCGCCGCGATCTGCGCCTCGATCTCGGCCGGGAGGGGCTCCGCCCGCATTTGCACGTGAAACGGAATCACGCCAAGCACCTTGTCCGCGGTCTCGATTGCGAGACGTGCGATCTCGGCCCCCCTCGCATCGAGCGTCCGCTCGTCGAAGGCCTTGTTGATCTCGGTCAGGAATGGGAAGAGCACGCCAAGAGCCTGGGGGGTGTTCAAGTCGTCATCCAGCGCGGAGCGGAAGCCGCGGAGGAATTCCTCGGAACGCTCTTCAGCGGGAAATGGTGCCGGCTTGGATCCCAACGCCGCGCCGAAATCCGTGATTCGGCTCCAGGTCGTAAAAATGTGGTCAACGGCGACGGCCGCCCCCGCGAGCGCTTCCCACGTGAAGTTCAGCTTCTTGCGGTACGGCACTGAAAGGAGCAGGTACCGGACGGCGGCCGGATCGTCGCGTCGGGCGAGCACGTCGTCTAGGGTGTAGAAGTTGCCCTTCGACTTCGCCATTTTCTCGCCGTCCACGATCAGGTGCTCGGCGTGCAGCCAGACTTCGACGAAAGGGTGCCCGGTCGCGCCCTCGCTCTGGGCGATCTCGTTCTCGTGGTGCGGAAAGATGTTGTCCACGGCGCCCGTGTGGATGTCGAAATGCTCGCCCAGGAATTTCATGCTCATCGCGGAACACTCGATGTGCCAGCCCGGCCTTCCTTCTCCCCACGGCGACGGCCACGAAGGCTCCCCCGGCTTGGCCGCTTTCCAGAGGGCGAAGTCCCGCACGTCTTCCTTCTCGTATTCGTCGTCGGCGACGCGGTCGCCGCGTCGCGTCTGATCGAGGTCGATGCCCGAGAGCTTTCCGTACTCGGGGAACGTCGAAATGCGGAAGTACACCGACCCTTCCGACTCGTAGGTGTGCCCCCGCTCCGCAAGCCGCCGGATGAGGTCGATCATCTCGGGGACGTGCTCGGTCGCCCGCGGGTATCGCTCCGCGGGCTCGAGGTTCAGCCGCTGGATGTCGCGGAAAAACGCGTCGGAGAACCTCGCGGTGAAGTCGCCCAGGGGCACGCCGGCCTCCTGCGCGCCGCGGATCGTCTTGTCGTCGACGTCGGTCAGGTTCATGACCTGGGTCACCCGGTGGCCGCTCGCCCGGAAGTGGCGGCGCAGCACGTCTTCGAAGACGAACGTCCGCAGGTTTCCGATGTGGACGACGTTGTAAACCGTCGGCCCGCACGTATAGAACCGGACATGCCCGGGTTCGAGCGGCGTGAAGTCCACGAGCCGGCGCCCGAGCGTGTTGAGGAGCTTCACCACACCCCCCGGGCGTGGCGCCGCTCGATCTTCCTCCAGGTCAGCTCCCGCTTCAGCCCTCTCAACCGATCCACGAACAGAACGCCGTTCAAATGGTCGGTCTCGTGGCAGAGGGCGCGGGCGAGCAGGCCGCTCCCCTCGATTTCCCGCACCTGGAGGTGTTCGTCGGCCGCCCGCACGACCACCCGGGCGGGGCGCACGACCTTCTCGGAGACGTCGGGAACCGAGAGGCAGCCTTCCTCCTCCTTCTGGTCCCCGGAGGTCGAAAGGATGACCGGGTTCACGAGAACGATGACGGCAGAGACGTCTTCGCCGACCGAAAGGTCGATGACCGCGACCCGGCGGTTGACTCCGATCTGGGGAGCCGCGAGCCCCACTCCGGGGGCGGCGTGGCAGGTCTCCACAAGATCTGCGACGAGCCCCGCGAGATCCCCGTCGGGCGAGAGGACTTCCTCGTTTTCGGCAAGAAGGCGCGCGTCTCCCCAGCGAACCAGGTCCCGGATCGACATGGAAGAGGAGAGTAGCAGCCCGTCGCAAGGCATCCCGCGACTGTCCTCGCCTGTCCAAAAGGTGTCCGCGCGGCCGGACAGCCGCCGAACAGGAGCTCCGGAGTCGTGCCCGGAAGCCTCTGTTTCGAGAGGACTTACATCTCAAGCGCCCGTCCGCCCCGGTGGCACGGGCATCGCTATCTCTCTCCCCCGGAGGATCCGATGAGTTCGATCAAGCGAATTTTCCTGGGCGTGGCCACGACGTTGCTGACGGTCGCGACGGGTTTCTCGCAATACGACCCCTCTTCCCGGTCGACGTACTCCAGTCGCAACTCTGACCGTCCGTCCGACGGCCAGCGCAACGGCTACTCGTACGTTCGGGAGACGGTCGGCGGCGTGACCGTGCAGTCGCGCTGGAACGGCCGCGTGACGGCCCGGCGCAACATGCCGATCTCCGCCGGAGACGAGATCCTGGTCTCCGACGCGGGTCGCGCCGAGGTCGGGCTCGCCGACGGCAACCTGCTCTTCGTCGGCGGCGGAGCGCGCGCGCGCTTCTCCTCATTGAACGACCAGCAGGGTGAGAACGCCGAGTTCTCGGCGATCGATCTGCGCGACGGTTCAGTCGTGCTGGCGGCGACGGGCCCCGACCAAGGGTCGGTCCCCAGAATCGACACCGAAGACGCCACCGTCTACCTTTCGTCGGGCGCGCGGGTCCGGGTCAACGCCGATCAGCGGCGCGGCACGGTCGTCGTCGTGCGCGCCGGCTCCGCCGAAGTCCGCACCCGCGCGGACAGCTACACGGTGGAAGCGGGCCAATACCTGATGGTGCAGGGGGACGAAACTCCCGAGATCTCGCGTGGCGTGTTCTCGCGCGACCGGTTCGACCTGTGGTGCGCCGACCGGCTGGAAGGTCTCTCCTCCGAGACCACGCGGAGCGTCTCCGCCCGTTACGTCGACGACGAATACGCAAGCGACGTCGTCGCTCTCGACGGCTACGGCGACTGGGATTACGACTCCACCTACTCGACGAACGTCTGGGTTCCGCGGGTCTCCATCGGATGGACGCCGTACTCCTCCGGGTGCTGGTACTACACGCCCATCGGCCTGACCTGGTGGTCGTCCGATCCCTGGGGCTGGTATCCGTTCCACTACGGCAGCTGGTTCTTCGACCTCGGCTTCCATCACTGGTGCTGGGCGCCGTCCTACGCGTACTCGCCGGCGTGGGTCTACTGGGGTTACTCGGGGAACTACGTCGGATGGTGCCCCGTCGGGTACTACTCGTTCTATTCCCCCTGGTTCAACAACTACTACCGGTCCTGGGGCTGGGCGGGCGGCTTCAGCCGGGCGAACCTCGTGTTCGCGCTGTCCGGCACGTTCAACACCACGAGGGTCGACTTCCGCGGCTGGAACTTCGTCTCGTCCCCGTCGATGGGCACGACGTTTGACCGGCTCCCGGTCGTGCCGGGAACCCGGATCGCTTCGACGCTCGGCAATCAGATCGCGATTTCCGCCAAGCCGATCGTCGTCTCGGCGCGTGGCGAATCGGTGCCGCGGGCGATTCAGAACTGGATCCGGGAGGCTCCGTCTCTGATCGAGCGGACCCAGTCGAGGGACGCGACCCGACTCGCACCGGTCCTCGCGCGCGACAAGACGCTCCCCCCTTCGACCCAGGACGCTCTGCAGGAGCGGGCCGTCGTGACCGGCCGCGGCCGGATCGCCGGACCCGGCTCCGAGGAGCTCGCATCGCGCGGGACGCGCGTCGAGAGAGGGCGTTCCGTCACCGAGTTCCTGGGCGGCCGAGGCGCCGCCGAGAGAGGCATCGTCGACAGGGGATCCGTTTTCGGCCGTGGCCGCAAAGCCGGTGAAGCGCCGGTCGTCTCGGGAGATACCGCTCGCGAGGCGCCGGGCGCGGTCGGTCCGCGCAACGAAGACGTCTGGCGGGGCCGGGGCCGGGATATCGGCCGCGCGCCGGCTCCGGACGTCGCGGGCGTCGGCCGCGAAGACAGGGGTCGGGGACAGCCGGAAATCGCCCCGCGCGACGGAAGAGGGCCGGATCGGTCCGCTCCGGCTCCAGCCGCAGAGGACTGGCGGCAGGGCGCCCCAGAGTCGAAGCGCGAGGCGCCGCGGCCTCCCGCCGACCGGCCGGCAAGAGCGCCTTCCGAGATCGACCGGGGCAAGCCGGGCAACTCGGTTTCGCGCGAGGAAGCGTGGCGCGGCCGCCCCGAATCGCGGTCGGTAGCGCCGGCGCTCGAGTCTCGGGCTCCCGACGCGGGCTCGCGGACCCGCTCGGATGTTCCGCCCGCCCGCCGGGTGATCGAGGGCGCCGTTCCGAGCCGCCGCTCCCAGGGCGAGACGGAAGTCGCGCCGCGCCCCCGGGAAAATGCTCGCGAGCTCGACTGGCGCCAGCGTGGCCCCGAGAGGGCTGCCCCCGCGCCGCGCGAGTACCGAACCGACCCCCGGCAGTACCAGGCGCCACCGCCGCGCGAGTACCGAACCGAACCCCGGCAGTACCAGGCGCCACCGCCGCGCGAGTACCACCCCGAACCGCGTGAGTACAGGGCCCCTGCGCCCCCGCCGCGCGAGTATCGCGAGCCTCCGCGCGTCGAACGGGCGCCTCAATATTCCGCTCCGCCTTCTCGGCCGGCGGCCCCCGATTCCGTTAACAAGGGGCACGGCAAGAATCCGAAAGACTGATCCCTCTTCGGAAGGGATTTCCTCTTCCTCACACCGCGCCTTCGGGCGCGGTTTTTTTTGGCGCCAACCGAGCGAAGCGCTGCTTCATGGGAAACTACAATTCCGATTCGATGAGCAGCCTGCGTCCGTCGACCCTGCTGGGCAGCGCCCTGTTCGTCTTCTACTGCACGGCAGTGGGCGTCTACCTCCTGCTGCGACCCTGGACCGCCGGCGCCGGCGTCGGAGTTGGCGGGTGGACGAGCTCCGGATTTTTTCGGGGTTTCGTTTCGGGTCTCGGGCTCGTTCACCTCTTTGCCGGGGCGTCGGACCTGAGGGTCCTCTCCCGGCAGCTGTCGGAGGACGACGCGACGGCCGGCCGACCTCCCCGATGAAGTCCCTCTACGTGACCGAACGAAGCGCGATCGGAGACGTGGCCTTCGAGCGACTCCTCGAGTCTCTCGAAGGCGCATCCGGCCTGACCGTCGAGCTCCGCGAGAAGGGAACGCCCGACTCGGAGGCGCTGCACTGGGCCGAGGTCGCACGCGAAACGCTCGGACCGGAAGTGCCGCTCTTCGTGAACCGAAGACTCGACGTGGCGCTCGCCGCGGAAGCCGACGGCGTTCACCTCCCCGCCGACGGCCTGCCCCTTTCCCGCGTGCGCTCCGCTTCTCCGCGGGGGCTCAAGGTGGGCGTCTCGACGCACTCCGTCGAAGAAGCGCTCCGCGCGGTCGGCGAAGGCGCCGACCTGGTCGTGGTCGGACCGATCTTCGAGACCCCTTCTAAGCGCTCTTTCGGGCCGCCGCTCGGGCCGGACATCCTGGGAGAGCTTCCGCCGCTCGACCGGCACGGGTCGGAGGTTTTCGCGATCGGCGGGATCGACGAATCCCGTCTGGAACGTGTCGCGCCGTTCCGGGACCACGTCTCGGGAATCGCCGCCATCCGGCTCTTCCAGGAGGCGGTCGATCCGCGGGCCGTCGTGGAAAGGATCGCGCGCCTGTGAAGACCCTCGACCGGATCAAGCCGATCGGCGAAAAGCTTCCCCATCTCGTGCGGCGCCTGATCGGCCCGGTCGCACTCGTCGCCACGGTCATCGCCGTCGTCCTGCTCCTGACGGCGCTCAAGGTCCCGACCACCAACGCGCGCGGGGATCGCGATTACGGTGCCCTTGCGATCGGCATCGCCGTGGCCCTCGTTCTGACGCGGGTGCTCGACTACGTCTTCTTCGACGTCGCGTTTCGGCTGCGGAGGGAAACCCCCGCGCCGGCGCTCCTGCGGCAGCTGGTCGGGCTCCTCGTCTTCGGGCTCACGGCGGCCATCCTGCTCCACGTGATCCTCCAGGTGGAGTTGACGGGCGTTCTCGCCACGTCGGCGGTCCTGACGGTCGTCGTCGGTCTCGCCCTGCAGGACACGCTCGGCAACCTTTTTTCCGGGCTCGCTCTGCACCTCGAAAAGACGGTCCAGGTCGGCGACATGATCCGCTCCGGCGAGACCTTCGGGACGGTCGAGCAGCTCTCCTGGAGGGCGATCAAGCTTCGGACGATGGAGGGCAACGTCCTGCTCATCCCCAACAGCGTCGCGAGCCGGGAACGCCTGGAGGTCTTCCCGCGCCCCGGGCGGCCGATCGCGCGAACGCTCAAGGTGGAGCTCGAGTACGACCTGGCGCCCGCACGGGCGCGCGAAGTGCTCGAAGCGGCCGGCCGGGACCTCCCCGGCATTGCGGCTTATCCCGAGCCGACCGCTTATTTGAAAGCCTTCGACCAGTGGGCGGTTTCCTACGAGCTTCGCTACTGGCTGGACGACTATGCGAAGTTCCTCGATCTCGACTCCCAGATTCGCGAGCGCGTCTGGTATCGCCTGGACCGCGAGAAGATACCGATCGCCTACCCGGTGATCCGCCAGTATCGGTACGACGCGGGAGCTCTCACGCGGCCGTCTCGACGCGCCGATATCGAGTCGGCGATCTCGAGCGTCGATCTCTTCACCCTGCTCTCCGACGAGGCTCGCTCGCGCGTCGCCGACGGCGCGAGGGAGCGGCGCTTCGCCGCCGGCGAGATGGTCGTCAAGGAGGGAGACCGCGGCTCCTCGATGTTCGTCGTGGAATCCGGCCGCCTGGGCGTCTCCGCCCACGGCACCGTCGGCCAGAGCCAGAGGCTCGCCGTGCTCGAGCCCGGAGCCGCCTTCGGAGAGATCAGCCTCCTGACCGGAGATCCGCGCACGGCAACGGTTCGCGCGATGACGGAAGCGACGCTTCTCGAGATCGACAAGGCGACGCTGTTGCCCATCCTCCGCGAGAACCCGTCGATCGTCGGCATGCTCGAGTTGACCATGCAGGAACGGCGCAAACGCGTCGCCGACGCCCTCCAAGCCGCGAGCGGGGAGACCGATCGGACGGAGGATCGGACCCCCCTGCGGCAGCGGATCGCGCGGTTCTTCGGTCTGAAGTGACGCGATGAAGGTCCTCCTCGGTGTCGACCTGACCGAAGTCGACCGCGTCGCCGGCGTGCTCGAACGCTGGGGGGACCGGTTCGTCCGTCGCGTCTTCCGGCCGGGAGAGCTCTCGCGGAGCCGCCGCCATCCGCGCGCGCGGGCGGAGCACGTCGCGGGCCGGTTCGCTGCGAAGGAAGCGGCGATGAAGGCGCTCGGCACCGGCTGGCGCGGTCTCGCCTTCAAGGACGTCGAGGTCGGGCGCGATCCGCGCGGGAAGCCGACGCTCTCTTTTCACGGGCGAGCTCTCGATCGGTCGAGGGAGCTGCGCGTCGCGAGCACGGAGGTCTCGATTACCCACACGGCAACGTTGGCCGCCGCGGTCGTCGCGCTCCTGACGGAGGAGTAGCCTCGAGGCGTCGGGCGAACCCGACACCTGCTATCTTTCCGGGCTTCGAACATGGCGACTTCCGGCGACTACAAAGCGACGCTCAACCTCCCGAAGACCGACTTCCCGATGAAGGCGGAACTTCCGCGGCGGGAACCGGAGCGCCTCGCCGCCTGGAAGAAAATGGGCCTGGAGGCCGCGGTGCGCGCGGCTTCCGCCGGCCGGCCGCGCTTCATCCTCCACGACGGTCCCCCGTACGCGAACGGCAACATCCACATCGGCACGGCGTTGAACAAGATCCTGAAGGACTTCGTCGTGCGAAGCCGGTCCATGCTCGGCTTCGACGCTCCGTACGTGCCGGGCTGGGACTGCCATGGTCTGCCGATCGAGCGGAAGGTGGACCAGGAGCTCGGGGCGAAGAGACGAGAGATGTCGGCGCTCGAAGTCCGTCGAGCCTGCCGCGACTACGCGAACCGATACATCTCGATACAGCGGGAGGAATTTCAGCGGCTCGGCGTCGGCGGCCTCTGGGATCGGCCGTACACGACGATGAGCCGCGATTACGAGGCGGAGATCGCACGCGCGTTCGGGGAGTTCTTTCAGAAGAATCTCGTTTACCAGGCTCTGAAGTCCGTGCGCTGGTGCTTCGCCGATCGAACGGCTCTCGCCGAGGCAGAGCTCGAGTACGAGGAGCGGACGGATCCGGCGATCGACGTCGCGTTTCCGTTCGAAGGCGGAGAGGTGCTCGATCGCTTCCCGAAGGAGGACCGCCCCCGGGAAATCGAGGGCCAGCCTGTTTTCGCCCCGATCTGGACGACGACGCCGTGGACCATACCGTCAAATCTGGCGATCGCCGTCCATCCCGAAGAGCGCTATCAGCTGGTGTCGACGGCAAACCGGCTCTACGTCGTCGCCGAAAAGCTCTCCGCGGACCTTGCGCGGCGCGCCGGGTGGACAAAATGGAGCGTCCATGGCGTCGCGCCGGGGTCGCGGCTCGTCGGTCTGCGCTACCGGCACCCCCTCGGGAAAGAGATGCGGGGCGAGCTGACCCCCGAGGAGGAAGCGCGCTCCTTCCGCGTCGTCGCGGGCGACTACGTCACGATGGACGCGGGGACGGGGCTCGTCCATACCGCGCCGGGAGCCGGAGAAGACGACTTCCAGACCGGCGTGCGCGAAGGGCTGCCCATCCTGTCTCCGGTGGACGCCGCCGGCCGGTTCACGACGGTACCAAAGTACCAGGGTAAAAAGGTACTGGACGCGAACGCGGAGATCGTGAAAGACCTCGAAGCGGCCGGGGCGCTCCTCCACGTCGAGCCCGCGTTCCGGCACGAGTATCCGCACTGCTGGCGCTGCAAGAACCCGGTCATCTTTCGAGCGACCGTGCAATGGTTCGTGCGGCTCGACGAACCCTCGGTCGACGTGCGCGCCGGCGCTCTCGAAGCAATCCGGCACGTGCGGTGGGTGCCCGCCTGGGGAGAGTCGCGGATCGCCGGAATGGTCGAGAACCGGCACGAGTGGGTCATCTCCCGGCAGCGCCGCTGGGGTTCCCCCATCACGCTCCTCTACGCCATGAAGGACGGCGAACGCGCGCGGACGTACCCCTGGGACGACTCGCCCGAGGAGCAGAAGAAGTTCTTCCAGCATCTCGTCGCGATCTTCCGCCGCGAAGGGGGCGACGCCTGGTACACGCGCCCCGCAGCCGACTTTCTCCCGCCCGGCGCGGATCTCAAGAGTTTTCGCCGGGAAGACTTCGTCGCCGAGACCGACATCCTCGACGTCTGGTTCGACTCGGGCGTCTCGCATCTGGCCGTTCTGCGGTCCGGGGAGTGGCCGGAGTTGACGCGCGGCGACGACGGCCCCCCCGCCGACCTCTACGTCGAGGGGCACGACCAGCACCGCGGCTGGTTTCAGTCGTCGCTCTTGACGTCGGTCGTGCTCTACGGCGCGGCGCCCTACCGTGGGGTCGTGACGCACGGGTTCGTCGTCGACGGATCCGGACGGAAGATGTCGAAGTCTCTG